>JAAUYH010040047.1_pt1 | contig 16773 bp, 15 predicted proteins | sample 7278061 | NCBI WGS metagenome assembly JAAUYH01 (sample SAMN14350203, study PRJNA611818) | marine sediment metagenome | isolation source: surface marine sediment (0.6m) | place: French Polynesia: Moorea | collected 2018-08 | reverse complement strand
CCCGGAACCTCGTCGATCTGCCCGACACGATCACCAGCGATCAGGCGGCGCTGGCCGAGCCCATCGCCTGCGGCTGGCACGCCGTGCGCCTTGCATGCGCCCCGGATCGGCAGGGCAAAACGGCGCTTGTCATCGGCGGCGGTGCGATCGGCGTCGGGGCGGCTCTGTGCCTTGCCGCGCAGGGGTTCGACACCGTGCGGTTGTCCGAGCCCAACACGGTGCGGCGCCGGTACTTGGAACGGTCCGGCGGTTTCGCGGCTTTCCACCCGGACGATCTACCCGCGGGGGAGATGTACGACATCGTGGTCGACGCCGTCGGCATCGAACCCACGCGCGCGCAATCCTCCGCCTGGGTTGCGCCGGGCGGCACAATCGTCCACATCGGGCTCGGCAGCGCGGCCGGAGGGCTCGACGTGCGCCGCATGACGCTGCAGGAGATCACGTTCATCGGAACCTACACCTACACCGCGCAGGATTTCCGCGACACCGCACAGGCGATGTTCGACGGCAGATTGGGCGCGCTCGACTGGATCGAAATGCGCCCGCTGTCCGACGGCGCGCGCGCCTTCGCCGATATCCGCGCCGGCCTTGTTCCGGCCCCGAAAATCATACTCAAGCCTTGACCGACAGGAGACCGCCCATGTCCGAAATTCCCCATCTTCTGGTCCACGAACATGCCGACAATGTCGGCGTCGTGGTTGTCGAGGGGCTGACCGCAGGCACCGACATGCTGTGCTGCGTAACCCACGACAACTCGACCTTCCGCCTCACCGCCGGCGCCGACGTGCCGATCGGACACAAGATCGCGCTGAAGGATCTCAATGACGGCGACACGGCGATCAAATACGGCGAGGATATCGGCAAGATCATCGCCAACATCCCGAAGGGCGGCCACGTGCATACCCACAACTGCAAAACAAAGCGCTGGTAAGGAGCCCGACAGATGGCATCGAAATACGCGAACATGACCTTCAAGGGCTACCGGCGCGAAAACGGTCGGGTCGGCGTGCGCAACCACGTCGTGATCCTGCCGGTCGACGATATCTCCAACGCCGCGGTCGAGGCGGTCGCAAACAACGTAAAGGGCACGATGGCGATTCCGCATGCCTATGGCCGCCTGCAGTTCGGCGAAGATCTGGAGTTGCATTTCCGCACGATGATCGGGACCGGTGCCAACCCCAACGTCGCCGCCGTCATTGTGATCGGCATCGAACCGGGCTGGACCCAGCGTATCGTCGACGGCATCGCTGCCACCGGCAAGCCGGTCGAAGGTTTTTCGATCGAACAGAACGGCGATTTCGAAACCATTCGCCGCGCCAGCTGGAAGGCCAAGGAATACGTGCATTGGGCGACCGAACTGCAGCGCGAGGAATGTTCGGTCTCGGATCTTTGGGTATCCACCAAATGCGGCGAGAGCGACACCACCACCGGGCTCGGGTCTTGCCCGACGGTCGGCAACATGTATGACAAGCTCTTGCCCGAGGGCATCACCGGTTTTTTCGGCGAAACCTCCGAGATCACCGGCGCCGAACACATCTGCCAGAAACGCGCGGTCAACGAAGAGGTCGGCGAACGTTGGTACAAGATGTGGAAGGCCTATCAGGACGAGGTGATCTTTGCGCACCAGACCGACGACCTCAGCGACAGTCAGCCGACCAAGGGCAATATCGAGGGGGGGTTGACCACCATCGAGGAGAAGGCCCTGGGCAATCTCGAAAAGATCGGCCGGACGTCGCAGTATATCGACATTCTGGATCCCGCCGAGGCGCCGGATTCGGGCGCGGGTCTTTATTTCATGGACTCGTCCTCGGCCGCGGCCGAATGCGTGACCTTGATGGCGGCCGGCGGTGCGGTAATCCACACCTTCCCGACCGGGCAAGGCAATGTTGTAGGCAATCCGATCGTCCCGGTGATCAAGATCACCGCGAACCCGCGCACGGTGCGCACGATGGGCGAGCATGTCGATGTCGACGTGTCCGGCATCCTGCGCCGCGAGATGACCATCGACGAGGCCGGCGATGCCCTGATCGACATGATCCGCCGCACCGCGAACGGGCGGAACACCGCTGCCGAAGCGTTGGGCCATCGCGAGTTCTCGATGACCAAGCTCTATCGCAGTGCATGAGGAACCAATATCGCCGCCGGCTACCTGCAGCCGGTCTTTGCCATGAGTGACGGCTCCGAACGGCTATCGCTGGATGACGCCACGGCGCTGATTCACCGTGCGCTCGCCGCCAACGGCGTCACCGACATCGCGGCAGGGTCGGTGGCGCATGCGCTTGTCGCGGCAGAGGCCGAGGGCCAGGTCGGGCACGGCTTTTCACGCCTGTCGGATTACGTCGCGCAGGTCCGCACGGGCAAGATCAGGGCCGACGCGGTGCCATCTGTGGCAAGGCCCCATGACACGTCCATCGTTGTGGATGCAGGGTTCGGCTTTGCCTATCCCGCAATGGACGTCGCAATCGAAACCGGGATCGGGGTCGCGCAGCAGCATGGCACCGCAAGCATGGCCGTTTTCCGGTCGCATCATTGCGGTGCCTTGTCGGTTCAGGTCGACAGGATCGCTCAATCCGGCCTTGTCGGGATGATGGTCGCCAACTCCCCGGGGGCCATTGCGCCCTGGGGCGCGTCCAAAGCGGTCTTCGGGACCAACCCCATCGCCTTTGCGGCCCCGCGCCCCGACGCGCCGCCGCTGGTGATCGATCTGTCGCTGTCCCGCGTCGCACGCGGCAAGGTCATGCATGCGCGCAATTCCGGCCAGCCGATTCCGGAGGGCTGGGCGCTCGACCGGCACGGGCGACCTACCACCGACCCAGAGGCCGCGCTTGCCGGCACGATGGTGCCGATCGGCGAGGCGAAGGGAACGGCGCTGGCGTTGATGGTGGAAATCCTCGCCTGCGTGATGACGGGTTCGAACCTCAGCCACGAGGCCGGATCGTTCTTTACCGCCGACGGCGCGCCGCCGGGAACAGGCCAATTCCTGCTGGCGCTGAAACCACCGGACGCCGCAGGCTTTGCCTCCCGGCTGGAGGCGCTGCTGACGCTGATCGAACAGCTCGAGGGGGCAAGGCTTCCCGGCAGCCGCCGTGCCGCCGCCATCGACCGGTCCCGCCGCGACGGAATTGAAGTGCCGGTCGCCTATCTCGACATGGCCCGGCAGATGGCCGACGGCGGCTGGTAGGCCTCGTTGGCCGAACCCGTTCGGCCCGCCCCTCTGCAACAGCCGGACCACGCCGATCCCGTCCATCTCAGGCAGCATCCTTGTCGAGAATGACGCAATCTTACTGCCCCGCACCCAGCCCCAGCAGCCCGCCCCTCGGCGAACTGCACCATCCGACCGCTCAAACCTGCTCTCGCAGCGAGCTTTGCAGGAACTCGCTGGGCTCCATATCGTCTGCAAGCGGCACACGCGCATAACCGCGATGGCAGCCGCGTATCCATGCCGGATGCGACAGGATTTGGAGCTGAACGGGCCGCCCTTTCACACCGAGGCGGATCAGATCGCCTCTGCGATCCAAACAGCCGTGAAGGCGGGGAGCGAGAGACGGATCTGCGCCCCGTCCACTTTCACCACCGATCCACCGATCAGATCGATCAGCCGGGACCCCGGGGCGAATCCGATCCGGGCCACCTCGATGGTCAGATCGACGGTTGCGTCAGAGACGTTGATCGCGGCCCAGACCCGGTCGGTGTCGCGTTCGCGCACCAAACTGAACACGCGGGGGTCCAGATCGACAATCCGCTGCGGCGCATTGGGGTGAAATGCGGGTCGGCCGCGCCGGATCGCCAAGAGGCGGCGATGCCCCGCCAGAACCCGCGACCGCAGGCTGATTGGATCGGCAAGGTCCCGCTCCAGCGCCTGCAACTCCAGCTGCTCGCGATTGATCGAGCGGTTACGCCCGGTCGCCTTTAGCCCGGCATAATCGTTGCGCGAGCCCAGGAGCGAGTGGATGTAGATCCCCGGAACGCCGACGACCGACAGCAGGATCGTCTGCGCCGCCAGAAACTTTGCCGCACGGGTGGCGTCGTCGTCCTCGGGCCGCGCCACCGCATCGAGAAAGGTGATGTTCAGTTCGTAGGGCACGGTTCCGCCGCCCGGAACGGCGCGCGCCGAAACCCGGCCGCCGTTGGCCTCGACCCGTGCGGCCATGGCGGCCACCTCTTCGGGCGGCAGAATACCCTCGACCGGCCGCACCCCGATCCCGTCATGCGAAGACAGGAAATTGAAGAACGTCGTTTCCGGCGATGTGGGCTCCAGCCCCGCAGCCCAATCCGACAGCGGCTGGGCATTGCCGGTCTGGAACGCATAAAGCGTCAGCGGCGGCAGCGGGAACTGGTAGACCATATGTGCCTCGTTCCCGCCATCGCCAAAATAGCCGACATTGTCGGCATGCGGTACGTTGGTCTCGGTGATCAGCAGAACGCCCGGCGCGGCCGCGTCGATCACCTGGCGCATCAGCCGGATCACCGCGTGGGTCTCGGGCAGGTGCATGCAGCTTGTGCCCAGCCGCTTCCATAGAAACCCGATCGCATCGAGGCGCAGGAACCGCGCTCCCTTCGCCGCGTAGAACAGCAGCACCTCAAGGCATTCCAACAGCAACTGGGGATTGGCATAGTTCAGGTCGATCTGATCGTCGCTGAACGTGGTCCAGACATGTTTCTCTCCGTCTCTGGTCCGGAACGCGGTCAAAAGCGGCAGCGCACGCGGACGGATCACGTCGCTATAGTCGAGCGTTGGATCGCAGACGTGGAAGTAGCCGGAATACTGCGGATCGCCGGCAAGAAATCCCTGAAACCACGCGCTTTCCTTCGAGATATGGTTGATCACCGCATCGAACATCAGCCCGAACCGGTCCGCAAGCCGCCCGATATCGCGCCACTCCCCCAGATCGGGGTCCACCGCGCGGTAGTCGATTACGGAAAATCCGTCGTCGGAACTCCAGGGGTAAAACGGCAGGATGTGAACGTTGCCGATCACATCCGCGATCCGCTCGCTTAGAAACCCGTCGAGGGCTGCCAGGGGCGGCCTGTCGTTCGATCTGATCGAGTTGCCATAGGTGATCAGCATCACGTCGGTTTCATCGACCCAGCCCGGATCGGGGCGCGCGTACTGCGCCCGAAAGGTCGCGATCCGTCCAAGGATTTCGGGCAGTAGCGCATCGATAATGCCGGGGGCATAGATATCGCCCAAGATCTCGCGCAAGCGCGCCTCGGCGGAGTCGTCCTGGTCAGGCAATGGCATCAGTCAGTTCTCCGGTTGCCGCCGGAAGGCAAGCCCAGCAACCTGTACTTCGTATGTTCCACGCCGGTTCGCCGCTCACTTCGATCCAACTCTCGCTGAAAGAAGAAAGGCCCAGGCCATCCGGCCCGGGCCAATCCTGGGAAACGCCGTCTCGATTACTCGATTCTGGCGACCTCATCCTTGATCTTCGCGACCGCGTCTTCGGCCGAAATATCGCCATCAATGTACTCGCGCACCACGCGGTTGTGCAAAAGCGAGTTCACGATCTTCGAGGCACGGTTCAGATCGCCTTCGGCCAAGCCCCAGCGGTCGCCGGTGGACAGGCCCGCGACGATGTTGTCGATCACGTCCTGCGGGTAGATCTCGGCCAGCGGCGCCTTGCGGTCGACGCCGACCGGCAGGCTCGACCACTCCGCGACGAACTTTTCGGCATCCGACGCGTCGCCCCGGCGGACCGGGAACTTGCCCTCGGGCGCGATGCGCAGGATGTAGCTGTACCCCTCGTCCATCACGAAGTTGACGAATTCGATCGCCGCATCCGTATCGGCATCCGTCGTGATGCCCATGTACCGGATGTCGGCCCAGCCGGCCCCGTCGGGGTTCGACGGGCCGCTGACGCGGGTCACAAAGCCGGTCTTCGACGCCAGTTCGGTCGAGGTCGGATCGTCGTTGATCGTCGGCGGGGCGCTGTCACGCAAACCGGCCAATTCGTCCATGATGAAGGGCGACCAGATGATCATCGCGGCCTTGCCAGCGAAGTAAAGCTCGCGCGACTGTTTCCAATAAAGCTCGCCGTCGGGCGAGGCGTCGGCCATCTTCTTGTAGATCTCCATCGCCTCGACCAGTTTTTGGTCGTTCTCGGCACTGTCGACCAGCGGCGAATAGCCGTTTGCCAGCAGCACATGCTCCAGCACCTGGATCATGAAGGTTTCGTCGATCTTGGTCGCCGCGACAAAGCCGAACAGGCCGTTGTCGGGATCATGCAGCGCATCGATGGCCGCCGCGATGTCGGCATAGCTGTCGGGCGCTTCCAGCCCGGCCGCTTCGAACAGATCCTTTCGATAGACGATCATCTGCGTCCAGCCGTCCACGGGAATCGAGGCATATTCGTCCCCGACGGCCGCGATCTCGACGGGACGCGCGGCGAAGGTATCGACGCCAAGTTCATCCATCACTTCGGTCGCCGCGCCGGTGTCCAGAACACCGGCCTCGGCCCAGGGCTGCAGGTATTGCAGCGAATGATAGACGACGTCGGGCAGATCTCCGGCGGCGAATGCGGCGGTCATCCGGGTGCCCAGATCCTTTTCCGACACTGGAACGACTTCGACCTCGTGGCCGGTCTTGGCGGTAAAGGCGGCTGCCATCTCTTCCTGGATCGCCACGCGGTCGGGCTGTTCTTCCGGTGTCCAGAACGTGACCGTGTCGGCCTGCGCGACCTGCGCAGCCAGAAGCGCGCCGACGGTGGCCGTTCCAAGTTTCTTTAGCATGTGTTCCTCCCACGAAGCCAAATGGTCGTTAGCTTTGCAACGCGCAACTCCGGTCAGGCGGAATCCGCGTCATGACGTCAGTCTGGGATACAACGTTCTACTGAGTCAAGGCAGAAGACGAGTCCCAGCGCTTCAAATAGGGCCCTTCGGAAAAAAGCTGTTGACAGATTGGTGTGCTATAACGTTTCATCTAAGTTGGATCAGGTGGGGAGGCACTTTGATCGCAACCGTCGACATATCCCGCATCGCTCGCCGGCCCGGACAGCGCCGTGGGGCCTACGTTCTGGCATGCATCACCCGGAATGCCGGCGGGGCCGGGGCCCGAGCAATCCGGGCGTGGGACACCAATCGGCCGGATTGCCAAAGCGCGGGTGGCGCCACCCCATGAAGGAGCGCCCCACGATACACACCGTCGCCAAGGCGGCCGGCGTGTCCATTTCGACCGTCAGCCAGGTGATGCGCGAACAGGGGCGGATTTCGGAAGAGACGCGCCGCAAGGTCAAGCGCGCCGCCGAAAAGGTGAACTATATCCGCGACCAGCGGGCGGCGGCGATGCGGTCGGGCGACTCGCGCGAGGTCGGACTGCTGATCCATAACATCCGCAACCCGTTCAATGCCGAGGTCGTGGTCGGCGCCAACGCCTATCTCGAAGAACACGGCTATCTTGTCTTCGTGCTCGACGCGCTGGACGACCCCGAGCGGCAGAGACGGTATTTGCGCACGATGATGAACAGCTCTCCGGGCGGACTGCTGTGGGTACCGGCGCTCGGCACCGATCAGGACACCGTCGACTGGGTCCGCGATCAGGGCAAGGCCACGGTCACGCTGCTGCGTCCCCCGCCCGGTCATCCCTTCGACCATGTTGGCATCGATTCGACGCTCGGCGCTATGCTGGCAACGCGACACCTTTTGAGCCTCGGCCACCGCCAGGTCGCGTTTCTCGGCGGCGACCATCGGTCCGAAACGATCCTGCAGCGCGTCGGCGGATATGTCTCGGCGATGCTGTCGGCGGGCACGGGCGATACGGTGGTACGGGAATGCGCCGAAAGCAAGGCTGCGGCGATGGAGGCGACGGTGCGGCTGATCGGCGACCGCCCGGACGTCACCGGGCTGGTCTGCAACTGCGACGTCGTGGCCGCCGGCGCCACGCTGGGGTTGATGCGCCTGGGTTTGCAGGTCGGGCACGATGTTTCGGTGACCGGGTTCGACGACATCGAGGACGCGCGGCTCTGGTCGCCGCCCCTGACCACCGTCGCGGTCGATCCGCGCGGTATCGGGCGGCAGCTGGCCGAGGCCTTGCTGATGCGCAAGCGCGCGCCGGACGGGGCGGTCAGAAGCGTAAACTTGCCGGTGCGTCTGGTGGTACGGGACTCGAGCGGCCAGCCTTTGGGGAGGGACATGTGATGGCGAAAACGGCGGCAAAGGCGACCGAGGCCGATCTGGCGCGGGCACGTCGGCGCATCGGACCGATCGAGCGGCGGGAAATGCGGCTGGCCTTCGGGATGCTGTCGCCCACGGTCGCGGCGGTTTTGCTGGTCGTCCTGATCCCGGTTCTTGCCAATTTCTGGATCAGCGTGAAACCGATCGAACTGGCCGACCTGCGCGCGGCCAAGCCCCTGGTGCGCGAGCGAGTTCAGGGCGATGTCCTCCAGCCCGGCGACGCCTTTGCGGTGCGCTACCGCGTCAGGTCCAGCTCACCCGCCGCCGAGGTACGCGATGTCGAGTTTACCCATAGCCTGCCGCCGGGGCTTACGCTGACGGACGACGCCGGGACCTGCACGCTTTCCGGCCCCGACCTGCGCTGCAACGTCGGCACGCTGGAACCGCGCGCCCGGGTGGATGTCAATGTCACGCTGACCGCCGGTCAGGCCTATTTCGACGCCGGCAGTCCGGATCTGCGGGCGGCCGATCCGCTGGCCACGGGCCGGTCGACGAATAAGCTGACGAGTTTCGAATTCACCTTCGACAATTTCCGCAAGGTGTTCGACGCCGCCGAGTTCTGGAACGTGCTCTGGGTGTCCATCGTCTACACCATCGGCGGCACCGGCGGCGCGCTGCTGTTGGGGCTGTTCGCAGCACAGCTGATGATGGTCGCCTTCCCCGGCCGCGGCATCATGCGCGGGCTTTTCCTGTTTCCCTACGTCTCGCCGGTGATCGCGGTGGCATTCACCTGGATCTTCCTGCTCGACCCGTTTTCGGGCACCATGAACGCCATCCTGACGAAAACCGGGGTGACCGACGCCAATATCAACTTCCTCGGCCAGCGCGGCATCGCGCTCTGGACCGTGATCGCGTTCGAGGCCTGGCGCTATTTCCCGCTGGCGTTCCTGTTCATCCTGGCGCGGATGCAGTCGCTCAGCTCCGATCTGAACGAAGCCGCCGAGATGGACGGGGCGACGCCGTTCCAGAAATTCTGGTACATCTCGCTGCCCCAGCTCGTGGGCATCATCTCGACCCTGTTCCTCTTGCGCTTCATCTGGACCTTCAACAAGTTCGACGACATCTTTCTGCTCACCGGCGGCGCCTCGGGCACCCGCACGCTGACGGTGAACGTCTACGAACAGGCCTTTGCGCTCTCGAATCTCGGCGCAGGCGCGGCGGTTGCGGTGGTGATTTTCTTCATGCTGGCGGTCTTCCTTGCCTTCTACTTCAAATTCGTCCCGAAAGAGGAGGGCATGTAGATGGCCCGCGGTCTTGTTCTCGGCGTCGTCCTGGGCGCGATCTGGGGCTTCGTCACCGCCGTCGTGATCGGCGTCTCGGTAACGCTCGTCTTCGGCGTCGATGCCTCGATGACGGCCCTTTCCGCGCTGATCGCGGGCATCCCCGGCGCGGTGGCGCTGCTCTTTGCCCGCGACATCACACCGAACGCCTGGATGCAATTCCTGATCGGTATGGCGGTCTACGCGGTCGTGCTGGTGGCGCTGACGGGGCTTGCGCCGCTTGGCCTGCCGCTCGGCACGGTGCCGGTCACCTCGGTCCTGGTTCTGGCGACGCTGGCGGCCACGACAATCGGCGCCGTTGCCCTGGCGTTCCACAAGATGGATTGGAAGGCGCTGAACCGCTACCGGATGGAAGAGGTTCTGATCCACGCGCTCAAGGGCCTGGGCTTTGTCTTCTTCACTGCGATCATCCTGCTGCCCTTCTACGCCATGCTGATGACCAGCTTCAAAAAGCAGGCAGAGCTGCTGCAGAACCCGCTCGACTATTCGATCAACCTCAGCCAGGGGCTCATGAGCCTCTTCAGCTCGTACATCGAGCTGTTCGTGACCTTCGACTTCGGCCGCTTCATTCTGATCTCGACCATCGTCTCGGTGACCACGGTGATCCTGACGCTCGCCGCCTCGATCCCCGGGGCCTATGCGATCAGCCGCCTGCGGTTTCCGGGGCGGGTGACGTTTTCGCGTTCGATCCTGCTGATCTACATGGTTCCGGCCATCGTTCTGGTGATCCCGCTTTATGCTGTCTTCAGCCAACTCGGCCTGCGCGACAGCCTGTTGGGCCTGCTGATCGTCTACCCGGCGACGACGATCCCGGTCTCGCTATACATGCTGCAGGGATATTTCCGCGGGCTGCCGTCCGAACTGGAAGAGGCCGGCATGATGGACGGCTGCACGCGGCTCGGCGTGATCCGGCGGATCACCCTGCCGCTTTCCCTCCCGGCAATCGCGTCGGTGGCGCTTTATGTGTTCATGATTGCCTGGAACGAGTTCCTGTTCGCCTTCATGTTCCTCGACAGTCCCGAGATCTTTACCCTCTCGCGCGGGGTGGTGTCGCTCAATTCCTCCGAGGTTCCGCGCCAGCATCTGATGGCTGGGGCGGTGATCGTGACGATCCCGGTCCTGGTGATCTTTTTGTGGTTCGAACGCTTCCTGGTCACCGGCCTGACCGCCGGATCGGTGAAAGGCTAGGCGGATGGACGACCAAGTGCTCAAATCGCACGACGAAACGGCGCGCGACATCCTGCGCGCCAACGACCGGGGCGGTTATACCGTGCCCACGGCAGGGCTCTATCCCTACCAATGGAACTGGGACAGCGTCTTCGCCGCGATGGGCTTTGCCACCTTCGACCGCGACCGGGCCTGGCGGGAGCTCGAAACGCTGTTCGATGCGCAATGGCCCGACGGCATGGTCCCCCATATCGTCTTTCGCGCCGACGAGCCCAGTTATTTTCCGGGGCCTTCGGTCTGGCAGGCCAACAAGGGGCCCCTGCCCTCGTCAGGTATCTCCCAGCCGCCGGTGGCAGCGACCGTCATACGGCTGCTTGCCGACCTTGACCCCGGCCGCGCCGAGCGCCTCTTTGACCCGCTCGACCGCTGGCACCGCTGGTTCCATGCCGCGCGCGACCCTGACGGGATCGGCGTCATCGCAATCACTCATCCTTGGGAATCCGGCCGCGACAACCTGCCGGACTGGGACAAACCCGGCGACGCGATCGACGTAAGCGGCGTCGGCGCCTACACGCGCCGCGACACCTCGCTCGTCGACAACGACCAGCGCCCGAAAAAGAAGGATTACGACCGCTATCTGGCGCTGGTGCAGTTCGGCGTCGACCGCGGCTGGGACCCTGCGCGCATCGCCGCCGAGACGCCGTTCTTCGTGGCAGACCCGGGCATCACCGCGATCCTGCTGCGGGCAGAGCGCGACCTGCGCGCCATGGCACAGACCTTTGGCCGCGACACCGCCGAGATCGACGCGCGCATCGCTCGGCTCGAAGCCGGGCACGAACGGCTGTGGAACGCGCAGGCCAAGGCTTACGTTTCGCGCGACACGCGCACCGGAGAGCTGGCGCCCTGGGCGACCTCGGCCTCGTTCCTGCCGCTTTATGCCGGGGTCACCGCGCGCAAGGCCGCGCTTCTCGAAACCCTTGATGGCTTTGCCGGCGCGGTCCGCTTCACCGTGCCCAGCTTTGACCCGCGCAGCGATCTCTTCGACCCGCTGCGCTACTGGCGCGGGCCGGTCTGGGCGATGATGAACTGGATGATCGCCGACGGCCTTGCACGATGCGGCGAAGACACCCGTGCCGCACGCATCCGGTCGGACACGGCGAAGCTGATCCGCCAAAGCGGCTTTGCTGAATATTTCGGCCCCGTCGGGGCCGAGCCCTGCGGCGGCGGCGGCTTTTCCTGGACCGCTGCGATCTGGCTGGCCTGGGGCTTGAGCGACACAAAGGAAGGACCCTGCTGATGGGCGCGATCACCCTGACCGACATCCACAAGTTTTTTGGCGAGGTGCACGTCATCAAGGGCGTCGACCTGGACATCACTGAGGGCGAATTCGTCGTCTTCGTCGGCCCCTCGGGCTGTGGCAAGTCGACCATGCTGCGGCTGATCTCGGGGCTCGAAGAGGCCACCAGCGGCCATGTCGAGATCGAAGGCCGCGATGTCACCGCGCTCGGGGCCGCCGAACGCGGCCTAGCGATGGTGTTCCAGTCCTATGCGCTCTACCCGCATATGACCGTGCGCGAGAACATGGGCTTCGGCCTGAAAATCGCCGGCGAGGGCCGGTCGGTGATCGACGAGGGCGTCGGCCGCGCCGCCGAAATCCTGCAGCTCGGCCCCCTGCTCGACCGCAAGCCCAAGGAGCTGTCGGGCGGCCAGCGCCAGCGCGTCGCTATCGGCCGCGCCATCGTGCGCGAGCCCGCCGCCTTTCTCTTCGACGAACCGCTATCGAACCTCGACGCCGCGCTGCGCGTGCAGATGCGCATCGAAATCGCCCGCCTGCACCGCCGCCTCGGCAAGACCATGATCTATGTCACCCACGATCAGGTCGAGGCGATGACGCTGGCCGACCGCATCGTGGTTTTCGACGCCGGCATCATCCAGCAGCAGGGCGCTCCGCTCGACCTTTACCGCAAACCCTCGAACCTGTTCGTGGCCACCTTCATCGGCTCGCCCCGGATGAACATCCTGCCCTGCAGGGCGATCGACGGCGGCGTGCATGTCGCCGACAGCACCGACTTTGAGATGCCCGGCATCGAGGGATCGCCGGCGCATTTCGGTATCCGCCCCGAACATATCCGCATCGCGGACCCGGATCAGGCGATCCTGAAGGGGACGGTCGGCGTCGCCGAGCATCTCGGCGGCGACAGTTTCGTCTATGTCGACATCCCCGGCGCCGAGCCCGTCAATATCCGCATCGCCGGCGGCGCCGAGATCGTCGAGGATCAGGAAATCGGCCTGACCTTCGACGCCGCCGACGTGCACCTCTTCGGCGCGGACGAGGCGCGGATCGAGGTCGGGTGAGCCCGTCTGCCTCTGTTGTACCGGCAGGCGCCGCGAACAAATCGCCTTCCCTCCGGGGAGGGTTGGCGATGGCGCGGCGGCCTGCGGCCTTGATTCCGCGCCAGGGGCAAATCGGGAAGGGCAGCCGCAACGCCGGAACCTGCGCCGGTCTTCCTCCCACCGCCCCATTCGGGCCATGCGGCCCCCTCTTGATACCCGCCCACACCCCACGATAGACCGCTGGCCCATGGCCAAGCTCTACTTCCACTACTCCACCATGAACGCGGGCAAATCGACGCTGCTGCTGCAGGCGTCCTACAACTACCGTGAGCGCGGCATGGACACCTACCTGATGACCGCCCGGCTCGACACCCGCGCCGGGCGCGGCCGGATCGCCAGCCGCATCGGCATTTCCGACGACGCCGACCTGTTCGCCCCCGGCGAAGACCTGTTCGCCAAGATCGAACGGCGGCTCGCCCAGGGTCGGGTGGCCTGCGTCTTTCTCGACGAGGCGCAGTTTCTGGAAAAAGCCCAGGTCTGGCAGCTCGCCCGCGCCGTCGACGATCTGCAGGTGCCGGTGATGTGCTATGGCCTGCGCGTCGATTTCCAGGGAGAGCTGTTTCCCGGCTCAGCCGCGCTTCTGGCATTGGCCGACGAGATGCGAGAGGCGCGCACGATCTGCCATTGCGGAAAGAAGGCGACGATGGTGGTGCGCATGGGAGCGGACGGCAAGGCCCTGACCGAAGGCGCCCAGGTGCAGATCGGCGGCAACGAAACCTACGTGTCGCTCTGCCGGCGCCACTGGCGCGAGGCAACCGGCGACCGCGATATCGGCTAGGCTGTCCGGAAGGATCGTCGGGTGACGTGTGACCTGTCCGATGCTCGGGCGGGCTTCTCCTTTGGATGGCGGGAAATCCGGCTCGCATCGACGGATCACTTTCGAGTCCGGCGCCCGCCTTTCTTAGACATATTTACAAACCTTACCGTCCCCACGATTTACGGCGAACGCGTCAGCGCAAATGATCTCATCACCGAGTTGTCGAGTGTGAACCGGGTCAAGGCGATCTCGCTCGGCGGGATGGGTGAGGTTGAGATCGTCGTGGGCATCGCCGGAACGGCCGGCTGCGGCGAGGGCTTTGAAAATCCCGGCTCCACGACAGCCATCTATGCAGGCGAGGGCCTTGTCGACGGCGCCGATGCCGCCGCGCTCGGTGACAAGGACAGCATCGCCGGCGCGAAAGATGGCGGCATCGAGGAAATCATTGATGTCGCCAGGGTGATCTTCATCAGTATCGACATCGGTGTGGACGGCGGAGTCGAGGGCCACGAATACTATATCTTTGACGGGCATCGCCCGGACAGGTCCATCCACGCTGTGCCCGCACAGTCAAACGGGGGCGAGCGCATCCGGGGCGCCGCCTCGCGGTATCAAGTCGCTAGGGCAATCTTCTGTTTCTCCAGAGACTTAGGCAGGCGCTCCCATGGAGATGCCTTGGGTCAATACACTCGCCCGCCTAGCGGCACCTCCTTGTCCGGAACCAGCAGCACCACCTCGCCCGCCTTGTCCGGCACCCCCAGAACCAGCACCTCGGACATGAATTTCCCGATCTGCCGGGGCGGGAAATTCACCACCCCCATCACCCGTTTCCCGACCAGCCCGTCGGGCGTGTAATGGGCGGTCAGCTGGGCCGAGCTTTTCCGCTCGCCGATCTCCGGCCCGAAATCCACCCACAGCTTGATCGCCGGCTTTCGAGCTTCGGGATAGGGCTCGGCCCGCACCACCTGCCCGACCCGGATATCCACCCGCAGGAATTCCTCGAAACTCAGATCAGCCATTCCGCAACTCCCGCGACCGGTCCGCCGCCGCTGCGACCGCCCGCTTCATCAGCGGCAGCAATCCCGCGCCCTCCTCCATCAACACCTCCAACGCCGCCGCGGTCGTTCCACCCGGCGAGGTCACGTTCACCCGCAGCTGCGCCGGGCTTTCCTCGGCCCGCTCCGCCAGCGCCCCGGCCCCGGCCACGGTCGCCGTTGCGAGCTGCATCGCCAGCCTCTCGGGCAACCCCTCGGCCACGCCTGCCGCCGCCAGCGCCTCGATCATGTGAAACACATAGGCCGGCCCGGACCCGGACACAGCCGTCACCGCATCCATCTGCGCCTCGCCGTCCAACCGCACCGTTTGCCCCACCGCCGCCAGCAGCGCCTCGGCCAGCGCCATCCCGCCTTCGTCGACGCGATCGTTCCCGATCAGGGCCGTGATCCCCTTGCCCACCGCCGCCGGCGTATTCGGCATCGCCCGGATCACCGGCGCCTCCGCACCCAGAACCGCCTCGAACATGGCAATCGGAGTTCCCGCCGCCACCGACAGGAACAACGTGCGGCCACCGCCCAGTTGCTGCAGCAACGGCAGTGCCGAACCCATCACCTGCGGCTTCACGGCAATCAGCGCAATCGCCGGATCATCGGGCACGCCTTCGTTCAGGTGCACATCCATGCCCTGTACCCACTCCGAGGGTTGCGGATCGATTACCCAGACCGATCCCGGCGAAAGCCCGCGGTCCAACCACCCCGCCAGCATTGCCGAGCCCATCTTGCCGCAGCCCAGCAGTACCAAGCCTCGGCGATCTATTTCGTGAAACATGCCAGCCCCCCATTGCGGAGGCCGAGATTAGGCGCGCCCGTAAGCCTCTGCAATGGCAACGTTCATCGCATCCGCAGGGGCCTGATCGCCCCAGGCCACCAGTTGGAACGCCGGATAGAACCGCTCTGCCGCGGTCACCGCGGTGCCGATCAGCCGATCGATCTGCTCGCGCCCCGCCATCTGCCCGCCGGCCAGCACCAGCCCATATCGGTACACCATCAGCCGCTGTTCGTGCCAATAGGTGAACGCCCCCGCCCAGCACATGTCATTGGTGCGGTTCAAGGTCTCGTAAAGCGCCGGAAGCTTGTCCTCGGGCGGCTCCATTTCGAAGGTGCAGATCAGCCGCAAGGTCTCGTCGAATCCCGACCAGGCCAGCGTGATCGAATAGGTCCGCCACTGCCCCTCGACAGCCATCGCGATCTGGTCATCCGCCACGCGGTCGAAATCCCACTCATGAAACTCGGCAATGTGCTCGACAATGTCGATCGGGTGGAGGTCTTCCGTATGAAACTGCTCTGAAAGTGACATGCCTGGCCTCATTGGTTGTCGTCTGAGGGGTTCGAATGCCCACAAAGACTAGCTGCCTGCTCTAGGTCGGGCGGTCGTTGCCACCCTGCCTACGAGATATGGTGTACGTCTTGGGTCAGACTGTAAAGAACAAATTTTCTGAATGGCCAGATTAACCGCGGTGAAGCCGTTTTATTGTAGCGGGCCACGCAAATTTGCAGTGTGTGCCACCCAGATTTTCAGCAGAACGACTTATTGGGCTGGAACCGGGAAGGGCGCCGATGGAAGCGGCCGATGCAGGCTTCAAAGCGCCGGGGCGGGTTGCGGTTTTGAAGGCACATTGAAGGGGGGTTTAAAGGGTCTGATCGGTTCGTTGGCCACTGCGGAACTGCGGAACTGCGGAACTGCGGAACTGCGGAACTGCGGAACTGCGGAACTGCGGAAAGAACACCACATTCTAATCGAGCTCCAATGCTCTGTCCCCTGAAAACTGTGCCGTTCGAAACTGGAATTTCGGGCTAGGTTGACCTTTGCCGGGAGAGGAGTTGAGAACGATGAAGGCATCGAGGTTCACGGACGCGCAGAAGGCGTTCATCTTGAAGCAGGCGGAAGAAGGCGTGCCGGTTGGTGAGGTCTGCCGCAAAGCCGGTATCAGCCAGGCGACGTTCTACAGCT
>JAAUYH010121076.1_pt1 | contig 16780 bp, 14 predicted proteins | sample 7278061 | NCBI WGS metagenome assembly JAAUYH01 (sample SAMN14350203, study PRJNA611818) | marine sediment metagenome | isolation source: surface marine sediment (0.6m) | place: French Polynesia: Moorea | collected 2018-08 | reverse complement strand
GCTTGGGGTGCAAATTCTGCTGATGAATCTATAAGTTCTGTTGCAGGAGCAGTAAAATCGATAGATAAAGATGTGTCTGGTATTTGGTCAACAAGCTGATTGTCTAGAGACAATTCAGTAATAGCAAGACCTAATTCTGTAGCATTGCTAATTTGATCGACAGAAATAGTTTTGAATTCAAATGCTTTTGACGCTTGTGCGGATTTATTGGCTACAGTCAATCCCCACAAAACAGTAGTAGCAAAAATAAATGAAGAAAGTAATTTGTGCCGATTCATGATCCTAAAGTAATAAATTTAAACTTGTTTGGGATTAAAGATTAAAAATATGGTTAATCATCAAAATTTTGTGCTGTTATTGCCATAGCTTAGTCAAAATGTAGTGGAGAATGTAACCATTGATTTACCTAAATTTTTTTATTAATTTTAGATAAATATTCCGTAGTAACTGCTAAAATCCTGATTGAATGACAAAATTTACCGAAATTTTGATCGAGTTATTATTTATTTACAATAAATTGCTGTCATCTAGGATCGGAAATTGGCATCATAGAAGATAAGTATTATTTTTTATGACATTTTGTATCAGAGGATTCATGACTGATTCTAGGCAGCCAATTAAGAGCGACTGTTATTGTTTTAATCCCCAGTGCCAACATCCTCATAACTTAAGCGATGGGAATTTATGTGCTAGCTGTGGTTCAACCTTATTGTTGCAACAACGTTATCGAGCAATTTCTCTGCTAGGACAAGGAGGTTTTGGTCGAACTTTTAAAGTAATAGATACCTTAGAATCTTCTCAACCATATAGAGCAATTAAACAGTTTTATTTACAATCAGATAGCAGTCAGAATCGAGATAAAGCCGCCGAGTTATTTCGTCAGGAAGGAGAAAGGTTAAAAGCTTTAGGAAACAATCCTCATATTCCCCAACTATATGCTTATTTTACAGAAGAAGATTATCAGTATTTAGTACAAGAATTTATTGATGGTCGTAATTTAGCTCAAATATTAACTACAGAGCAATTTAATCCTCAAGAAATTAAAAATTTATTATTAGACTTATTACCTGTATTAGACCAGATTCATAGCCAGAAAATAATTCATCGAGATCTTAAACCAGAAAATATTATCCGACGCGGACGCGATGGACAGTTATTTTTAGTAGATTTAGGTGCAGCTAAATATGTCAGCGAGACGACTTTAGGGAAAACTGGTACAGTAATTGGTTCGGCAGCTTATACTGCCCCAGAACAGGTGCGAGGTAAAGCAGTGTTTGCCAGCGATATTTATAGTTTGGGAGTTACCTGTGCTCATTTATTAACCCGCGTACCTCCTTTCGATTTGTTTGATAGTGCGGAAAATAAATGGGTATGGCGACAGTATTTACCTAGCAAGCATAAAGTAGACAAGTCTTTGGGACGAGTCCTCGATAAAATGCTAGCAAGTGGTACAAAACACAGATACCAGACAGCTAAAGCAGTATTAAAAGATTTAAAGCAAGATGCTAGTTTAACTATCTATCAAACTAAATTAGTAATGGCGATCGTGGCTATACTTTTAGCTTGGATCGGACTTTATCGAGCTTTAACTCCTGTCAGACAACAAGTAGCTACTCCTCGCACCTCTGTAGTAACTCCTCGCAGTAGTACCAATAGACCTTTAACTCCGCCATCGGTGGCTACTAGTGGTGGTTTGTTTGCCAATATAGATGGACAACAGCAAGCGTTAACTCTACAACACACCGATGTCCAAGCTAAGGTAGCGGGTAATATTGCCCGGGTAGAAGTTACCCAAAGCTTTGCCAATCCCTACGATCGCCCTTTAGAAGCAGTCTACAAATTCCCTCTACCTGACAATGCCGCAGTAGACGATATGGAAATTGTTATTGGCGGACGCATTATCAAGGGTTCAATCAAGAAAAAGCAAGAAGCGAAGCAAATTTACGAACAGGCGAAGCAAGAGGGTAAAACTGCGGGATTATTAGAACAAGAGCGAGATAATGTTTTTACTCAGTCTCTAGCCAATATTCTCCCAGGGGAAAAAATTGACGTAACCATTCGCTATAGCAATAGCCTTAAATTTGAAGGGGGTGAGTATGAATTTGTCTTCCCCATGTTAGTTGCCCCCCGCTATGAAGGTAAGCAGGTCAATCTTTCTGGGATGGGAATGGTTGCTCAGGCGAGTACAGTTAACCCGCCAATTTTACCAAAACATCGTTCTGGTCAAGATATCAATGTGGCGGTAGAAATTGATGCGGGAGTTCCCATCGCTTTACTAGAATCCCCTACTCATGAGCTAGAAATTCAAAAATCTAATTTCGCCACTAAAGTTCAATTAGCCAACCACAAGACAATTCCCAACCAAGATTTAATCTTCCGCTATCAGGTAGCTGGGGCAGAAACCCAGACTACGATTTTAACCCAAAGCAACCAGCAGGGAGGACATTTCGCTACTTATCTCATTCCGGCGGTGGAGTACGATTCTCAAGAGATTGTGCCTAAAGATGTCGTCTTTTTAATTGATACTTCTGGTTCTCAATCAGGTTCGGCGATCGCCCAATCTAAGGAATTAATGCGTCAATTTATCACTGGTTTAAATCCTGACGATACCTTTACTATTATCGATTTTGCTAATGCTGCAACTAAACTATCAGACCAACCGCTAGCTAATACTGCCGCTAATCGCGATCGCGCGATCGCCTACATCAACAATCTTGCAGCCAATGGCGGCACACAGCTAATGAATGGCATTAACACTGTCTTGAATTTTCCTCCTGCACCAGAAGGCAAGTTGCGGAGTGTGGTACTACTAACCGATGGTTTAATTGGTGGCGATAAATATGTGATTGGGGAAGTTCAAAAACGCCTCCAGCCAGGAAATCGCCTCTATACCTTTGGTGTGGGTTCATCTACCAATCGTTTCCTAATTAATCGTCTGGCTGAAGTTGGCAGAGGTACAGCAGAAATTTTGCCTCTCAATGAACCTGCGGTAGAAACTGCGCGAGAATTTTTCCAAGAAATTAATAATCCCGTTCTCACCAACATTGAAACCACCTGGATTGGTGCAGGGGAAAAACCCGAAATCTATCCTCTAGCCACCCCCGATTTATTTGCCAATCAACCTTTAGTTTTACATGGACGTAAAGGCGATCGCCTTAATGGTAAATTAAAAATTACTGGCACTCTGGCTGGGGGCAAAAAATATCAACAAACCTTAGATGTTAACTTTAATCAGGTTACGGGTAATAGTGCGATCGCTCAACTTTGGGGACGAGCTAAAATTAAAGACTTAATGAACCAAATGCACTGGGGAGAAACACCAGAAGGTAAAGAAGCGGTGACTAATACTGCTTTGGCTTATAATTTGCTATCTGATTATACTTCTTTTGTCGCTGTAACCGAAGAAGTCAGAGTCGATCCTCAACAAGGAAGTCTGAAAGAAGATGTAGCAGTGCAGTTACCAAAAGGAATGGTTCACAATCAATTTAACTCCAATAGTAATCCAGGTTTTGCCAATAAACAATTACCTGCCTCATCTCCTCCCTCACAACCACTCATTGCTAAGCCAAAATCAGGCTCTATGCCTGCTCAGAATAACAGTTCTGATGTACCAGAACCCGCGCAAATTTTTGGTAACTTACTGGCGTTAATTATGTTTGTCCTCTTTTTCAGATGGCGCAAAGGACAAAAAGCGAAAAATTCACTTTAACTTTGGTCAAAACCGATATTATGGTTAATTAGGGTTTGCTCAAAAAAATAATCCCTATAAAAACCTAGTTTTATTAGGCGATCGCCATTGTCTCTTTATTAACCTTTTGTTAATCTAATCTTTACCAAATAGATTACTTGGCTGAAAATAGCTATAGGCAACTAATCAAAAATACTGCAACAATTTGGCATTAACTATCAGTAAAAGTTGCAGTAGGTAATTATCAGCCAACCACAAAAGACTAGCTATGTTATCACCTGTCAAGACAATAGAAATATTTCAAACTTCCCCTACGCCGCAAAGTTTCACCCCAGGTGAGATTATTTTTGCCGAAGGAGATGCGGGAGAGGTTATGTATGGCATCCTCGAAGGAGAAGTCGAGATCGTCGTTAATCATAAAGTAGTGGAGACGATCGCCGCAGGGGATGTATTTGGCGAGGGGGCATTGGTACATAGCGATCGCCAAAGAGCATCCACAGCAATTGCCAAAATCCCCTGTAAATTAGCTCTTATGGATCGTCAGCACTTTTTGTTTGCCGTCCAACAAACCCCCATGTTTGCCCTAGAGGTTATGAGGAGCTACAGCGATCGCCTGCGTAGCTTAAAGCACAGAATTTAATTCCTAGCCTATGCCTGGGACAAATTTAAGTTTGCTAGTGGCTTTTGCCGCAATTTCCGCATAACTCAATTCACCACAGAGGATTTTACCCATTAGTTGTCCCGCAATCGGACGTTTCACACCTAGTTTGTAAGCGATTTTGGGAGCTTTAAAGAATAAGCCTGCTAAAAACTGGGCTTTAGCTAAATTATTACCCCATTCTTGCTTAACTGCTGCGGTATATTGTGCCAAAGCATCAGCCTCGCCAGCCAATGCCCGATCGATAGCGACAGCAGCTTGAATCCCTGTGGACATAGCAGGACGAATTCCCTCGCCAATTAAGGGATCTACAATACCCGCAGCTTCCCCCACAACTAACGCTCGCTCGCAATGTAAAGGGCGATCGCCATCCCATAAATTTAGAGGATGTTCCACATATTTACTATTAGTTAAATCCAAATCGAACTTTTCGGCATATTTAATCAGTTGCTTGTGAATTTCTTGGGGTTTACCCTTGGTATCTTTCACAAAAGCACCACTAAAAGAATAGCCATCAGTCTTGGGAAAACACCACATAAAGCCATTTTTCAGCGAACCAAAGTCAAAAAATGCCATTTGTTTACGGCGATCGCTCACTGTTCCTGGTACTTCCAAACTGGCGGCAGCTACTTGCTGCTGGGGTTCAAAACCCAGTAAGCCAGACACAATCCCCTTAGCACCATCAGCCGCAATCAGATATTTAGCCGTAAAATCACCGCTACTGGTGCTTACTTGCCAGGTATCACCTTCTAGTTTGATTGCCGTGACTTCGGAATTATCTTTTAATTCTGCCCCCTGCTTCATAGCTTGTTGCATCAAGAAATTATCAAACTCATCTCGCTGCACCATCCACATTGGGGTAACATCTTGCAATTCAATTTCAGCAGGGTCTCCCATCTTAAAAGTGTATTTTACCTGAGAGACAGTATTTTTGATTACAGGAGTAAAATCAAAATCAAACCAAGAGGCGATCGCTGGCGATACTCCTCCTCCACAGGGTTTAAAGCGGGGAAAAGCAGCTTTCTCGATCGTTAACACCGAATGATTTTTTTTGGCTAGCTGATAGGCGGCACTAGCTCCAGCAGGACCAGCACCGACGACAATACAATCAAACATACATTTAGGTTGCTTAATAAAGGAGTTTGTTTAAACTTTATTAAGGTTAATTGACTTTTGGTAAATAATCAATCAATTTGGTTGTAATCCCGAACCCACGGGAGCGATAGAATTAAGCTTTAATTCAGGCAGATCTTGCTCAACTTGCCGCAAATTCCATTCATTTTTAAACAATAATACTGGTCTGTCCCAATTATCCTTGACAGCGGTCGCATTAAAAATACGACCAGCTTTGGCTAATGCTTCCCAGCCAGCAGTTACCCAACGAGCAACACTATAGGGTAGAGGTTCGATTGTAGTTTCCACATTGTATTCATTTTGCAGGCGAAATTGCACTACTTCAATTTGGAGTTGCCCTACTGCGGCTAAGATCGGATCGCGTTTAAATTCATCTGTGGAGTACATTACCTGCACTGCGCCTTCTTCCCGCAATTCCTTAATCCCTTTTTGGAACTGTTTAAATTTAGAAGGATTGGGATTTTTAAGATAGGCAAATATTTCAGGCGAAAAACAGGGAATACCTTCATATTCTAATTTTTTGCCTTGGTAGATCGTATCACCGATGGCAAACACTCCAGGATTATTTAAACCAATCACATCGCCAGGATAGGCTTCATCGAGGGATTCTCGACCCTGGGCAAATAATTTTTGGGGACGAGACAGACGGACGGTTTTACCAGTACGAGCATGCTGGACGGTCATGTCTTTCTCAAATTTCCCCGTACAGACACGCACAAAAGCCACTCTGTCTCGGTGTTTGGGGTCCATATTAGCTTGCAGTTTAAACACAAACCCCGAAAAATCAGGATAGGTAGGCTCAATTACCCCCAAAGACGATTGATGGGCTTCTGGTGGCTGGGCATATTCTAAAAAGGCTTTGAGGAATAACTCCACGCCAAAGTTAGTCATGGCACTCCCAAAGAAAATCGGGGTCATTTTTCCTGCATGAACCTGTTCTAAGTCAAAATCTGCACCAATTTCATCCAGGATTTCTAACTCTTCTTTAAGTTGGTAATAGAGGTCTTGTTCCAGATATTGCTCAATTTGCGGATCGCCCAAATCGATAACCGTATTTTGAGCCGCCTTGCTCCCATGAGAACGTCTTGCAAATAAATGAATTTGTTTTTTACGACGGTCAAAGACTCCTTTAAAGCGATCGCCCATACCAATGGGCCAATTAACGGCATAGGTTTGCATGCCTAATTCTTGCTCGATTTCGTCAATTAACTCAAATGCTTCTCTACCAGGGCGATCGAGCTTGTTAATAAAGGTAAAGATAGGCAGCGATCGCAATTGACAAACTTCAAACAGTTTGCGAGTTTGTGGCTCTAAACCTTTAGCGGCATCAATCAGCATGACCGAATTATCAGCAGCAGCTAAAGTCCGATAGGTATCTTCACTAAAATCTTGGTGTCCTGGGGTATCTAAGAGATTAATCTGGAACTGATTGTAGATAAATTGCAATACGGTGGAGGTGATGGAAATTCCCCGTTGCTGTTCCATTTCCATCCAGTCTGAAGTAGCTTTGCGTTGTTCTCTTCTGGCTTTAACCGCCCCTGCTTCATGGATCGCACCTCCATAAAGTAAGAGCTTTTCGGTTAGGGTGGTTTTTCCTGCGTCGGGGTGGGAAATAATAGCGAAGTTACGGCGGCTGGCTACAGCCTGTTCGATTTCAGTCTGAAGTTCTGCGGGCATGAAATACTTTTCAGGACAACATTGATCAAAGCTATTATATCTTTTTCTCTCTGTGCTCAAGTAGTAATTGCTCTATATTGTCATTATCGCGGGAAAGTAAAACGGGTGAAGATACTCGGACAGAACGAGCGATCGATTACTGAGTCAAGTGACACTGGATATTAGAGATGGGAAGTAGGGCGATCGCGCTTTTACCAACAGCTCCTTAATTTACTGAGATAAATGAATTGTACGATATTTATACCCACTATCATCTCTATTTAAGAATTTGTTTGGTTTATGAATAACCCATTTCGATTGTCAGATGGCAAAGAAGTAAAGGATGTACAAGAACTTATAAGTATTTGTAAGACTTCAAGTAAAGATTGTGAAAAATATCTTGTAAATAAAGATTTTGAAAGATGGTTTAGAGGTATAAAAGAAGATGAATTAGCTAATATTGCTAATCAATCTAAAGGTGATATTTCTACTTTCTTGAACAATTCTGAAAAATATCTTGAACAAAAAAAACGCCAAAAGGAAATAGAAAGCATTGTAAAAAAATACGGTCAAAAATACTTCCTATTTCAGCTACTATTATATCTATAATATCTTTAGTGACTGTTAACTAACGTCTACATAGCGATCGCCCTCCCACTAATCCAACTCAATAAACTTACTGGTACACTCCGACGGTTAAACGTGCAAATATCTCGAAGTTACCGCCAGAGAACAGGGTTATCTAATTGAGTCTAGTTTGACCAAGAATAAAGTAGCTTGCTGCCAGTCATCAAAATATTCGGGCATACAAGGCTGACAATCAATATAAGTTACTGCCCAGAGGCGATCGCTTTTTTGTTCGATGCGCCCCAGGAAGTGACATTTACCATTTTGACTCGACAACGATAAATCGTAAATATGGCTGGCAATTCGAGTAAAAGTAATTACCCCAAACTCAAGACTGAGACGATGTGGAGGATTCGCTGTTGTCGGTAGCTGCACTATGATTATGATTTGAGTGCGAGTATGTCAAAACAACAACACTCAAGCTGGACTCACTGAGAGTTTTCCTCTTTTGATTAATCTAATTTGGAGTTGGACTGTTGAATATCACTCAGTCAATTAACTCCCTCTTTTTTACTTGAGGAAATATCAGCTTTTTAGTTGAGTGTTAACGTTGTTATTTAACGAGACAGATATTAGATAAAACAGACTTTTCTACCTCCTTGATTGAACGTGGACAAACCTGTAATCTCTGTCAGGGAAGTCTTGACGACTTCAATTATTAATTTATCACTTTCTGTTTTAAGTATTTCAAAAAGATACATAAGTTTACTTAAAATCTCAATGAAAGAATCTCAATTTTTGAGCCAAAAAATCTCTAGCCAATCGGGAATAATCACCACTCTGGTTTTACTACCCTTCCCAAATACCGTAGCTTTACCCTCCTCACCATATAGGAAATTTTGTTGCATTTTTATTATCTATCAAATTTCATTGTGTTGAGTCCGAGAAGAAAAAAACGAACTCAACTTCATAGAGATGCTATTGGTTACGTTCGATTAAACTATCAACCTTATTCTCGATCGCCGTTAATTTTCGCAAGATTGTCGGTCTGTCTTCGTCTAGTGATGATACTAAATTGGCTATCCCTCTTTGAGTCTGGATCAGTTGTCGCTGATTCTCCTCTAAAAACCTCATTCTCTCTTCGTGTTCGGCTTTTTCTTCTTCCCTCTTGAGCCTATCTGTAGCCTGTTGTTCTAAAATTCCTTGAATGGTACGAGCATTAGAATCTGTTCTCTGAATAACTGATTCTAAAAGTCTTTCAATTCTTTCTAGGCGATCGCTATTGTTTCCGTTATTACTTGTCATTGGTATACTTAGCTCAAGTTTTGAACTTGGGGAAGCTTCATTGATTTGGTCATCGGGAGGCTTCCTTTTTAGTTTAATTATCTTATTCTCCGCTCGTCTATTTCTTAGCTTGATTGGGGAAAAGTGGGGTCGATTTCTACTTGCTACTTTTTAGAAGGTAACAGCGGTTGCGACCTTGTTTTTTGGCTATATATAATGCCTTATCTGCTTGTTCGATGAGTATTTCAGGGGACAAATCTTGCTGGGGAATCAAACTAGAGACTCCCACACTTATAGTTAGATATTCACTGACTTTTGATTGTTCATGCTTTATTTTTTGCTTCACTATAGCAGCTCGAATAGTTTCTGCAACCTGTAAAGCCCCTTGAGCATGAGTATTAGGCAGAATTACTGCAAATTCTTCGCCACCATAGCGGGCTGCTAAATCGGCTGGTCTTTTAATCGAATTTTCGATTGTTTTTGCCACTTTCTGTAAACAGGCATCTCCCAATTGATGACCATAATAATCATTGTAGTTTTTAAAATAATCTACATCACATAATAGTAAAGATAAGGGTTGCTTCTCCCTCCTCGTGCGTTTCCATTCTAAATTGAGACATTCATCAAAATGGCGACGATTAGCCAGTTGAGTTAAGCCATCTAAAGTTGCTAGACGCTTTAATTTTTCGTTAATGTTTTTGAGTTCGGTTTCTATTTGTTTACGTTCGGTGATGTCGCGAGCAATCAGACAATTATATTCGCGATCGCCAAATTCAAGATGATTTAATGTTATTTCTACAGGTACAGTTGCACCATTTTTGGTTTGGTGTTGGGATTCGATGGTTAACGACTGTTCTTGCTTTAACTTTTGCCAATAAGACTGCCAATCTGAACTAATCAGATGAGGATCGATTTGATCGATAGTCATTTGCAATAGTTCTTCCTTGGAATAGCCTAAACTTTCACAAGCAGCTTCATTGACATAAAAAAACTGGGCATTGCCATTGAGAAAGAAAACTGCATCCCTGGCTCGATCTAGGGAAAATTGGGTCAATTGCAAAGTCTTAGCGATTTTTTCTCGCTGTTTTATTTCTTCTTCTAGTTCCTGAGTCCTGATTTGAACTAATTCTTCTAGGTTATCGCGGGCAATTTTCAAGGTGGCATAAAGACTAGATAATTGCTGGCGACTATTCTCAATAATGATTAAATCGCGATAAGATCTTAAAGCCGTAATTGCACTAACTAATAATTTTTGTCTGGTTAATTCTACTTTTAACTTATAGTCATTGATATCATAATTAACGATCACCGATTCTTCTGGTGCATCTCCTGGTTGTCCCGTTCTCAAGATAATTCGGACTAATTTATTACCTAGTTCCTCTCGAATATACTGAACAATTTTTAATCCTGCATCGTTAGTTTCCATCACTACATCTAAGAGGATTAATGCCACATCAGCATGTTCGGCAATTAGTTGTTGGGCTTCTGATGCCGAATAGGCAGAATAAAACTCCAGCTTTCGTTCTTCAAATTTTAAGTTCTTTAAGGCTAATTTAGTCGCTTGGTGTACAGATAGTTCATCATCAACGATGATAACTTTCCAAGGTCTTGCTTCTGATTGAGAGTTTAATTCTAGTTCTTCATCGACAAAAATTAGTTCATCTTCCTCTTCATCGATAAAAATTACCTCTTCATCAGATTCGATTGTTGGCTTGGATACTGGTTGATTCATGACCAATCTAGCTGTTAACGTAAAACACTCTTAAATTAAAGATTAATTATTATTAGTATTCCCAAGTTAATTGATTTTGTTAACTTTAGGAATTTGTAGATTACTGAGGCAAAAGTAATTAGGTAAATATATAGTTCATGTAATTTGATAGGGCAAAGTAATTTTAAATATTGTGAAGCGGTCTACTTCACTTTCAACTGTAATATGACCCTGTAGTTGCTGTACCACCAGATTATAAACTAGATGCATGCCTAAGCCAGTACCGCCTCGATTTCTAGCAGTAGTAAAAAAAGGCTCAAAGATTTTCTTTAAGCTTTCGGGCGCAATGCCACAGCCATCATCACTATATTTAATCAGTAATAATTCTGGCTGCTCGATTAACTCTAACTGCATATTTCCAGCTTCTTCTGGTTGATAAGCATGGACGAGGGAATTGATAATTAAATTAGTAATAACTTGAGCAAAAGCACCAGGATAACTATCAATTTTTAAGTTTTCATCGCCGATGATCTTAACTGTATGTTTTGTTTGTTTAAATTTAGGTTTTAAGTTCAACAAAATTTCTTCTAGATATTCTTTAACCTGAAAACTACGTCTTTCTTGACTGGTTTGATCGACAGCAACTTGCTTAAAACTTTGAACTAATTCTCCAGCACGATAGAGGTTGTTAACAATTAACTCACTACTTTCTTGTGCCACTGAGAGATAGTTATTAAGAGTAGAACGTTTTAGTTGTCCTTGTTCAACTTGAGCCAAAAATAATTTGGTTTCATCTTTTAAAGTTGAAGCAACAGTAATACTCGTACCCAAAGGAGTATTAATTTCATGGGCAACTCCTGCCACTAAGCCGCCTAAAGCCGCCATCTTTTCTGATTCTACTAATTGTTTTTGGGTGGTTTTCAGTTTTGCCAGAGTTTCCGAAAGCTCGATGGTACGGTATTCCAGAATATCTCGCGACTCTTCAAGATCTTGAATTACTCCTTTTAGGAGGGATTCTTTTTTTAGATTAGTTTGTTCTAGTTGAACTTGTCGTTCTTGAGAACGCTGTAATTTTTTGGCGAGAATACGGTTCTCTTTCTTTAGTTGTTTCAGCTGTTGTTCGTACTCTAAAGCGTCTATGGTCATTTACTTTGTCCCCAAAATTAAAGCGATCGCTGTTTCGTGATGTAAACAAGTAGTAGTATTTTTTTGTAGAGGCGCAATTTCACCATAAGTATAAAAACCAATGGTAGGACAAGCGGGATCTAGGTGACTAGCGATCGCTTGATATTCGGCTGCGGCTTTAGTGCCTAAGATACTACTGCGAGTGGCACAGGAAAAAAACATGGCTGCTGCTGGTTCAGTTCCAGGATAATTCTTGAGGGCATGAGTGATAGAAGTTTGAGAAGAGTCTAAAATGCCTTGGGCATTGGTTTCCATGATTTGCACAGTTGCCCCTTGGGGAATGTCGGCGAAGAATTGCAGACTACCTAACTCAAAGTCGTGAGCAGCAGGTATTCTTAAATAAAATTTGTCACTGTCGTCTTCAAAAATAGCGAGAGGATATTTAAGGGAAGGGGCAGAATCATTAAGATAATATTGATAAAATTCTAAAGCAGGTTTGCCGTCTATTTCGTAGAGAATATTGTTCTCAGCTTTGGTTATTTGTTTGGGCTTACTCAGAGAATGCCAGCCATTACCAATCCCCGCAGCAAATAGCAATTTACCTGAAAAAATCAACATGGTAACTGCATCTGTACACACTTGTTGTTGATAAAATTGGTATGTTTGCTCAAATTTCAGGTTATCGGCGGTTATGCCTCCTAATACAGGAATCTTGCCCTTTATTTCTTCATTGATTGCCTGAACAATTTTTGAGTTACCGAGATTTAAACCATTCATCAGGGTTAAACACAGACTCATCTGGTGACTAGTTTTACTATTTGCTTGGGCGATCGCCTGCTTAACTGCGGTACCAGGGTTTTGAGAAGCTTGATACCCAATTCCTGCTGCTATTTCAATTTCATCAGAGCAAAAGAGCATAAGAGTGAGAGAATCTTCTTGAAACCCTAAACGAGAAGAAACTTCTGCCGATGAAGTTCCCCCAATTAACTCTAGTTGGGGAAATTGTTGTTTAATTTGCTTCAGAATCAAACTATGGTCAAAATCAAAAGCAGCAAATAATATTCCTGCTTGGGGGGTTTCTCCTGCCAAAGACTCTAAACATTGTGCTAAAACTTCAGCAACTGCTTCAACCGAATTAGGGTCATTACTATGACCGACAACAACTTTAAACATAAATATATAAACATAATTGTTATTAGTTTTATGTTTATATAGTTCCCGAAACAGTAATTTTAATTAAAAATATAGACAAAAGCTAATAGCTAATAGCTAAAATCGACAAGATGTGTCTTAGTCAAAAATGCTAATTTTTAATTCCTGTTGTGCCAATTCCTTGGATAAATTGCTTTTGACCGATTAAAAACAAGATCAATACAGGAATAGTTGCAATTATCACTGCTGCCATTAATAAAGACCAATCGTTAGTAAATTGCTCTTGAAACTCGGCTAATGCTAATTGTACTGTTCTTAATTCTGGTTTGGTGGTAAAAACTAAGGGTTTAAATAGATCGTTCCATTCCCCAATAAAAGTAAATAAAAATAGTGTAACTAGGGCAGGTCGAGATAAAGGTAACATAATGCGGCTCAGAATTTGTAGTCGATTAGCACCATCTAAAGCTGCCGCTTCTTCTAGTTCGATGGGAATAGTAGTAAAATATTGACGCATCAAAAAAATACCAAAACCATTGGCAGCAGTGGGTAAAATCAATGCCCAATAACTATTAATCAAATGTCCCCATTTTAAAATCACAAAAACAGGAATTACTAATAGTTGAAAAGGAATAACCAAAGTAGTTATTATTAGTAATAAAATTATATTTTTACCTCGAAATTTTAATCTAGCCAAAGCATATCCAGCTAAAGCAGAAGTAATAATTTGACCAGCAGTTACTCCTAAAGCAACCAAAGTAGAGTTAGCAAAAGCCAATAAAAAATGCCCTCTTTTCCAGGCTTCTTGATAGTTATCTAAGGTAAAAAAACGACTAGATACTGTAGGGTTGCTGCTGATGCTTGCTGGTGAAATGGAAGTAAGCAATACTATTATCAAAGGTGACAAGACAATAATTGCACCACCAATTAATAATAATAAAATTAACAGTTTACCGAGCTTGGAGCTTTTTTGACCGAGAACTCGATTAATTATTGACGAAAAAATATTGCCCATAGTCACTTTATATAGTAGACCTCATAAAACCGAGATAAGGTGTTAGTGGGTAGAGACGTAGCATGCTACGTCTGTACAGTGGTTAGTGGTTAGTGGTTAAGAGTTTGATTCACCTCCTGATAAATTTTACTCGAATAGCCAGGCTGTAAATTGACGAGAAACAATTAATTTCTAATTGTAGTGCTTGCTCCTAAACTGGCATATTCGCACTCATACTAGTATTATTTTTTTTCTAGATGAAGATAAAGCAATGATAATAAACAATCGATGACCTCTCCATTAAAAATACACCCTGCCACACCCAATGATGTACCAGATATTTTTGCTTTAATTAAAGCACTGGCAGAATATGAAAAATTAAGCCATCAAGTTACTGGTAGCGTTGAAGACTTACAGGAACATCTTTTTGGTAGTCGTGTTTATGCCGAGACAATTATTGCCCAATGGGAAGATCAAACAGTAGGTTTTGCCCTCTTTTTCGCCAATTACTCCACTTTTTTAACTAAACCAGGGATTTATCTGGAGGATTTATTTGTTTTACCTAATTATCGTCGTCGGGGTATTGCCACAGCAATGATATCTTATCTAGGCAAATTAGCTGTAGCCAGAGATGCAGGGCGTTTAGAGTGGAGTGTTTTAGATTGGAATCAAAGTGCGATCGCCTTTTATGAAAAAATAGGAGCAACAGTTTTACCTGACTGGCGTACTTGTCGGGTAACTGGGAATGAACTTAATAATTTGGCAGCCAATTCAATCCACTAAGGTGATTTCCCGAAATATTTTTACCAGGTTTCGATCGGGTGTATCAATCATGTGTAAGGGCGCATCGCGATGCGCCCCTACGTCAATGGTATGTTCTTTCCCAGAAATCACCTAATTAATGAATTAATTGGGAGTCGCGGTTAAAGAAATGCTTGTAGACTCCTTCTGTTACTAATACCGTAACCAACAAATTGGTAAAGACGATCGCATATAAAATCAAGATCTGATAGGAAGCCGCATCACGGGGATTACTTCCTCCTAGTACCTGTCCTGTAAACATGCCTGGTAAACTAACTAATCCCATCACCATCATGTTATTAAGAGTGGGAATCAAACCAGTACGAATTGCTTCTTTTTGATAGCCGACGATCGCTTGTTTGGGAGTTGCCCCTAAACAGAGATGGGTTTCAATTTCTAAACGATTTTGCTTAATCTTATTAGCTAATCTCTCCCCTGCTAATGCGGCACTATTCATAGCATTGCCAAAGAGCATACCTGCTAAAGGAATTATATAGCGGGGTTCATACCACTGGGGCGGTTGCACGATCAAAAAGATCAGATAACCCAGGGTAAAAGCAGTGCTAGCGACGATCGACAAAGCCACCCAGGATAAGAGTCCCTTAAGTTTTTTATCGATGCGATTGCGAGCAACCACCGCAGCAATTAGGGACATAATGCCTAAAATTGCCACTACTGCCAGCCAATTATTAATCTGAAATACTAAATCTAAAACATAGCCAACCACAGTTAACTGGAGCAAAGAGCGCATTGCGCCAAAGGCTAACTGTCGCTCCAACCCCAGTTTTTGCCACAGAGAAAGAGCGATCGCCAAGCCGATAATCCCCAGGGCTAAAACTAGATCGAAAGTATCTAGTTCGATAAAATCATTCATAGATTAAGTAGGGTGTCGTTAGCGTAAGCGTAACGCACCAATGTTGAAATTTTGTATTTTATTTAATCCTGATTCTTAAGGTGATAAGCGGCTAATTTGCCAATTGCCATCATCCTGCAAACAATATACCAAGCGGTCGTGTAAACGGCTGGGACGACCTTGCCAAAACTCGATTAGTCGGGGAACAACTAAAAATCCACCCCAATGAGCAGGACGAGGAATTTTTGTTCCCTGAGCATATTTGGTTTCTAAAGCAGCTAAATTCTCTTCTAAAACCTGGCGACTGCTAATTTCTTGACTTTGAGCGGATGCCCAAGCACCCAATTGCGAAGCTTTAGGACGACTGTGAAAATAGGCATCGGATTCTTCGGCACTGAGTTTTTCTACTCTCCCCTCAATGCGGACTTGTCTTTCTAGCTTATCCCACAAAAAGACTAGAGCTGCTTGGGGATTGTCTTCTAACTGTTTACCTTTGTCGCTGGCGTAATTGGTATAAAATGTAAACCCGCGATCGCTAAATCCCTTTAGCAAGACAATACGCGCCGATGGCTGACCGTCTGGGGTAGCAGTGGCTAAGGTCATAGCATTGGGTTCAAGTATGTCTGCATCTACAGCCTGGTGAAACCAGTGGGCAAATTGTTGAATAGGATTAGGATTAATATCGGTTTCGTTTAATCCTGTAAGGTTATAGTTTTGACGTAGATCGGCAATGGATGGTTTATTCAAGGAGCTAAGGCAATTTATCTAGCAGTGAACAATTTTTAATTTAGAAGAAATATGTCACTTTAGCCAAGGGCGATCGCCATATTAACAGCGCAAAACTCGGCTTATGGTAAAACCGAGTTTGTCACATATCTAGTCATTCAATTTTATTCCGAATAACTAATTATTAATTATTACCTTGTTCTTCTATCTAACTGGCTTTGTTGGCTACTTCCACAACTTTGGCAAAAGCTTGGGGATCGACCATGGCTATTTGTGCCAGCATCTTACGATTTAAACCTACATTGGTTTTCTTGAGTTTGCCTATAAATTTGCTGTAGCTCATACCATGCTGACGAGCGGCAGCATTAATCCGTGTAATCCACAGACGACGGAAATCCCGTTTGCGTTTACGGCGATCGCGATAGGAGTTCCGT
>JAAUYH010051910.1_pt1 | contig 16782 bp, 10 predicted proteins | sample 7278061 | NCBI WGS metagenome assembly JAAUYH01 (sample SAMN14350203, study PRJNA611818) | marine sediment metagenome | isolation source: surface marine sediment (0.6m) | place: French Polynesia: Moorea | collected 2018-08 | reverse complement strand
TCTTCCCCCCTGCAAAAAGCGGTCATGAGGAAAAAAAAGAACTTGATTTTAGAATATTAGGATTTTTGCCAAAAACTTATGTTATGATATGGATTCGTGAAAAAAAGCGGTTGTTCCGCTGACTTCCAAGGGTCGCTAGCTCAACGGTAGAGTACTCGGCTTTTAACCGATTGGTTCTGGGTTCGAATCCCAGGCGACCCATTTTTCTAATGTACACTCCCACTTCGGGAAGGTTCAAGCGACTCTACCCTTAGACAGCCTTTTCAAGCCGAGAATTATAGACAGCGATCACAATATTTTTAGCTTGCTCTTGATTGCTACCGCTTAAAGGCTGTCGTGCTTTTTCAATAGGAATTCCAGCAATATTTGCTTTTTGATTGATAAAGTCCGTCAGGCGACCATAGCTCCAATGATGAACATTAACTCTATATTGCTTGGCGTATTTTTTAACGTCATTAACTCCCAAAGATATTTTAATGACTCATGTTTAGCTGCGATTCGACATTCTATGGTTTTAATACTCATGATTTTTTTTGAAAATAAAATCACAATATAACAATATTAGCATAAAATAAGTAACTAATCAGTTGCTATTAGTAACTGATTAGTTGTAGTTCGCCAAATTGAAGAGGCTTAAAGGTAAGATACAAGAGATATTCATATAATGTATTTCAGTGAGCAAAAGAGTCTATTTAACTCTGGCAGATAGGGTATATGATGCATTGGAACGTTGGGCAGACGATCAAGGTCGTCCAGTAGCTAATTTGGCTGCTTACTTAGTAGAAAAATCGATAGAACAAGCTGAAGCAGAGAACAAAATTCCATCATCTTCACCCAAAAAGGATAAATAATTAAAATTTTAGTTATTAGTTAAGGATAGACAGGCGCAAATGGATAATAATCTGTCTAATTGGATTAGAGTTTCGGAATCACGTTTTCCATGGGAAAGGGAAGCTTTAGGGTTTATACGTGAACAATTTCCTTCTCACTCACCCTATCGCGCCTGGTCAAATTTTGAATTTATCGCCAATGATGGCAGCATTAATGAGGTTGATTTATTAGTTTTTACTCCTCAAGGTTTTTTTCTAATTGAAATAAAAAGTCGTCCTGGCAGACTCTCTGGAGATGCAGGAACATGGACATGGAGAACTAGTGATAGTAGGTTGTTAACTACAGATAATCCTCTCATTGCTACCAATAACAAAGCTAAAAAATTGAGATCGCTTTTACAGGCGCAAAAAGCCTGTCGCAAAAAAGGAAGGTTACCTTTCATCGAAGCTTTGATTTTTTGTTCTGCTACTGATTTACAGGTGGATTTATCGGGAACAGCTCGTTATCGGATTTGTTCCCGTTCAGACATTATGGCAGCAATTACCAGAAGGGAATGTCTGGGGTTAAGACCTCAACCATTGGGAAATCACGATCGCCCAATGGTTAAAATGATTAGCCAGGCTATGGAACAATCAGGAATTCGACAATCCCAAAGTCATCGCAGAGTGAGCGACTATAAGCTAGAGAATTTAATTGAAGAGGGAACAAATTATCAAGATTGGTCAGCAAATCATGTCAAGATATCCAAAATTCAAAGAAGAATAAGACTTTACTTATTAGATAAAAAAACTACCAGTGCAGAACGTTCCATGCTCGAACGGGCAGCCAAAAGAGAATTCCAGCTAATAGAAACTTTAGATCATCCAAGTATTTTGCGTACTTACGGTTATACAGAGTATGAACTTGGACCCGCAGTAATTTTGGAACACGATTCTCACTTTCTTCGTTTAGATCGTTATTTGGCTCAAGCCAAAGACAGCCTAAATGTGGGACTCCGCATTGATATTATGCGTCAAATTGCCGAAGCTATCTGTTTTGCACACCAAAACAAAGTTATACATCGAGGATTATGCCCTCAGAGCATTTTAGTTAATACTTCTGATTTAAACCATCCCAAAATCAAAATTTTCAACTGGCAAATTGCCCATCAATTTATTACATCTGCTACTTCTATTACTTCTAATATTGATAATTTAGTTGACGATATTAATACTGCTTATATTGCACCAGAAGCTTTGGCTAATGAAAGTATTATCGGAGAGTATGTTGATGTTTTTTCGTTGGGAGCAATCGCGTTTTATCTTTTTTCGGGTCAACCGCCTGCTGGTAATGGATTAGAATTAACTCAAAAACTTCGTACAACTAAAGGGCTACAAATTAGTTCTGTGCTTAATGGCGCACCAGAAAGCTTACAAGAGTTGATTCAATATAGTACTCATCCTGAAATAATTAATCGGATTGAAGTTGCTAGGGATTTTTTAAGTTATTTAGACGAAGTTGAAGCAGAGTTAACCACTCCAGAAGGGATTTTTGTAGAAGACCCAACCCTAGCCCAACAGGAAGATATATTACCAGGAAACTTCAAAGTAATTAAGCGTTTGGGTCAAGGTTCTTCTTCTGTAGCACTTCTGGTAGAAAGAGATGGAAAAGAATATGTGTTAAAGGTAGCTAATGATGTAGAGCATAATGAAAGATTGCAAGATGAGCTAGAAGTCTTAGAAAAATTGCGTCATCCTAAGATAGTAGAATCCTATGAATCTAAATCTATTAATAACCACCTTGCAATTCTCTTACGACCAGTATTTGTCAACAAAGAAAAGAGAAAAGTAGAGACGTTGGGTCAAAGACTGCGTAAAGAGGGTCGTTTACACATCGATCTGTTACAAAGATTTGGGGAAGATTTACTGGATGTAGTTAAATACTTAGAAGAACAAGGTATTGCTCATCGAGATATTAAACCAGATAATATTGCAATTGGACAAATTGGACAAATAGATCGACTGCATCTAGTTTTATTTGACTTCTCTTTGTCTCGTACTTCTACAGATAATATTCGTGCAGGAACAACAGGTTATCTCGATCCCTTACTACCTTTACGCAATCATCCTGTTTGGGATTTAGATGCCGAACGCTATGCTGCTGCGGTTACTCTCTATGAGATGGCTACAGGTACTTTACCTGTTTGGGGAGATGGCATTACAGAACCCTCCTTTTTGGATAATAGTTGTGAGATTTCTTTAGAACCAGAATTATTTGATGCAAATCTTCGAGATAATTTAACCTCATTCTTTAGTCAAGCTTTTCGACGCGATCCCAATCAGCGATTTGATAATGGAGAAGAGATGCTGCGGGTATGGCGCAATTGTTTTGAGGATATTGAAGAACCTGGAACATTATCCGATCATGAGAATGAGTCAGAATTAAGAGAATTATTAGCTCATGCTACTGTTAAAACTGCGATCGCGGAATTAGGTTTGGGAACAAGGGCGATTAATGCTTTAGACCGTAATAATATTCTGACTGTTGACGAACTACTCCATACTCCTAGAAGTAAATTAAATCGCTTACGAGGTGTGGGTCATTCTACCAGGAGAGAAATTGCTCTGGCAGTTAAAATTCTTACTGAATCACTGCAAGATGCCTTGGAATGGGAATTAACTTCTGAGGAAGATAATTTATTACAAGTAAATGTCGAACTCAATAAGTTGAGTATCGATCTGCTATTTCAGAAAATTACCCGTAGTTTTACTAAAGAAGAAACAGATGTACAAAATATCATTAATAGTTTTCTGGGATTAAATGCCATTAGAGATAGCAACGAGGACAATATCTTTCCCAGTCAATCCGAACTGATAGAACGTTTGGATTTTTCTCGTGATTTAATTATCCAGTCCATTACCAAATATCAAAAACGTTGGTCAGAACCCGCTATTACTAAACTGCGGGAAACTTTAGCGGAAATACTGCAAGCAGCAGAAGGTGTAATGTCCTTGACAGAATTAACAGATGCTATACTTCTGGCTCGTGGCTCGGTTCAAGATGAACCTAAGCGATCGCAATTTGCCCAAGCAGTATTACTAGTTGGGGTAGAAGTAGAGAGTACTTTAAAAAATCCTCGGTTTTTAGTCTATCGAAAGGAGCAGGGTATCTTAATTGCTTCTTCTTCAGAAGTTGCCCACTATGGTTATCAGCTTGGTGTAGTAGCAGATAAGATTGCTGGGAGCGATCCTCTCTTATCTCCAGCTAAAGCCATCCAACAACTGCGAGACATACCCACTAACATCGAAACTTTATCTGATACAAGGTTGCTCAGATTAGCAGCAGCAGCTTCGACCCGTGCAGCCATTTCTAGTCGCCAAGAACTATATCCTCGGAATATGGATGCTGGTAGGGTGTTAAAACTCTCCCAAGGCGCATTATTAGGAGTTCATAATTTAACCATAGAACAAATACGCGATCGCGTTAAAAGTCGTTATCCTGAAGCTACATCCTTACCGAGTCGCCCCTTACTCGATCATCTCTTACAAGAAGCTAACCTCGATTTAACATGGGACAATGGCAGCAATAGTTATGTCAATTCCATACAAATTAAGCCATTCATTACCAGTAGTACTTCTCTAGCTCGTCTAGCTATTGGTTCAAATGGTGCGGAAACAGCTGTAATCGCGCCTGAAATTGCTGATGCTAGGCAATTTGAAGAAAAACTGCAACGAGGGTTAACCAGAGGCTCATTTTTCGCTCTTATGATCAATCCTCGCTATTATCAAAGGGCATATCAAGAATTATCCGCTCGCTTTGATATTGAACTGGTTGATTTTGAAGGTTTATTTATTGATGCTTTACGTCAAGTTGCCCAGAAAGCTAATGTAAATTGGGATTTGGTACTCCAAACAGATGCTAAACCCCATCAAGGAGATTGGAATAAATTAATGCTTTTGGTCAAAAGAACCATGCCTTTAGTAGAAGCCCAACTCACAGCGATTAATAAAACTATGCTACTGATTTATCCTGGTTTATTAGCTCGTTATAATCAGATGGCTCTTCTAGAACGTTTGCGAGACAAAATCGGAAAATCAGATGGTATTGCTGGTTTATGGATATTGATTCCAGGGGAAAGAGAAGCTGCAATTGAGCGTCAAGCAGTCCCTCTTTTAAGTCCAGGACAACGTTCCATAATTCCAGAAAGTTGGTTGTGTAGTCAATATGTAGAGAGGTAGGAAGATGGGGAGATTAATATGCAGCATATTTAGAGTGATTTGATATAACTTAATATTTAAAGTTGCTGACGCGCTTTTTCTCTTAATACATCATCCATCCAGGCATTAATACTTTTATTTGCCTTTTTTGCAGCTAAATAAATTTGACGGTGATTTTCAGGAGTAGTTCTGAAAGGTAACTTCCCCGAAAAAGGTTTATCTGGTTCTTCTCCTAATTCCTCACACCATGATAAATAATCATCAACTGAATTATGAAACTCTCGTTCTAATTCCTTAACAGTACTACCTTGAAATGTAATCGTATCTTTGATATCTAATACCTTGCCAAATAAAATTCCTGCTGTTTCGTCGATTTCAATTTGAGCAGTATAGCCTTTATATTTCATGGTTAATCTTAAATATTAATAATCGTTTGGTTCTATGTCAGCATTTTGCAAAAATTCCTTCACAGCTTTAACTGCGCCTTTGTTAGTTTCCTTTTCAGGATGAGGCTCATGAAATACCGCTTTAACTCCATTAAGAGATACTCGAACTCTCGATCCTTTTCCCTGAGAAACCTTAGCACCAAGAGCTTTAAACAAACTTTCAATATCAGTCCATTTAATATTGGAAGGAACTGGAGAGGTAAATATAGCTTTTAAAGTCTGACGCTGTTTATTATTCATACCAGACTTTTAGTTTATTCATGTTTTGATAAGTTGAGAATACTTTTATAGGTACTTAGATATGATATCAAAATATGATATCGACATGAAATATATCACAATATTCTCTGCATTATTTGTGTATTTCTATTTCGAGTTAAATCCGTTGTTTCCCCAATCCCCCAATTCCTCAATTCCCCAATTCCCCTACTTCTTCCGTTTCCTAGTTTTCTGCTTCGGTGGTTGCCAATTGAGAATATTATCTGGAGTTTTTTCTAGTCTTCGCGCCTCTTCTTGAATAAATCCTTCAAAATAATCTCCCATTTTCAAACCATATTTGGGATCGATGTCATTATGCCATTGTTTTAGCCAGGGCAATAACTCTATGAGGCATCCTAAGAGGGGTTGAAGGCGAAAATCTGCGCTTCCGCCGATTCTTTCTTGGATTTCCACGAAATAAGCACTGATAGATTGTGCTAGTTGCAAATGATCGTAACCTGCCCAGGCAATTACTAATGTGCCGTCTTCTCCTTCGCAATGGGGAAAACTAACCCATCTTTCTTTCGGGACATCTAGTTTTCCTCGTAGTCGCCAATATTGTTTAAGGAAGTCTTTACTGGTATATTTGGCAGGAACGGGAATTTTGCCGATTTCTTGGGTTTTAAGTTTTTCTGCTGCCAAAAAGTCGAGATGATCGGGTTTATCTTTGTCTAGTTTGGTGCGAGCGTCTATGGCATCTTCTAGACGTTGTAGTTCCCAGGTTTTTTCCCATTCTTGGCGTTTGCGGAGTCCAGAAGGTTTGTATCGTAAAACGGGTAAAAGAGGGACAGTTTCTTTTTCCACTAATTCTTGAACTAATTTCTGTACATCAAAGGCATTATCTTGGCGGTAAAGTTCTCCTATTTCCATAAATTCAGAGTCTTTACGGGCAATATCGGCTAATTTGGCAATGGAGATGAGGGAAATATCTATTTTTGCTGTGGGGTTCCCTGTTTCATCCATTCTCCCATCAAAATCAAAGTAGCTTTCCAGTCTATCTAGTAGCCATGTTCGCAATGCTGTTTCTAATTGAGATTCCCAGGATTCAACAGTCCAACGGCGTTTATATTCTGGTTTTTCGATGAGTCTAATATTTTTTTTGGTTTTAATTAGTTCAATTCTCTTGGTTACTAATTGTTGATATTCCTGCACCCAATGATTTGGTAATTCAGTAATAGATTGACTATTATGACGTTCAAACCAAGAACTTTCCAGTTCTCCTTTGGCTATTTGTTGCCCCATAATAATTTCAAAGGCTCTTTGTCCTATTTGTAGGGGAACAGGAGCTTGTTTATAGGTTAAATCTTCGGTGATTAGTTCATAATATTGATAACATTGCCAGTCTAATTCTTCTTGCCAGAAGATCATCATTTCTAAAGTGTTTTTCCAGTTGTGATGATTTTCTTCGAGACTATCTTTAAGATTTTTAGAATAATTTTTCAGGACAAAATCAGGGGTGAAGCTAGTTAATTTTTGGGCTAGTTCATCTAGTTTTTGGCTTAAGGCTAAAGGTTTGTTCTTAGGTATAGGAAATTGTTTTAATTTGCTACTATCCCACTCTAATCTTTCCTCCCATTTCCCCGCAGAGAAGCCTCCTTTAGGAAAAAAGGTTTGACGACCCCAAAAACAAGCTGTAGAACTATTTAATAAGCCAAGTAATGCTAAATGATCGTCTTCTGTCGCATCCGCAGCAAGTTTAATCACTGGTGCTGTTTGTTTAAATACTTTACCACCTCGATCTAAGACAAAATGATTATGAGATGCAACAAATGCAAAAACAATGGATAGAGGTATTTTAATTCTTTCTAAGGGAATTTGACCGTATTCATACCAAGGTTTACCAGCATCTTTATAAGTTTTTCCTCCAAATATTTTTCTATTATATAGTTCAGTCCTGTATGACCATAAAAATCTTTGTATTAAAGGAATTGTTTGAAGTGAAATAGTATTGATATTTTCATCATAAGGGAAAATTACCCAATTTCCCGATATAAGAAACCAATCTCTAACTTCTTCACCTATACCAAATGGTTTAAAGTATTTTGTTTCAGCTTTATACCTTAAAAAAGTACCTAATGATTGGGGAAAAATTTCATCTGCTTTAGTAATACAAATAAAACCTATTTCAGTAGCAATATTAGCAAGTTTTATATTACTCTTAGAATCTATATACTCTTTCAACTCACTCGCACCACCACCACCAATAGACCAAGGATGCTTGTGAAACGATGCCCGTTCTGAATCTGCTGCACTGACAAACTCACTTTCAGAACCCTCTACATCCACCTGATTGACTATTGCAGTCCACACTAAACCTTCCCTAGCATTATTTGGGGTACTGGGTTCGCCTCTAATTCCCATTACAGTGCGGATGGTACTAGCTACTGGCTTACGGTTACGTCCTAATAAAATTACTGTCGGTGTTCCATGTCCAGGGATATATGCACCACTAGTATCTATCACATGAGTCAGATCAACTTTAGGAAAAAATCCCTCTATTAATTTCTTGCCAAATTCCCGCTTCATAAAGGAATTAGCTGTAATTTGTCCTGTAAAACCGCCTGGTACAGCTAATTCAAAAATACGCTCCATAAATGGCACTGCTAGGGAATATTGCCGATGACAAGCTGAATATCGTTGGCGATAGGCTTGATTGAGTGCTTTATCTTTTGGAGTAATATAGGGAGGATTGGCAACTACAGCATGATAAGATTTGGGTTCTAAGATTTGGTTTAAAGTTTGTCTATCTTCTACTTGGAAATAGTGATTATTTGGGTTTGGTTCTCCTAAATCTAGATCGAGTTGCATCCATGTCCCATGTAATAGGGAATCACCACAAGCCAGATTAATTTTAAAAGCAGGGGCATTTTTTAGCTTCTTGACTCCACATTCTTGCAATACTACTAATAACAACCGAAAACGAGCAATAGCCACAGCATAAGGATTAATATCTACTCCATAAACACTATTTAATGCCCTTTGTGCCAATTCCAGTATGGGTACAGCAGGTGCCTGTCTTTGCCATTTCTCTAAAATATGATGCAACGAACCTAGTAAGAAATGACCGCTACCACAAGCAGGATCGATCATTCGCAAACCCTCCAACCCAAACTCTTTAATAGCTGGTTCGAGTGTCCGATCTAGGATAAATTCTTCGACAAAAACTGGCGTTTGTAAGAGAGCATATCGCTTACGGGTAGCTTCTGATAAATCTTGGTACAAATCTCCCAGAAAACGAGTATCCCAGGTTGAATCTGTGAAATCATGGACTAAATTACCTGTACTGGAATCAATCTTCTGAAAAAACTGGATAATTTTTCCCGCACCATCTCCGCTTAACCAGTTGCTTAAATTACGAATTAGATTGTATTTTTGTAATATATCGGTTAATCCAGGTAATTTAGCTAATTTACTAAAGACATCTAATAAATAGTCCCTATCTGTTTCTGTGGGATGATTGCGGAAGTATAATTCATGTTCGTCTCTTGCACGGGTTAAACCTTCCCCAACTCCCGATATTTTAAGAGTATCAATTAGTTGATTATCTTCTAAAAATCTGACAAATACGGTCGTTAATACCCAAGCTACCGCCATTTGCGTAATATAGTCAGAACGCCACTCCTCATAACTTAAAGCAGTACGTTTTGCTTCATTTGCCTGGGTATATTCTTCCTTAAGCCTAGCAGTAATATCTGGTAATTCTGCACTACGCTCTAATAAATCTGTTTCCAGTTCGCGGACTAAGCTTTGCAAGTCTTTCAGCAATTGAGAAGGGTCGATCATATTTAAGTCAGATTACGCTCTCATGCCAATATAGCCGTTTTTGATTCAAAACAAACTTAATAAATTCCAGGTTAAAACCTACTGAGATAGACTTCTTCGGCTATGAGAATAAACCACAGTTTTTGATCCAAAATTCCAATTAAGATAATAACTTCGTCTGAATAATTGTGATAGAAAAGATATACTATCGTGCTTTTGTTTGATTTCCCATTATTCCATGACCCTAATCAAAGACTTAATTGAGATTCCCGAACAAGTCCAAAAAGGTGATTTTGTTCTCAAACTAACTGAAGGCGTAAACGATGCAGAGATTACCTTACGGGATTATGTGGTAACTCCTGAATTAAAGAATTGTTTTGATAATGGGTTGAACTTTATTAAAAGTGCTTTACAAGGCAATACCAGTAAAGCATCTTATCTCCACGGTAGTTTTGGTAGTGGGAAAAGCCATTTTATGGCGGTGCTACATTTAATTCTTCAGGGAAATCTGCAAGCTAGAGGAATTAGAGAACTTGCTTCTGTGATTACCAAACATAATTCTTGGATTACAGGTAAGAAATTTCTCCTCGTTCCCTATCATGCCATTGGGTCAAGCAACATGGAATCCTGCATTTTAGGGGGATATGTAGATTTTGTCCGCAAAAATCATCCCGATGCCCCGATTCCTGGGGTATATTTAGCAGAAAGTTTATTTCAAGATGCCCAAAAACTCCTAGCCACAATGGGAAATGAGGCTTTCTTTGCTGAATTAAATGAAGGAGTAAGTACGGAGAGTGGCTGGGGTGAATTAGAAACAAGTTGGGATGAGGAGAAATTTAAGAGGGCAATTCAAGCTGAACCTGGGACAGAAGAGCGATCGCAACTAATTAGTAAGCTGATAGAGAAGTTTTTTAATTCCTATAGCGATCATGCTAGTAACCAAGAAAATGCCTTTTTATCTTTAGATAAAGGTTTGTCTGTCCTATCTCAACACGCCAAAAAGCTGGGGTATGATGCTTTAATTCTGTTTTTAGATGAATTAATCCTCTGGTTGGCTTCTCATGCCACCGATCTTAATTTTGTTCATCAGGAAGGACAAAAACTGGCAAAATTAGTAGAAGCTCAAAGCAGCGATCGCCCAATACCCATCATTAGCTTTGTGGCGCGTCAAAGGGATTTAAGCGAACTAATTGGAGATAATATACCAGGGGCAGAACGTTTGAATTTTAGTGATGCGCTCAAACATTGGGAAGGGCGTTTTCACCGTATTACTCTAGAAGATCGCAACCTTCCTGCGATCGCTGAAAAACGGGTTCTTAAGTGCCAAAGTTCAGCAGCCAGAAAAGAACTAGATGCAGCCTTTGAAAAGACAAAAAATATTCGAGAAGGGGTAATGAATACCCTACTTACCAGAGAAGGCGATCGAGAGATGTTCCGTAAAGTGTATCCTTTTAGTTTGGCACTCATTCAAACCTTAATTGCCGTATCAAGTGTCTTACAGAGAGAAAGGACAGCATTAAAAGTGATGATGGAACTTTTAGTAGGACAGAGAGAATCTTTAACTGTAGGCGATATTATTCCTGTAGGGGATTTATTTGATGCTGTTGCCCATGGAGAAGAAGCTTTTAGTCCAGAAATGGCAATTCACTTTGAAAATGCTAAAAAACTCTATCATCAGAAATTACTTCCCTTATTAGAAAAACAGCATGATGTCCGTTGGGAAGAGGTGCAACAACTATCCTCCACCAAGCCTAAATATATCTCATTTCGTAATGACGATCGCCTGATAAAAACCTTACTCCTATCTGCCCTTGTTCCCCAAGTAGAATCCCTACGAGAAATCAATGGAGAGCGTTTAGCAGCCTTGAATCATGGCACAATCAAAAGTCCCATTCCTGGGCGAGAAGGTAGTTTAGTATTACAAAAATGTCAACAATGGGCAGCAAGTGTAGGAGAAATCCGCATTGGAGAAGAAACTAACCCGACAATTTCTCTACAATTATCTGGTGTTGACACCGATAGTATTCTTAAACAAGCAGAAAGGGAAGATAATCGAGGTAATCGTGTTCGTCTCCTTAGAGAAATGCTTTATAAGCAACTTGAGATTAAAGGAGAGGAGCAATTTGAACAATATCGGGAGTTTTCCTGGCGCAATACTAAACGCTCTTGTAATGTTTTATTAAGCAATATCCGCGAATTACCAGAAAATTCCCTAGAAAATATTGCTTCATCTTGGAAATTGATAATTGATTATCCTTTTGACGAGCCAGAATATAGTCCCCGTGATGATTTAAGCAAAGTCCAAGCATTTAAAACATCTCACGAACAGGGAGCAAAAACTATTTGCTGGCTGCCTTCTTTTTTTAGTACTGATGCAGAGAAAGATTTAGGAAAATTAGTGATTTTAGAGCATATTTTAACAGGAGAACGCTTTAAACAATATGCAAACCATTTATCCCCTCAAGATCGTCAAACTGCCAAATCCCTGCTAGAAAACCAGCGTAGTATTTTGCGTCATCGGGTTCAAAGTCATCTTGACGCAGCCTATGGGTTAAATAATTCTAACTCTAATTCCTTAGACAATAGCCATGCTCTAGAACCTAAAGAACAGTTTATTTCCCTTAAACCTGGTTTTGAACTACAACCACCCGTAGCAGCTAATTTACTGGGAGCAATGGATAATATTCTCGAACAAGCTTTAGCCGAAGAATTTCCTGCTGCACCAGAGTTTGGTACAGAGATTAAAACTAGTAGTCTAGAAAAAGTCTATCAAGTAGTAAGTGAAGCAGCCAAAACCCAAGATGGGAGAGTAGAAGTAGCTAAAAATCTGCGATCGCTAGTACGTCAAATTGCCAATCCCTTACTATTGGGAGAAATGGGACAAGATGCTACTCATTTTGTTTTAGGACATCATTGGAAAAATCATTTTACTCGTAAAATTGCTGAGTCTGGAGATACTACCGTTAATAAATTACTAGATTGGTTAGATGAACCCAAAGCTATGGGATTACCAAAAGAAGCCCAAAATTTGGTTGTCTTAAGTTACGCAGGACAGACAAATCAAAGTTTCTATCTCTATGGTCGTCCTTATGAAGTAGTTAGTGTTAAAGAAATACATTCTCAATGTGAATTAAAGACACAAAAACTACCCGAAACAGAGCAATGGGAATTAGCCATAGCAAGAGCCAAGCAAATATTTAATGTTGATGTTTCTTCCTTACTGAAACCAAGTAACGTTGCCAATCTCGAAGGCAAAATCAATAATAAGGCAGAGAGTTTGCGTGAAGATTGCAAACAATATACTAATAAACTCCAAGAAAAACTTGATGATTTAAGTATCGATCGCAATTGCGATCGTTTTCAGACCGCCACTGATGCTTTCAATTTAATACAGGCTATCTGTTCCGAATCATCAGACAATATAGTGAAAATTTTGGCTGAAGCTTCAATTGCTACCAGCGAAGACGCAGTCAAAGATTGTTTAACTAAAGTAACTAAGCTCAAAACTAGCTTAGAACCAACTCAATGGAAAATCTTAAAATCTATCAACCAAAGGGACGATCTTGCAGATGAAGCGGGAAAAATTCAGCAGAGAATCCAAGAAGTTTTAACTTCAGATGACTATGTGATGCCTTTAGCTTCCACCTTACAAGAAATAAATGATCGAGCACTTAGTCTATTATCTAAACCACCACTTGAAACCAAACCGCCTATTAAAGATCCTTCACCAGTAAAACCCAAACCCAAAGCAAACAAAAAATTTATTCAGCAAGAATCAAAGGAAAATATCAGTTTAAAAGATTTAGAAGTAGAAATTACTTCTTTGCGAAATAAACTCAAAAAAAATCAACAAATACGCTTCAATATTAGTTGGATTATCGAAGAAAATGAGCAGTAATGATAATGATTGCCACTGCACCCACCTTAAGCCAAATTAAAGCCCAAGTTACTGCCATCTGTCAGAAAGTTCCTAATGCCAAGATTATAGGGATTAAAACTAAAGGCAAATGGATCGGTGACAGCGACAATAAGAGTAATTCCATTGCTATAGAACAGTGTGATTCGCCCCTAGCGATACGGATTGCAATTCGCAATCATAATGAAGCAGATAAGATTAAAGTCATCATTACTAACCTTGAGGAATCAGAGCTAGATCGAGATATTCTAGTTCGTTTAACCAAAAGAAGATTATTTCCTTTGGATAATTGGGAAATTGTCAAATCCTTATTTCAAGCACAAACCATAGATCCTCGATTGTTAGCTCATTCCTGGATAGCGGAAATTCTAATTGCAGAGATACCTGAGTCAGGATATACTCCCGTGACTAGCGGTTTTTTGGATGCAGATATTGTTTGGTCAATCCTATTAGCTCAAATTATTCAACTGAAGAGCGATCGTCCCGATCTAACTGCGATTCTTCAATGGTCAACTAATTGCGAGCATATTGCCAAATTTCAGATAACAACTCCTCAATTCCGAGAAGCAGCAATTAATTGGCTGATACCTACTACTGGTGTAGCAGTCAAAACGATACTAGATTGTATTTTCTCGAATTCTTTTCCTGATGCTGTCCCTTTAGGACTAGCACTAAACGTCATATTCCATCCAGATATCAAGAGTAAATTAGAGCGAGCCATAGGGAAACTAGAAGAACGCTATTTAGGAGGCAAATCTCCAGAATTAGCCATTGTTCAACAGTGGAGTAATGCGGCGATGGAAGTGATACGATCTTCAACAATTGAAACAAAAGCCAAAAATCATATATTAGAACGTGCCGATCGAATTTTGGCTGAAGTTGGAGCAGAATCCTATACTTATTTAAGCTGTGTTTTACCCAGTGGATTGAATCATCGATTAACTGAATTTAGTAAGTATCTAATTAAAACTACCAATAACCCAACTACTAAAAACTTAGAAGATCTGGTCGAAGCATACAACAAGATCAAAGAACATGACCTAGCCCCAGAAAATTCAGAAAACCGTTCCTTTGAGCGTATTGATATGGCAATTAGGTTAGCCCAATATTTGGTACAGCAAGCAACTGTTCAACCCTATCAACCCAAAACCTTAGGAGAATGCATCAACCACAATCTGCAACAAGGTAGTTTTCTAGACTGGGCGCGTCTAGTTATTCGATCTGGCGATCGTATTCAGCAAATCAATGAAAGCTATAGTCTGCTTTTTGATAAAATTACTGATATCAGGGAAAAGCAAGCCTTAGAGTTTGCTGATTTTCTTCAAGATTGGACAGAATTTGGTTCTCACAATCGACAAGTTCTACCCATAGAGACAATTCTCGAATCCGTTGTTGCTCCATTGGCAAAGCATAGTCCATTGCTACTTATTGTTATGGACGGTATGAGTATGGCTGTTTGTCGCGAACTTATGGCTAATATCGAAAAAAGATATGATTGGATTCCTTTAGCCAAAAAAGAGCATAAATCCTCATTAATGGCTGGATTAGCAGCTATTCCTTCAATAACAGAAGTATCTCGTACTAGTTTACTCTGTGGTCAATTGCAATCTGGCAATCAAACCCACGAAAAGAGAGAATTTACTTCTTATCCAAAACTTTTGGCTTGCTGTAATAAAGATTCCCCCCCCATTTTGTTTCATAAAGCATCATTACGCGATCAGGACAATACTGGATTAGCACAAGATGTAAGACAAACGATATCTTCTAAACAAAATAAGATTGTTGGAGTTGTTATTAATGCTGTTGACGATAATTTGTCCAAAGGTGAACAATTAGACATACGTTGGTCAGTTAGTGAGATTAAAGTATTATCAACTCTACTTTGTGAAGCTAAACTATCCCAACGTTTAATAATTCTTCTGAGCGATCACGGACACATTGTTGAGCATCAAACTACTTACCAGAAATTTCCAGGTAATGAGCGATGGCGTTATCCCAAAGGCAAACCACAAAAAGGAGAAAAATTAATTAGTGGTAAAAGAGTTGTAATTCCTGACTCTAATTCCTTAATTGCGCCTTGGACTGAAAAAATGCGTTATTGTTATCGAAAAAATGGCTATCATGGTGGTCTAAATCCCCAAGAAATGATTATTCCTATTGCTATACTTTCTGCTAAAAACTCTTATCCCAAGGGTTGGGAAGAGGCTGTTATTGATACTCCTTCTTGGTGGGACAAGCCTTTAAAACAAAATGTAGCAAAGCAACCAATTGCAACATCAAATTTAACTTTTACTCAATCAACAGAATATAGCGAGTTTAGTCCATTGTTTCAGCTTCTGAAAGAACAACCTAACGTAATGAATAAAGGTGAAGTTTCACAATGGATTCAAGAGCTTTTAGACTCACCAATTTATAAATCTCAAAAACAACGCATGGGTCGTTTAGCTCCCCAAAATAACTTAGTTAAAGAGCTACTATTTGTCTTAGAACAAAATGACTGCAAGCTAAGTTTATCTCAACTAGCCAAATCTGTTAGTTATTCAGTTACACAAACAACTACTCTTCTGGACAAAATACAAAGAATACTCAACATTGACGGTTATGCTATTATCAATTGCAATACATTTTCTGACATAGTATGGCTCAATCAAAAATTGCTCTGTAAACAATTTAATATCGAAAACATTTAAAGATGTTTCTGATGCTTAGCCATTTTCTCGAACTGCAAACCACAATGCTGACATTCACCTACTTCCCACTGCGAGGGAATCAAAAATGCAGTACCGCAGTTAATACATTTAGCCAAAAAACGAACATTGTGGAGCTTGCTTTAAAATTTCGGGATCGACTTTCTGATGACCTTGAAGTAAAGATCTAATCGCAGCTTTACGCAAAATCATATCTAATCTACCAACTAGTTTCTTAGTAACTATTTTCAAAGTAGTAAAGGTTTTTCTATTAGTTAGATTAGAAGGTTCTGGTAGCTGCAAGACGACTTAAGCGTTCTATTTCCGCGCTTATCTCGGCAGAAGGTGGTTCAAAATCACCAAATTGATTAGCAATAGTTTGAGTATTAGTCATGATTTCAATTTATTTAATCTTCTTCAAACAGATCGTCCATATACTGAACTTTCATTGGAGGGGGTAGTTCTAGTTCTTCATGGTCTTCTTCCAAATCTGTTATTTCTGGCTCGGCTATGTCCAACTTCTCAACTACAGATTTAACAGGATTTACGGTCTCATGGGCAGTCTGACGACGTTGTTGAAGATTCCGAGCAACAGTTTCTTCTACAAATTCTTCCCGATCCAACATCGCTGAAATAGCTTGATTGTTAATTTCTTCACTTTCATCGCGAAGAGCTTGCTTAATAGC
>JAAUYH010069370.1_pt1 | contig 16783 bp, 11 predicted proteins | sample 7278061 | NCBI WGS metagenome assembly JAAUYH01 (sample SAMN14350203, study PRJNA611818) | marine sediment metagenome | isolation source: surface marine sediment (0.6m) | place: French Polynesia: Moorea | collected 2018-08 | reverse complement strand
TTTAAAGAACATTCCTTACAGTAAACCCCTTCCGTATAACGTTCCAAGTTTTCCCGGTTAAAAAAGTAAGGTTTATGACTAAAGGTACTCGCAACCCATTGCCATGACATATTGTTACTTGCCGGATCGCCATCTAATAAGTGTTCCAAAAACCATTTTGCTCCAGCTTGCCAACGGATGCGCCGCCAATGGACGATATATGCAGCGATCCACATCCGCATATGATTGTGTAGATAACCAGTTTCCCGCAACTGACGACTAAAGCTATCAATGCAATTTAATTTTGTGTTACCTTCTCTAATTTCCTGTGGTAGTTCGGGCGCATATTCAGCAACACTGTAACCGGTTTTGTACTCTTCCCTATCTTCCCAAATACCATTTCCTAGTTTTAAATATAAACGTCGCCAATAATCCCGCCAACCAAATTCATTGATGAGTTTTGCCGCATCCTCATCACTATTAACCTTACCCAAGACAAAATCTCGTGCTTCTCGCAAGCTGAGAACCCCATGTCGTAAATAAGGAGATAGTCGCGTGACATCACCTTTAATAAAATTACGTGTTTTTTCGTAGCGTTTTGGTTTGACTTTTTGTAATGCTTTCTTAGCAGCTTGATGACCGCCTTTGATCTCACTGATATTATTGTCCCGTTTCGCAGCTTCGGGAAATTGTTCGCGTATATATGCTACTAGCTCGTCGCGGTTAGCAAAATCACGGCGCATATCTTGATTAATATTGCTTTTTTCTTTGTCTTTTGTCATATGTGCCGTAAGTACACATTAGGGTAAGAACACCAGTGTACCACTTTTATCAATCAGAGGCAGAGCCTCGATTTTCTGGTTCCCAGGCTGAGCCTGGGAACTAGAGTTTGGAGGCTCCGCCTCCTAGTTATAGAAAACCTTAAACTAGCGCAGCTTCTGCACCTGATAAAATCCCTTCTTTTTGTGCCATAAACATCATTAGGTCTATTACACGTTTTGAATAACCCCACTCGTTGTCATACCAGGAAACGATTTTAAAGAAATTGGAGTTAAGTTCAATACCCGCACCGGCATCAAAAATACTAGAATGGGAGTCGCCCCGGAAATCATTCGAAACTACTGGGTCTTCTGTATATCCCAAAACACCTTTTAGGGTCGTTTCCGAAGCAGCTTTCATCGCCGCGCAGATTTCCTTATAACTTGTGGCTTTTGTAGTCTTAAAAGTTAGATCGACTACAGATACATCAGGTGTGGGAACTCGGAACGCCATCCCAGTCAACTTACCTTTGAGTTCGGGTAAAACTAATGCTACAGCTTTAGCCGCACCTGTAGAAGCAGGGATAATATTTTGTGATGCACCGCGACCACCGCGCATATCCTTCTTGGAAGGTCCATCCACAGTGGGTTGGGTGGCTGTCATTGCATGCACCGTAGTCATCAATCCTTCAGCCAAACCAAAGTTATCGTTGATGACTTTAGCTACAGGAGCTAAACAATTAGTCGTACAACTAGCATTAGAAACAATTGTATCTTTACTGCTATCAAATAACTCGTGGTTTACACCCATGAGTAAAGTTTTGATTTTCTCTGGATCTTTAGTAGGAGCAGAAATTACAACTCTTTTCGCACCAGCTTGCAAATGATTTGCTGCTCCATCATATTTTGTGAACAGTCCTGTCGCTTCTACAACATAATCAACACCCAGCTTACCCCAAGGTAGTTCTGAAGGGTTGCGGACACTGACACAGGGGATAAAATTACCGTCAACAACGATGCCATCATCTTTCGCTTCAATAGTACCCTGGTAGCTGCCGTGGGTAGAATCGTATTTCAGTAAGTAAGCCAAATTTGCTGGTGGAACTAAGTCGTTGATTCCAACAAACTCAATGTTAGGATTTTTGATTCCAGCACGAAATACCAATCGACCAATACGACCAAATCCATTAATTGCAACTTTTAACTTTCCCAAGGTTTTACCTCCTAATATTTCCTTTTTAGTTGACGACTGTTTGAGTAATAGAGCAGGTTGCACACAGGTTTGACACTTGATGATAAGCTCACCCCTACTCTAGATTTGAGGCGATCGCGGGGAAATAATCAATGGAATTTGTTTCCAACGCCTTATATATTCAATGCCCCATATCCACCATTTGTGAATATTCTCTTGACCAGATTTTGACAGCCGACTCCGGTTGAAGGGGATTTAATTCATATCTTTTAAGATTTCGCCCTGAAAGTGAAGTTATTTAATAACATTTTGTGTGAGTAATGAGTAAGAGTTAAGCATTTTCGTAGGTTGGGTTAAGCCACAGCGCAACCCAAAAAACAGCCCGGATTGTTGGGTTATGTCCTACGGACATGCTTTGCTAACGCGTCTCTACGACTTCTTATCTCAGTTACTCATTACTTGTTACTTATTACTCAAACAGCTATTCCTTGCTCTGCTAAAACAAGATTGGGACAAGAACGCCCATTAGCTACATCAGTAATGTTTGATATGGTGGCTTCGGCAATATTTTGTAATGCGTTTCTAGTAAAAAATGCTTGATGTCCGGTTACAACTACGTTGGGAAAAGTTACTAAGCGTCCAAAAGTATCATCTTGAATAACTTGATCTGATAAATCTTCAAAAAATAAGCTTCCTTCTAATTCATATACATCTAATCCTAGGTGACCAATCCGACCTGACTTAAGACCTTGGATAACAGCTTTGGTATCAATGAGTCCGCCACGACTAGTATTAATTAGCATTGCACCAGGATTAAAATCCTTGAGTGATTCGCTATTAATCATGTGATGGGATTCTGGAGTTAACGGACAATGAAGGGAAACGATATCTGAATTCCTGAGTAGTTCTGGGAATTCTACATATTTGACTCCCATATCCAAACAAATGGGATTTTTATAGACATCGTAAGCAAGTAGTTTGCAACCAAACCCTCTCATTATTTGAGCAAAACAAACGCCGATTTTACCCGTACCAACAATACCAACGGTGGAACCATAAAGGTCAAATCCCAGTAAACCGTTTAGAGAAAAATTAGATTCCCGTACCCGGTTGAAAGCTCGGTGGTATTTGCGATTGAGAGTTAATATTAGTCCTACAGCATGCTCGGCGACAGCTTGGGGAGAATAAGATGGAACGCGGACAACTTTAATTCCTAGTTTTGCTGCTGTATGTAAATCCACATGATTGAAACCTGCAGAGCGCAAAGCAACTAGTTTTGTTCCTGTCGATGCAATTATTTTTAGTGTTTCGGCGTGCAGTTCATCATTAATAAATACACATACAGCCTCAAAACCCGAGGCTAAACTGGCTGTGTCCGGAGTAAGTCTTGGTTCAAAAAAAACTAGTTCGTGACCACTTTCAGCGTTTGCATCAGTAAGAAATTGGCGATCGTAGGTTTTAGTGTTAAAAACTGCGACTTTCATGTTTTGGTGATTGGGGATTAGTGATTGGAAAGGTGTAGAGGCAAAGATTTGCCCCATCACCCGTAAAATATACAATTTGCATTCCAAATCTTAAATAAGCTCTTATTACCAATTACCAATTACCAATTACCAAAGATCAATTAGCAATCAATAACTAGCAACTACCAATGAACTTTTGAAATCTGTAAGTTCATATCTTCGGGACTATATTCCTTCAATTCCACAGGTACGGGTTCAACATGCCAAATTTCTTTGCAATATTCACTAATTGCACGATCTGAAGAAAATTTACCCATTCGGGCTGTGTTGAGAATAGACATCCGGGTCCAATTGTCTTCTTGGCGATATGCTTGACTTACACGATCCTGAGTATCGATGTAGGACTGGTAATCAGCAAACAGCATGTACTTGTCATTGTATAACAATGAATCCAGTAAAGGTTGGAACAACTGGGAATCACCATCGGAAAAATGTCCGCAAGCAATTAGCTTTATTACTTCTTGCAATTGGGGGTTAGATTGATAATATTCTTGAGGATTATAACCTTTAGCTTTGAGTTCATATACTTCTGGGGTTGTTAAACCACATAAAAAGAAGTTCTCTGCACCAACTTCTTCACGAATTTCGACGTTGGCTCCATCTAAAGTCCCAATTGTTAAAGCACCGTTGAGGGCAAATTTCATGTTACCTGTACCAGAAGCTTCTTTCCCTGCTGTGGAAATTTGTTCTGATAGTTCGGCTGCTGCATATATTTGTTGACTCATGGAAACGTTGTAGTTGGACAAAAATGCCACTTTTAGACGTCCTCCTAAGCTGGGATCGTCATTAACTACAGCAGCTACTGAATTGATCAGTTTGATGATTAATTTGGCAATGAAATAACCAGGTGCAGCTTTTCCACCAAAAATAAACGTCCGGGGAAGAATATCTTCATTGGGATTGCGTTTAATTCGATTGTAAAGGGTGATTATATGCAGTACGTTGAGAAGCTGGCGTTTGTACTCGTGCAATCGCTTAACTTGAACGTCAAACAATGAATTAGTATCAACCTGAATATTATTTTTGCGTTTGATGTATTCTGCTAAATCTTGTTTATTGGCTTGTTTTATTTCTCGCCATGTTTGTCTAAATTGTGGATCGTCGGCAAATTGTTCTAATTTTCTTAGTTCGTCAAGGTTAGTAATCCAAGCTTCACCTATTTTCTCAGTAATCAGGTTAGAAAGTCTGGGATTACCCAACAGTAACCAACGACGCGGTGTAACTCCATTAGTTTTATTAATAAACTTCTCTGGTGTGAGTTCGTAGAAATCCCGCAGAACATCTTGTTGGAGTAACTTGGTATGTAACGCAGCAACACCATTTATTTTACGGCTACCAACACAAGCTAGGTTCGCCATGCGGACTTTTTTATGGTCTCCTTCTCCTTCAATCAAGGAAAGTCTTGCTATGCGTTGGTTGTCGCCGGGATAACGTTTTCTAACTTCACTTAAAAATCGGAAGTTGATTTCATAGATAATTTCCAGATGTCGGGGAAGTAAACGACCAAATAGATTTACAGACCAACGTTCTAAGGCTTCTGGTAGTAAGGTATGGTTGGTGTAAGCAAAACAATTTTGGGTAATGTGCCATGCTTGCTCCCAATCCATTTGGTGAACGTCGATCAACAGTCGCATCAATTCGGCGATCCCGATAGATGGGTGGGTGTCATTAAGTTGAATAGCTGATTTCTCGTGCAGATCATCGAGTTTTTTGTAGTGGTAAAGATGACGGCGGATAATATCTTGTAAAGAACAGGAAACAAAGAAGTATTGTTGCTCTAAACGTAATTGCTTACCTTGGACGGTGTCGTCATTGGGATAAAGCACTTTGGAGATATTTTCAGAAAACATTTTGCTGGCTACCGCACCAAGATAATCTCCAGCATTGAAGGCATCTAAATCAAATTCATTGCTCGATTCTGCTTTCCACAATCGCAGAATATTTACTGTGTTTACTCCATAACCAGGAATAGGAGTATCATAAGGAATTCCAAATACTGTATGTTCTGGAATCCAATTAGTTTGGTAACGTCCGTTATTATCTGTATAGCTTTCTGTATGACCGCCAAATTTTACTTCGGTTCGATACTCTGGAAGAGAAACTTCCCAAGCATTACCAAAACTCAACCATTTATCAGGTTTCTCCGCTTGCCAACCATTACGAATTTCTTGCTCAAAAATTCCAAATTCATAACGAATACCATAGCCAACTGCAGGTATTTCCAAAGTTGCAAGGGAGTCGAGATAACAAGCCGCCAATCTTCCTAAACCACCATTACCTAATCCTGGCTCGTGCTCTTTTTCCAGGAGATCGTCTAGTTCGAGCCCTGATTCTCGCAGCACTTTGCGGACTCTTTCATATATGCCCAAATTGATTAAGCTATTACCGGTATAACGCCCCATCAAAAACTCTGCAGAAAGATAATAAACAATTTTTGAATCTTCCTGGATGTGAGTTCTAGCAGTTTGAATTCGCCTCTTGATTAACCGATCGCGCATACTACGGGCAATTGCCATATAGTAATCATACGGGGTTGCGAAGTAGTTATCTTTACCTTGTCCGTAATGAAGATTATCAACAATTGCCCGCTTAAGAGATTGTTCGCTCATCCCAGTACGGTCATCTTCAACCCGAACTAAACCGGAATCTGCGACTTGGGTATCTTGTGGTGCGAATTGGCGATAATCCCGATCAAATGACTTGTTATTCATTGTAAATTAAGAGAAAACAGATGGAGGATGATGATAACGAAGTATACAAGAATGATCGGGGTTTCGACGAGTATTTGGCGATCGGGAATTGGGGATCGGGCACTGGGCTTTAGGTAAAGGAAATTGGGGATCGGAGTATTAAGGTCGGGGATCGGGGGATACAGTATTTTATTCGTTTCAATAATTACATATCCCTATTCACCTTGTTCGCCATAGGCACATAACCTTAAAGTTGCTACAAGCCCATACAGTTTTTTCATTGCCACTAGCCGCGAGCGGCTAGGGCATATACCAGTTACCAATTACCCATTACCAGTAAAAAACGATCAATTAAATATCGTCATAACTCCAATGCCAGTCAAGAACTTCCGGCATATCTACTCCGTGTTCGGCAACGTAATGCTTATGTTCTATAAGTTTGTCTTGTAACATTTGTTTGACATAAGCAGCGGATGAGCCTAACTGAGGGACTCGTTCAATAACATCTATTGCCAGGTGGAAGCGATCCAGGTCATTCATGACCACCATATCAAATGGAGTGGTTGTAGTTCCTTCTTCTTTGTAACCCCGAACGTGTAAATTATGGTGATTAGTACGACGATAAGTGAGACGGTGGATTAACCAAGGATAACCATGAAAGGCAAAAATAATTGGTTTATCGGTTGTGAACAAACTGTCAAAGTCTTTATCGCTTAAACCGTGGGGATGTTCAGTCTCTGGCTGCAACGTCATTAAGTCTACCACGTTAACTACCCGGACTTTAAGATCGGGGAAGTTTTGTCGCAAAATATCCACAGCGGCTAATGTTTCTAAAGTCGGAGCATCTCCAGCACAAGCCATGACAACATCAGGCTCGCCACCTTGGTCATTGCTTGCCCATTCCCAAATACCGATTCCTTTAGTGCAGTGCTTGATTGCAGAATCTATATCTAAGTACTGTAATGATGGTTGCTTACCAGCAATAATTACGTTTACATAATTCTGACTACGCAGACAATGGTCAGTCACTGATAGCAAGCAATTAGCATCCGGTGGTAAATAAACCCGAATAACTTCAGATTTTTTGTTGACAACATGGTCGATAAAACCGGGATCTTGGTGGGAAAAACCGTTATGATCTTGTCGCCAAACGTGACTAGTTAGTAGATAATTCAAAGAAGCAATTGGTCTGCGCCAGGGTATATGGCGAGTTGTTTTTAACCATTTGGCATGCTGGTTAAACATTGAGTCGATAATGTGAATAAATGCTTCGTAACAGGAAAAATATCCATGACGACCAGTAAGCAAATATCCTTCTAACCAACCCTGACAAGTATGCTCGCTGAGAATTTCCATAACCCTACCGTCAGCAGCGAGGTTATCATCATAATCAAGGGTTTCGGCGACCCAAGTTCTTTTAGAAACATCAAATATGTCTGCAAGGCGGTTAGACGCTGTTTCGTCGGGACCAAATACCCGAAAATTGCGACTTTCCAAGTTGAGCTTCATCACATCCCGCAGGAACTTACCAGAAACGCGTGTAGCTTCAGCTTTAATTTCCGCAGGTTCTTTAACTTCCACTGCATAATCGCGAAAATCGGGCATTTTTAAGTCCCGCAGCAATATACCACCATTAGCATGGAGGTTATCACCCATCCGTAGGTGTCCTTCAGGAGCCAGTTCTGCTAGTTCCGCAATTAATTGACCATTTCCATCAAAGAGTTCTTCTGGCTTATAACTCTTCATCCAGGTTTCCAACTGTTTGACATGGTCTGGTTCCGCTGCCATATTCGATAGGGGAACTTGGTGCGATCGCCAATAATCTTCTGTTTTCTTACCATCAACTTCCTTAGGTCCCGTCCAACCTTTAGGCGATCGCAAAATAATCATCGGCCATTGGGGACGTTTGCTAAAACCATTTTTCCGAGCTTCTTCTTGAATATCTTTAATTTCATGAATTGCAGTATCCAAAGTTGCAGCCATCAATTGATGCATTTTTTCGGGATCGGAGCCCTCCACGAAATAAGGCTTATAACCATAACCAATAAATAGACTTTGCAATTCTTCGCGGCTCATTCTTGCCAAGATTGTTGGGTTCGCAATTTTATAGCCATTCAGATGCAAAACCGGTAGTACAGCACCATCATGAACCGGGTTAAGAAACTTGTTAGAATGCCAGCTAGTAGCTAAAGGTCCAGTTTCTGCCTCACCATCCCCAACCACACAAGAAACGATTAAATCAGGATTATCAAAGGCTGCACCATAGGCATGGGAAAGAGCATAACCGAGTTCTCCACCTTCATGGATACTTCCTGGAGTTTCTGGTGCTACGTGGGAGGGGACACCACCAGGGAAAGAAAACTGTTTGAACAGCTTCTTCATTCCCTCTTCATCTTGAGAAACGTTAGGATAATACTTACTATAAGTTCCTTCCAAATATGTATTTGCCACCAATCCAGGACCACCATGACCGGGACCAGCGATATAAATCATATCTAGGTTATTTTTCTTGATTACCCGGTTGAGATGAACATAAACAAAATTTAAACCAGGAGTTGTTCCCCAATGACCGAGAAGTCTTGGTTTAACATGTTCTATCTTGAGGGGTTCTTTAAGTAAAGGATTGTCTAAAAGATAAATTTGACCGACAGAGAGATAATTCGCTGCTCGCCAGTAAGCATTCATCTTACGTAATTCATCTGCTGCGAGCGGCTTTGTTTGTGGAGCACTTGCTAAAGTCATAAATTAAACTCCATTCAACTTCGTAAATAATATACTTTCAAAAATTACACTGTTACAGAATTAGTATTTTACTTAGCAGATACAGAAATGCAAGGTAAATAATCTTACTTTAATATCAATATTTGTTCCCCTTTAAAGTACTTAATTATCATTCATAAACAATCTTCATTAGTAATCAAACTTGATGATTTGTTGATTATTCCAATTAAAATCTATTTGGGAATTACCACTGTTTGCAAACTTTAGGAATAACAACTGGCTTGTCTAGATAACTGTGACAGATAAAAATTAAATTATTATTAAATTAATTTTTTATGTGATTATTCCGACAGCAAGCTAATAACATGAAAAAAATTTTAGCACGAAATACTATTACACCTTGCTATATTAACGAGATTTTAACCTCGTCAACAATTCACAAATACTTGTTTAGTTATCAAATAGATTGATGTTTATAATTAATTTTAATGATTTAATCTTGTAAAATTAATATGTATATCTTCTGGTTGATATAAATATGAATTGAGAAGATTACCATGGAAAGAATAAATAATTTTAATATTACCTTTTATTATTTTCGGATAAACTTTAGTGCTCGTCATTTAGGCTCAATAACAACCCAGTCTCATAACAAATGTGTAGTATTATTTGATGCAGGTGTCATAAAAATTACTCCGACCGCGCTCCTGTTTAAATACAAACAATATTAGCGTCAGAATTAAGCAAATACATAAAAAATTACTACTCTCTTATATTCACCAGTATTCGCACCATCAGGTTTAACTTTTAGACTGAGCATTGTATTTCTTGTTTGATGTTGAGATATGCAATAATTTTGTATTCTTAAGTTAAATAACTTTATTTACACATAATGCTTGTTGCATTTATTACTAGTGTTTGTCCGTAGAATAAAGCAAGCTGCTAATTATAAACTTGCCATGCATGTTTGGACTTCCTAATATCCCTAAATAAAGAGGTAACACCAATTCAACAGATTCTCTAGTAGAGACGTTGCAGTCCCTGTCGCGTCTCCTGAGAAATTTATTTGTCTGATTGTTTTCCTAATTGGTATTTGGCTTGCTTGCAGTATTAGCATTTTTATCCTGCCGAATAGAAAACAACGAAGACGAGGTAAACTTGCTCCCGTGATTGACTGCAGCGACAATCAAATAGGGAAAGGTGTACGTCGAGAGGAATAGCTAAACTACTCTGCAAGTGAAGTTGAGCTAGAGAAGAGAGTAGGGAAAAAGCTTCTGAGCATCAAATTAGTCATTAATAGTTAACAAACCTGGTGGTGGTGTAATCTCAATTCGACTAGCTTCCAAATCGACTACAGGTGCAATTGCTCTCACGAAAGGAATTAAAACATTTTGCTTATCTTTCTTCTTGTTCTCAGATTGTTTATTCTCAAATTTCTTATTGTCAGAATCTTGTAACTCAACCTCCAACAGATCGTTACCTGCAGGAATCACATCAATAACTTTACCAATCAGTTCGCCGGACTCTTGAAGAAAAACTGATAAGCCAATCAAATCCATCACGTGATATTCATCTTCTCCCAACTGGGGGCGATTACTCTCAGGAACCAATAACTTACAACCCCGTAATTCTTCTGCTTGATCGCGATATTCGATCCCAGCTAGTTTTATTACGTATAAGTTTTTTCCCTCTAAATAACGTCCTTTTTTTAGTTCCACAGGTTCAGGTTCACTTTTTCCCGGACATAATAACCAACGTTGTCCGGGGACTTCAAAACGTTCGGGAAAATCAGTTTCTGGATAAACCCGCATCTCTCCTTGCAAACCCTGTGGAGCAACAATTTTTCCAATTTCTAGCCAACCATCCATCAGTTATCAGTTAATGCACAATACTTACAGTACGCTTACGCTAGAACGAGCGAAATAGAATATCTTTTTTAGGTGACTCTTATCGCCGCGCCGTAACGCACCGCCATATAAGATTAATATACAAGGGCGTCTGAGATGCGCAATAGAATATCTTTTTTAGGTGACTCTTATCGCCGCGCCGTAACGCACCGCCATATAAGATGAATATACAAGAGCGTCTGAGATGTACAAGAGAATGTCTTTTTTAGGTGAGTCTTATGCTGAGCTGTAACAAACCGCTAAACAAGATTAATATACGAAGGTTTTTATTTAGGTGCGCAAGAGAATATCTTTTTTAGCTCATCAATTATCTCCTTGATAAACAGTTTGAGCAACTTGGGCTAACCGTTCCATTGCGGTCGCAATTTCTCGATCGCTACCCGTAAGACTAATGCGGAAACACTGCTGTTTGTGTTCCCATTCTTGATTTAAGCCAGGAAAGAAAGTACTACCTGGTACAACAATAACCCCAACCTCCTTGAGTCGCTGATAAAATTCCCAGTCTGTAATTGGTAAGTTTTCCAACCATAGCCAAGCAAAAATAGCACCTTCACCACGATGTAAGAACCAAGGTAAACTATCCGGCATGGCTGAATCTAAGGTACTTTCTAATACCGTAAATTTATTTAGATAAAAGGGACGAATAACAGTTTCACTAATTTCTACCAGAGCCCCAGAATTAATCGCGTAGGCTGCAATTGCTTGTCCGTAACGAGATGGATGAATGCACATATTGGTTTGAAAGGACTGCAAAACCTCAATAATCCGTTCGTCACCAATTGCGATTCCAACACGTTCCCCCGGCAAACCTGCTTTTGATAAGCTCATGCAGTGGACAATATTCCCACCAAATTTTGGCGTCATGCTTGTAAAATTCAATGCCGGAAATGGGGGCGCATATGCTGAGTCGATAAATACCGGTACATTATGTGGTGCAGCCATTAAAGCAATTTTATTTACTTCATCATCCGTCAGTACATTCCCCGTTGGATTGCAAGGACGAGAAAATATTACACAACCGCTATTTTCAGCGATCGCTAATTGACTAAAATCAGGGCGGTATTTAAATCGGTGGGATGAAGCATCGATATCTAAAGTCGGTTTATAAGCAATTAAAGCTTCCGGAACTAAACAGACACCACCATAACCGGTATATTCAGGACTAAGAGGTAAAATAATTTGTTTGAGTTCACCATTAGTGGTGTAACCTCCGAAAGCATTTGCAGCATAGAAATATAAACTTTGGCTGCCCGGTGTTAATAAAACATTACGCGTACTTAAATTTAATTCATATCGTCGGTTAAAATCCTTAACAATAGCTTCAATTAAAGGTGCATAACCCTGTGAAGAACCGTAGCGACATACAACTTCACTATAATTTGGGCTAGCTAGTAACTGTGCAGTACAATCACGCCATAACTGTTCTACTTCTGGCAGAATTAACGGATTACCCGCACTTAAATTAATTAAATCCTTACCTTTGCTTGCTTCCAAGGTTTCAATCACATCCTTCATGATGGCTCTAACACCACTCAGGTTGGACATTTGGGCACCAATTTTTGTTAGAGCAGGATTCATAGCTAGGGAAGGGTGTCTGAAACAACTAGATTAATAAAACTATTGTATTAGTTCGCGCACCAACAATAATTTCACAAACTCATAGAAAATATGAAGAAATCTTCGTTCCCATTATGTGATATCCAGATCTAAATACTGATAGGATAACTTTTAAGATTTACTCAAGTTGCCCCTTACTTATGAAAATCCTCAAAATGCTTTAGTACAAAGCAGTATAACAACTCTACCAATAGATGATTCAAGCTTTCCGAAGTAGCGGGTTAGAAGTAACACTTATGTTCTAAAAATGAATAACAAAGAATTTTATCGCACTCAACCTAGTTGGAAAAAATCCCAGATATCTGTATTTATCCCCAAAGGTTACGACCTCAATGCTATATCCACAAAACCTAAAAATTCCTTAGAACTACAACTAGAACCGGGAGAAAAATTAATCTTACAGCCTGTTTCTTGGCAAAGATTAAATCAAATATTAGTTGAACTAGAGCAAAATCGTTCTTTCAGAATCGCATACGCTGATAAAGTTCTAGAAATTATGTCTCCCCTAGGAGATGAGGAAAGGGGGAAAGTCGTAATTGCAAATTTGCTTGAGATGTCGCTGAAATCTCAGGAAAAATCTTGGATTTCTTTTGGGTCAACCACTTTAAAGAGTGAGAATCGGGGAGTCGCAATCGAGCCAGATAACTGCTTTTACATTCAAAATCATCAAGAGGTCGCCGGTAAAAAGACATTAAATTTGACTCAACAACCACCGCCAGATTTAGTCATAGATACTGATGGTGTGTCCATAAATAAAGTTGCTGCATATCAAGAATTGAGGGTACCAGAATTATGGATCTATGCTGATGGCACCTTAAAAATTTATATACTGGTCAACAGTGAGTATATGGAATTCAATACTTCTCCAAATTTTCCCGATCTCCCTGTTGCAAAAATTATTCCTCAATTTGTTGAGCGCGCCAATATCTTTGGGGTTCCTAAAGCTTTGGAAGAATTCGAGTCATATCTAAAAAAAATTAAGTGATATCTCAGGAAAAGAGAACAGGGAACGGAGGATAGGAAAAAATATTAGGGAGTTCCAGTAAATTAAATAGCCCATTTATATAATTGCATTTTTTCAGATGTAAGATGCGATATGCAGAAGGCATGACGCTTCCCTTATCATGCAATGATATATCAACAAAATTAGTTGTATTGGGAGATTTATAGTTTGGTATTCCCTTGTTTCATAATTTTGAGGGAATTATTTGAGGCGATTATTTGAGGCGATTATTTGAGGCGATTAATTTACTGTTGCCAAAAGTCTATTTTCATAGCTGCGATCTTTGCCATTTCTTTAATTTATGTAACTAGAGCTAGCTGTATTGGTATTCATAGGCTAACCTTTAACTTGCATCAAAGTATGAATAATTATCTCCAGTATTTGCCAATATCAAATTTGCCAATATCAAATTTGCCAATATCAACTTAATAAAATCACATCAGATAATTTAGGAAATATACACAGAAGGACAGTAGAAAGTGGAAGTTAAAGCAGCAATCGCTTACGAGGCAGGTAAACCACTAAGCATTGAAACGGTGCAACTTGAAGGTCCCAAAGCTGGCGAAGTGATGGTGGAAATAAAAGCCAGTGGAGTCTGTCACACCGACGCTTACACCCTTTCTGGTAGAGATCCTGAGGGTTTATTTCCTGCGATTTTAGGACATGAAGGTGCGGGTGTTGTAGTCGAAGTTGGTAAAGAAGTAACTAGCCTGAAAAAGGGCGATCGCGTGATTCCTTTGTATACCCCAGAGTGTCGCCAATGTGAATATTGTCTCAGTCTGAAAACTAATCTTTGTCAAGCTATTCGCTCTACCCAAGGCAAGGGTGTAATGCCTGACGGTAGCAGTCGCTTTTCCATTGATGGCAAAGAACTTTACCACTATATGGGTACTTCTACTTTTGCCAACTATACTGTTTTACCAGAAATTGCTCTTGCCAAAATCCGCGAAGATGCTCCCTTTGATAAAGTTTGTTACATCGGCTGCGGTGTGACCACAGGTATAGGTGCTGTAATCTATACCGCAAAAGTAGAACCCGGTGCTAATGTGGTTGTCTTTGGTTTGGGTGGTATTGGTTTAAATGTAATTCAAGGAGCGCGGATGGTGGGAGCCAATAAAATTATTGGTGTAGATCTTAATCCCAAGAAACGCCCCTTAGCAGAAAAATTTGGGATGACCCACTTTGTCAATCCCAATGAAGTTGAAGGTGATTTAGTTAAGTATTTAGTCGATTTAACTGATGGTGGTGCAGACTATAGCTTTGAATGTATTGGTAATGTCAAAGTTATGCGCCAAGCCCTAGAATGTTGCCATAAAGGCTGGGGTCAAAGCATTATTATTGGTGTTGCAGGTGCAGGTGAAGAAATTAGTACTCGTCCCTTTCAATTAGTAACCGGGCGAGTTTGGAAAGGTTCAGCATTTGGTGGAGCAAGGGGGCGGACTGATGTACCAAAAATTGTTGATTGGTATATGGAAGGAAAAATCAATATTGATGATTTGATTACCCACGTAATGCCAATTGAAAAAATTAACGATGCTTTTGATTTAATGCATCAAGGCGATTCTATTAGAAGTGTAGTCACGTTTAATTAGAGCATTCGAGCATATAATTATATAAAAATAACTTAATTCAATCGAATTCTAAGAATTTGTGGTTCCTGCGGGCTATGTGTGAACGTTGCATTTATGCGACTATTTTTATTTGGTGAGATAATAATAGTTGTTGGTAAATCGCATTGAATAAATCGCAATCTTTTGCATGAATATATGCTTTACAAATTTCCAAAATTAGAGTCAGAAAGTTTAGTCTTAAGAGAGATCAAATTATCTGATGCAGAAGCTATTTATCGAATATTTTCCGATCCAAGTGTCCTTGAATATCATGATGTTGAAGAATTTAAAAATATTGAAGAAGCTAAATATCTAATTTATAGCTTAAGTGAAGGTTTTAGAGAGCAGGAAGTTATACGTTGGGGAATAGCTAAAAAGAGAGAAAATATAATAATTGGAACTTGTGGTTATAGTGGATGGAACAAAAATCGTTTGCGTGCCGAAATTGGTTATGAACTTTGCCAAACTTATTGGAGACAGGGAATAATGACTAAAGCTCTTAGTGCTGTAATTCATTATGGTTTTGAAATAATGCAATTAAACCGAATCGAAGCAACGGTTATGTTACCAAATATTGCATCTATGAAATTATTACAAAAACTAGGTTTTCAAGAGGAAGGGATTTTAAGAGAACGTGGTTTTTGGAAGGGTCATTTTCACGATTTAAAAATGTTTGCGCTGCTGAAAAAAGATTATGTGTCAAGTTGGTAATTGGTAATTGATAATTGGGAATTGGTGATTACTCAATAAATCTTTCTTCTCTTGTTTTACCTATTTTACTTCTGATTTCCGAATACTGACTTCCGAACTAAAAAATATAAATATTAATCGTGTTTTGGTATAACACAATTTTTTATATTAGAGACCTTTCATAGAAGGTCTCTAAATCTTTTGCTATGAAAATATTGAGTCATTTGGACTTGCTTTTTGCTGCACCAGCAAACACCTCTGGGAATGAAATACCACCGGGTAGATCGCTTAGGGTGAAAACACCCCCCATCATTGCACCAATAATTCCTAAGGAGCAAACATCAGAACCTGTAAGGTATAAGCCAGGTAATGGGGTTTTGGGAGTTGTCCAAGCTGAGTTTTGTGGATCGAAGCGTACGGAACGCGCATCAGAGATGCGATCGCATACAGCAGGAAGTCCGTAGATCGCTCCTTGGTAGTGAGCAGTAAAATGTTCGTTGGTTAAAGGTGTAGAAAGTTCTTTATACGCAATGATGTCAGCAAAACCAGGATAATATTTATCTACAAAATCAATTAGCCTATCCATTAGACCTTGTTTTAGTTGCTGATAATTATCATCGCGATGTAACCAAGGTTGATTTTTCCATTGTGCAAAAGATTTGTAGTCACTAAATGCGATAATTTCGGCTGTATGATTTTCTGCTTTTGGATCTTTTAGTGAAGGGAATGAAAGGTAGATACTTAGGGGTTGTTCATCATTAATCCAATCACCTCTGCATTCGTAAATTTTGTCATGGTCAATGCTGCCATAAATCCAGTGATTTTCACCTTTGAAACCTAGTTTTCTTAGATCTTCGGAGAATCCTAAATATACAGTCAGATTAGTTGTAGGCGAATATTGTTTGATAAATCTTTGTAGAGAATCTCGGAAGGGGATTGGATAATCCCGAGGGATTAGTTTCAGGTAAGTGTTTGCACTACCAACATTGGAGACTATCACAGGTGCGTAATATTCTTCTGTTGCTGAAGAAGTTGCTGTGTCAGGATTATCTTTGGTGTTTACATTTTTGGTATTTACATTTTGAGCATTTAG
>JAAUYH010013266.1_pt1 | contig 16783 bp, 11 predicted proteins | sample 7278061 | NCBI WGS metagenome assembly JAAUYH01 (sample SAMN14350203, study PRJNA611818) | marine sediment metagenome | isolation source: surface marine sediment (0.6m) | place: French Polynesia: Moorea | collected 2018-08 | reverse complement strand
TGGATGGTTACGAACCGTATTCACGACTGGTAAGAAAAATTTTGAAATTATTTGCCAGAAGTGTCCAAGAATTTTTCTAGAAGCGCTACCATCTTTTCTTTCGCATCGTTGCTACGCTTAAGTTCTCGTAAAAGTTCATCATGCCGCTCTGCCTGTTTCTTCTCGTTTTAGAATCCGCTCGTTGGCCTGTTTTGTAGTCGCTTTCGAGTACTTGTCACAATGCCACCACTACATCCATTGGTGTCGAGATTCATTTCAGTAGATAAAACACTTGGCGGGTCATTACGAGCAGCCCTGCTTTCCATCTCACACAATTCTTGATAATACGCCGGCAAGTCGAGCTGTATTTCATCTTTGTCCCGCCCAGTTCTGTCACTTCTCGGCGATACTTCTCATATTCTTTTTTCAATTTCGAATATTTGTCCCTCCATCTCCTACCACTGCATCGTATTTTATAGATCTTCCATGCCTTCTCGACGACTCCGTCAAAAAATTCTTCCATAGTCTTCTTCATTTTCTTTTTGTTACGATAGCCTTCTTCTAACATTACCTTCATCAGCATGCGTACGGTGTGATCGTCGTAATTTGCAGTAAATCTCTTACTCTTGTCACACAAACCATAAAGATCCTTCACTCCTCTATCTTTTTTAACTTCACCATTTGACAATTCCTCGATAGTTCGGGTAGACTCATGTTTTGGTTTCTCAAATCTTTCTCCCATTCCATCTAGGTCAATAACAGGAATTTGGCAACCAGCAATTTGAGGACAGTTCGCCCTTCTTTCACATGCCAGGCTTGGGTTGCGAACGAGTGGGTTATCGTGCGCGCGACGTGCATGCACATCATCACCATTTTCTCGCGTAGTAACACTTACCCACACCGCTCCATCATGGATCGTATTCATAGCCGGCAGGATTTGATAGTCGTTCGTGTTTGGTTCGACAGCAGGCTTCTCCACTTTACACATTTTTTGCCCAACAGGAACTGGTTCTGCTCCTGGTCATACAATTCGCAGCGGCGGCAGAGTAGGTGATAATTCAGATTCCGCACTTCTGCCGCTGGTATTTTTGACGCCACTCCTTACGAACAAATGATTCATCTCCATCCCCGTGTATGTGCTTCGTTCCATGCTACCGTACAATAATCTCTTTTAGATCTATCTCGTTTCTATTGTCTCTGACTGCGTACTGTATGACGTGATATCTCCTGATTACATCGTATCGCAACGGTACAGTAGGGTTCTCGGCTGTGGAACAGTAAATGATATTGTTAGTTTTCGTCTGTTAAAATCTTTATGAAGTGTTTCGCAGCGATTTACATTGCTGGCGTACGCATCTTCCGATTAGTGCGTGTTCGGTCCTCTTAAACCCAGCCCCTGCGTGCGGAGCATGTAGAAAGGGCCTTAACTGAAAAGGAAGGTGGAACAGCTGTGTGCTCATTAACGGGAAAACTTCAATGAAACGTCTCAATTTCAACTAATTAAGATCTAGCTCACATAACCCAAGCGCGAAACGCATAATTCACCGTGACACAGTAGCTCAGCATTGCTGAAGGTAATGCTGTATCGCAATGGACCGAGCGAAGTTTCAATGGGCTTTAGTTTCTCATCCAAATGAGCTGGGATCTCCTTCGACGTACATCATGAACCAGACAATTTAAGGTAAACGTTATGCCAATCAATGAAACGGAATTTCTATCCGTCATGAGTGAGGAACCCTAGTCAAACACTTTGCATTGCTTCTGTATTAGATGGTGGCTTGTTGATAAAAGTCCCTGTCGTTTCAGATCTCATTTTCCGTTGAATGAGTGATTAAACTAACACGTCACGGTTCGAGTCGTACTACGCACCACTGCTATTTCAAACAATCACAATGCACTGTAGTCTACAGTGATATGGAATGACGATGTTCCGAATGTTCGGAGCAGCGACTCAACTGAATGAAGTGCAGCTGTTAATGAAACTTGGTAAAACCCTAGCCTTTTCTCTCACCCGTGGGTATGGTCCGCCAATTTTCACGGGTCTCAGCTATGCTACAATGTATGATACTGAAACAGTAAATATTTCGCGCTTGATTAGACCTGTTTGCACATCAGATTTGGTGGAAATACGAATCCTTACTGTTAATACAGTATGGTACCATGAAAGAAGCGACATGTAGACCATTTCACACCGGGGTCCGCTACCGTGCTGTAGCGCATAAATTTTCTAGGGTATTATGTGACGGTTCGAAACAGCTGTGTTATCTTACTGTGACAGCATCAGCATAACAATTGTCGAACCCTAGAAAAGGTTTGAGTATCACTGTCAGGTGGTTAGAGCAGATTTCTACTTCTATCTCTTATTATCTCCGCTTTTACTTCAACCGAACTCGCTTCCTGTATCCTGCCTATCTTCCGCACTCGTCAGTCAACTAAATTTCCCCTTCAACTTGCTTTCACTTGCGATCATGGCCTTGCCAGCAGTTATCGCTTCTATGATTACGGTAACATGTACTGCGGCAGGCGCACTTGGTATAATCAAGCGACGATGTGGCGCATCTGAAGCAATCATTGACCTCTCCATTAAGTCTGCAGAGCTTGTTGACAAAATACACCTATTGTTGAAGACGCTGGAGGCTAGCACTGAAGTGCCTTATGACGCACGTGAAATATCAACAGCACTGAATCTACGTCGTGAGGAGTTCGACAAAGTCCAGAAGAACCTGGATAAAATGGAACGGCGCACGAGACGAACGCGTCGCATTGACCGAACTGAAAAGTTTATCACGGCGCAAGGATGGGCAAAGAAGATGGGTGCAATATACAGCGACCTTGTTGAGTTGAGGAATGGAATTGAGAGCATTGTATCGAGTTGGGGTGTGGGACAATTTGTTGTCAAGAAGGTGGTGGAAAAAATTGAGACGATTGATGTGACGATGAAGAAAGAATCGGATAGGCAGGCTGGAAGATGGTATCAAAGGGCAGATGATGAAATGATGGGATCCGGAACGTTGACCTACGTAGATCGAATTCAAATGACGATGGTGAAACTGACAGACGCCAACAAATTGGCCTTGAACCGGTACGGTAATCTCGAACACTTGTCACTGCCCGATGCACTGTTCGAAGCGTCTCGACAAGTTGAATTTATCGACTTCACATGCCACATTCAGTTATTGCAGCGTTCAGCCGAACTACTACATCCAGGAGCCAATTATCATGTAGGTGTGCATTGCAAGTGGGGTGGTCTTGGAATGGAAGCAAATTTGGATTTGGCAATATCCCACTATCGTGTCGCGAGTTCACGTGGAAATACTTCGTCGTTGATTGAGCTGATCAGATTCTACGATTATGTGAACGATAGGAAGAATTTGTTGAAGTACTTCAAAATACTCAGCAACATGGATATTGATTTCTACGCTTGGATTGTGTGCCTGCGTGTCGCAATTGAGTACAGGTTTGAAGCCATTCCACTTGTGCAGCCTTTGATTGGAACAGAACAGCATTTGTGTGCATTTCAGCAAAGTCTTTGCCACTTCTTTGAACTTGGTGTACCGAAAAGTAACCAAAAAGCCATCGATGCTTTGCAAGGAGTTGATTCGAATTCTTACTCTGTGAGGATCAAGGATGAGGGCATCAATCATTTCCGCATTAGTTTCTATGATTGTTATAGGAATGATCTCGGGTTTTATGGGTGGAAACCCTACCCGATTGCTTTCCGTTGCTATGCAGATTTTCTTTTCAAGTCCAATCAATTTCTTCCCTTCCTCCTTCTTTCGTTCCACAGCATCCAATACTCATCGGAGAAATTGAAACGCTACGTACTGCATGCGGCGAGAAAAAACTGTGTTGACGCCCATTTATTTCTTGCAGCATATTATTCAAAGTATTCTCGTCGCAACGAACGCGGGATGAAGCAGCACCTACGGATTGCTGCAGATGCTGGAAATTCGCACGCACAATTAGTATGCCGGCAGATGTTTGGAAGTAAGGTGAGTGTCTTCAAAGAATTAAGGCAAGTGTCGGAAGAAAAGGACGGGAGTCAAGAGAAGGACAGGCATCGGCCACGCGCGAAGCATTCTAAAAGAAACAAACTAGACTCGCAAAAGAAGCGGAGCGTTCGAGCTTCAAAGCAAACGGAGTCGAAACAAATTAAATCAGGATGTTAAAGAGGTTCAAAGTTAGAGCGACTATTCTTTTTTTCACTATTTCTCAAAACATGCGTGGTTACTATCGTTTAGCAAAATGGGACGTTGTAGAGGTCACGGTTGAAGAGACCTGAACACTTCTTGCTGCCTTTTTTACATATTTAAGGAGAGGGGAAGCAAGAACCATTAATTTCGACAGTCAAGCGTTCGGCACATTAGATTTCTCGAAGGAAGCTGATCGAGTAATCGACACTATTATTACACAAAACCAATTTCAAATTTATACAGTTCTACCTCTTTCATTCAAAACATCCAATTTTACAGTTTGGGATCTTGTGCCTCATCTCTCGTACAAGAATTCTAAACATTTCTAGAACCGTTTTTTCCGGGATTCTAGGGAAAATGCAATGTCGAAGTAGTTGAACGTAGAAGTCTCTGTCCGCAATTTTGCCAATGCGAGAAGCATAAAAAAGGGTGACGAGGAGTATGAGTTATGGCATAGCCGAGAGGCGTTCGGATTGATAGCCATTCTACGGTTTGGATGATAGATCGGGTTAACTTCTTGTGAATTTGTACATGTTGCCCTACTGTCTTCGAGAGATGTTTTTCAACCGTTCCGTAATTGAATTGGTTCATTTATGGTCCAAGTATCGTCATGACTAAATTTTACGAGTAAGAGCTGAGCAATGGACTGCAATGGAACTAATGCTTTACAGGCGAAATAATTTATGTTGGAGTTGAGAATTTGAATAATTCCACAAGTAGCTCAACACTAAGCTACGTGTCCTGAAAATGTCGATCCAGCATAGTCTTGGGTTAAATTGCTGTGGTCCTAATGTAATATTGAATTGGAACACAAAATTCATGTACTAGGCAAATAGATGGCACGATACAGGGAGAACATTTGACATGAAAATAATTCACAAATACCTTCTCGCAATCTTCGGTCATCGCTCACAAAGTCAAATTCAGTTTTTACTGTGTTTGGAGAGCTAGCCTACCTGAAAAGATGTAAATCTGCTTTGGTCACTCAAAGTCAATCCGAGCACCAAACAGCCATGGCTCGATTGCTTGCTGTCATCTTGACTGCATCAATGTTGTTCGCAAATGCAATAGCAATGGAACCGTATGAATATTTTGACTGCCTTCGCCAAGGGATCCGTCAAGATATCTGCGAGCAAAACTATATGCACTGTATGGCCGACTGTGCAAAACTTGCCGAGAAGGAGTAGGGAATAGCAGATCTACACGTAGATGCCTTGCTTGGGCCTTCGTGCGTTTGACTGCTTTTATCACAATCGGCCCGGCATAAGTATCCTGATAAATGAGAGTCATTTGTTCATGCCGTAGTGTGCTTTGAGTACATATTACTAGAAGAAATTACCAGTAAAGAATATTTGCCTGTCAGCCATTTGTTTGCGGGTAAGCATTACCTCGATGTTTCATTTTTTCGTACTAACATTGAAGTTACGGATTGATTGCCGTACTAGTTCAATGAATTTGGTTTCCCAATGTTCTTTTCAGTACTGCTTGAGAGACGTCCAAAATATAGCAAACTTGCATTTCAATGAACAACAAGATAGTAGAATGAAACCATTGCAGTCATTAGCTCAAACAATTGCAAGCGCAATGCTACGGATACGGTTCGAGTTCGAGTCAGAAGCGGTACGGTTGATGGTGGGGATTGGGGAAAGCGCAAGGCGCTGAGACGGGCGAACGGAGTCGTCATTTTCTGATGAAGATGAGAAGCTAGACGTTAAGACATTGTGTTGAATGGTGTGATGTTGATGCTGTGGTATCAATAATAACTCCACTTTATTTACAGTTTACCCGAGAGTATGATCACACCTGTTGTACATTTCTTGTCACACTATTCGTTGACTGAAGTGATAAATATGTGACGATGTGTGCTGAGGGAGAAGATTGAATAAGCGTACGAACTCTTTATCGAGGGAGAGGAGACATCAGAAGGCTAACTAGCTACGTCTTGTTGCCGATCTCTACATCGCTATTGACATCACCGCACAGATCCGGCAGAGCATTTGTGGTTTCACGTATTGTGATTTTAAGACTCTTCGACAATATGCCTGGCCTTGGGATGATTTTAATGGCGTTTCCATGTGCCAATCAAAGAACCTTCAGCTCCAAAATTTATCGAAATTTGCCTGGATTTTTGGATACAGTGATCCCAAGATGGACTTCCTCATTTAAGGTTAGCCAATTGTAGTTATTTGTCTACCCCTGTGTGTTCTAAGTGTTAGTATAAGTAAAGGTACCTCAACTATTTTTAATACACGATCACCAAGAATTTCTTCGAAAGAACATTTCCTATCTTCTCTATCCTCATCAATTCCTCTTAATTACTTTCTTCTATCTTCACCTATCGTCCCAAAATTTTTCTTACCACAGTCGTGAATACGGTTCGTAACCATCCATGAACACCATGGACATCTCCGAAGGTCAAGGCGATCTGATCCGCATCTGGTATCAAGAAATCCCGAAGAACTCCGATGAATATCTTTTCATCTTGCGCTTCTCCGTCATGTTCAACCAGTCTTGGAACGACAGCAGCAATGACGTTGACCACGACAAGAACCTCTCTGATCTCCGAAGGCAGAGTACAGTCGAACTATTCTTAAACAAAGCTTCTATTCTACATCTCACCCTGTTCCGTAAGACGTACGAAGCGCTAAAGCACCATGGATTCGATAGGCCTCCCCGCCCACCTCCGAATTCTCGCTACTCTCGGAAAGTTGCCTGTATAATCCATCCTGATGATGAATTCAAGACAGAGCGTGAGTCCGCTATTGCTCTAATAACTCAACATCATTCGAAGAATTCTGGTGCACCATCTCCCGTTGCCGCCTCAACTCAGCAAGCTGGAACATCCTCAGTCGGTAATACTTCGCTAGGCTCTCTGAGTTATAATTCATCATTCATTCCTCCACCCGCTCTTCCCACCGCAACCGCTCAAGCTCAGGCATCCGGCACTACAACTACCTCTACATTGCCAGTATCCTCGCAAGATCTGATCCAGAATAGAGCTTTGAACCAGTACAACGCATCAATTGGTCAACTAATGCATACATACTCTCAATTGCCGCTGATGAACCCTACGATGGCTGGAGCCCTAGCTGATCCTCTCGTGGTTCCCGCTCCTCCTGCGCCGCCCTTCAGCCTCTCAGGACCTGCTCCTCAATTCGGCATCCCTATTATGCTTCAATCTCACCTTCTGCCTACGACCGTCCCATGAAGCATCCCTGTGTATGATCTACCACAGCACAGTACGCATCATCTCAGTGTTTCTTCGCAATTCATACCTCCTCATTCACATACTCACCATAATCATGCAAGTGCACCAGCTAACTCGCATGAGACCAGAAGACATCGTGACAGAAATGAATCGCATAACGCTGTGAACATGGAAAAGCGCTTCGAGTATAAGGATTCAAAATACAGCAGAGCCGATAACGAGAACATCATGGATTTCATCGTGCAGTATGACTTAGTGTCAAGGTATTTCAACCTGTCTCATCACAAAAAGCGCCAGTATACACAAAACTTGTTTCATGAAGAAGCACTTCGCTACTACTATGGTGAGGTCGAGCCACTCGGAAACAACTATGCTGATGTTATCGCTAAAATTCAGTCACAGTTTAACTCTATCTGCAAACAGCAGTGTGTGAAAGCTGAGGTATCTGGGTTATCATTCCAAGACATGGTTCACAAATGTGATGGCGACAGAAGAAAAGCATTGCGCGACTTAGTTGCTACTATTGAAGCACGAATCCTTCAGCAAAACAAGTCAAACAAGTTTGACTTCCTCGGTAATGCGCTACTGGCAGAAGACTGGGCCAGACAGCTTCTGTACAGCATTGGAAAGGGTACTCACTTTAGCGAGCTAACGACCCAACTTGCCAGTGCCCTGCAGGTACATGAAGAAGCATTGGCTAGAAGTCGTTGCATCAAATTCGTCTGGATAGAAGCCTACGATATTCTTCACAGCGCCGAAGTATGCCAAGAGAGTGTCGAAGAAACTATTCCCTGGATCAGATCAAGATCGCTCTTGACAAAACTACGGACGAACTGGACATCGACAAGTTCGCGGCAAGAAGCTACTAAATCCTGCCGTTATTGCCGCAAAAAAGCCGAATTCTTGAAAAAGAGAAGAACAGCCGCAATGGTAGCAAGCGCGTACTCTACGAACTGGCGCAAGGACCCGAAAATCGCCTCAACATCGAATCTACTTACACCAAAGATATTGCTTCTACTTACTTCGTTGATGCATCAGATGAGAGATCTGATACGGACTCTGAGTCTCAGGACTTCGAACCCTTCAAGGAAGTAGATCCAACATGAAGGTCGAACATGCATTTGTACTCGATGAAGATGCAGGCTTCGATTTCTAGATCGGGACGTTACTGGCCGAAGCGCTCCGAATATTAGGCCTGCACATGAAATCATCTCAATCGCCCTACGAAGTTGATACGGCCATCAACATATGCACCGAAGAAATATGGCGATCTTTGAACGGAGCAACATTGCTTAGTCGCGATCCCAGCGCCTTCCAAGCAGCATGTCTCGATACTGGCGGACAGCAAATCGTAATTGGCAAGGGACGAGCGCTAGCCTACTGCCAGCAAGACAACATTCGTTAAACTCTGAAGCCCTCGTTAACCAAATTCAAATTTGGCGATGGTGTATTCTCGTCACTCGGTACCGTGCGAATAAGAATTCCTACGCCGAATTGTTTGTTCTTGAAGATCAAAGTGAATTTAATACTCGCAGAAGTTCCGTTACTACTCGGTCTAGATGTCTTGGACAATGAGAAACTCGTGGCGAACAACTTTCTGAACTAGCTACAGGAAACACAGCATAATTCGCTCGGATTGGGAAAAAGATATCATGTCTAGACGAGCATCGAAAGATGAACAAGAATATTATACTAAAGCTCGTTGTTAAGGCGATGAATGATACAGTGGGGCCCGAAGAGCTCTTTTTATCCTATCTCGTGTTTGGTTGCATACCCCGATTCCCCTCAACGGAGTCTACACTGCCAACGCAGCAGCAGAGAATGGACGCTTTGCAAATAGCTTGACGTGAAATGGCCATTATCACTGCAGATCTTCGAATTCGAAAAGCTCTATCATCATGCGTTCCAAAAAGCACAGACCTTGCGATCGAAGTTGGTGACTTAGTTCGAGTCTTCCGCGAAACTGGCAAACGCTACGTTGGATCCTATCCCTTGATTCGAGTTGATGGAACTTGCGTGTTCATCATTAACAACCATTACGAAGTCAAATTCAATATGCATCAAGCACTTCTGGCTTCGACATACGACAACATCCTATCTGAAGAGAACCGTGTGACTTCTCTGCATTCATCGCTGTTGAAACTATCTTCCAATCGTCTATGCAAATCTTCTACTGCTAACCGCAACGAGATCCCGAGCGTCCTCATCACGGAGGTTCTACATTACAATGATCCTTGAATACGAAGTGAGCAAGCAGATCGAGCACGAAAGCGAGAAATAGAAAAATTGGTACAACGTGGCACATGAGGACTCATTCTCGAAGAAGACCTACCACCTGGATCAAATATTATCTCTGTATATTTCGTAGTTGCTATTAAAAACGTGGAAACAGACAAGCCTATCTTCAAAGCATGATTTGTCGCCCACGGTTATCGTGATTCGGAGAAACACAATCTCGTTCTTGATTCAATTAATTTCTGCCAAAGTTCTGTTCGACTACTGATCGCACTTTCTGCTCTTATGGGATTCGATGTCTGGGCCGAAGATGTTTCTCAGGCGTATCTCCAGTCAGCAAGTAAACTACTCCGCGAAGTCTATCTTAGACCCAAAAAGCATCTGCAGGATCCTACTGGGTATACACTGAAGTTGCATCGACCGTTGTAAAGACTAGCTGATAGTGGCGACTATTGGCATTCGACCTTCGCCGAACATTTGAGGAAGAACCTGGGTATGCAGACCGTTGCTACCGATATGCCTCTATTTTTTATACGTGCGAGAGGTCAGCTAACAGGACTACTAGCCTCTTATGTCGACGACACGTTGGCTTGCGGGGACTCCTCATTCTCGCAACTGACTTAAAAAACTCGAAAAAGTTTCGAACTCAAGTCACGTGAATGCAACAATATGCATTTCTCCGGTGTCTACATGTATCGATCAGATAACGGCTTCGACATACATCTAGACCATACATTGATCGTTTAAAGCCGTTACCACGAGACACTAGTTTGTACTGTTACGACAGTACTGTGCTCAGCTATCATGGCTCATCTGCAGTCGTCCTGATGTATATGTGGTTGCTAGCAAGCTCGCTCAAGTCATGGAAAAATTGTTCAACATTTCGCATGGGAAGCAACACAATACTACAGTACGCTACCTCCAGGACACGCGCCATCTGTCTCTAGGTATCTGCAAACTTGATCCTGAGAGTCTGCATGTACGTGCCTTAACTGATGCATCATTCTCTACCACCCCTGACCACTGTTCGCAGCTCGGCTGCATCGTAGTACTGGCAGACAGGCACGATAATGACTTTGTTTTGCACTACGCCAGCTACAAGAGTCGCAGAGTCGCACGATCCGTACTAGGTGCTGAAATGTACGCCTTTGCTGATGCTTTCGACTTCCCATATTGCGCTAAAGCATATCTCGAAAAGCTTTGGCATCTTCGTGTATCACTTTCCATATCCACGGGTTCGAAGGGCTTCCTTGATGTCATAAAAAAGTGCTCCGAGACACAACAACAACGTTTGATTATTGACCTACAAGCTGTTCGTGACGCGTATGCAGTGCATGGCATCAGCAAAATCGGCTTCATTCGTGGTCCAAACAATCCCGCTGACGGTCTAACGAAAATCTGCAAGTTTCATGCCTTGCATCACCTACTGTAGACTGGAAAGTGTGATTTCATTGTGGAGCAATGGGTTTTGAGAAGCCGAAATTCCGCCATAACATGTTTTTGGAGTACCAGTGTATAGATGCAAGCAAATCTGGAGTTGTATTCGTTTGGGAAAGGAGGCAGACATCGTAGAAGGGCTGGAAGCTGTTCGCTACACTATATGTGAACCTCTACGACTGCGTCTTCATGGCCGATAGAAATTTTATTCTTTACCTAATGTCAGCTCTGGAAGTATGAGTAAAAGCGGCTACAGAAATGCAGAATGTCTGACAAACAGATTAACCAAAACGAATAAAAATTAAAAACCAAATATGGGAGAGCGGCTGCTACAATACAGGCAACAATTTCTCCTGATCTCAATGAGTAATTTCGATGGGCGCTCATGAAAAATAAGGCTTGGGTGTATTGTTTGGGTGTTTAAACATGACTTGCTTGCCATTCATCTTTATTAGTGTTTTTGCTGCAGTAATGCTTGCTCAATGAGTAGCACCCTACAAATGATTGGAACTGGTAGTTCATGGGAGTGAACCAAAGAAAAATTTTTGGACCCCTGTAAGTGTGTGCGAGTCAAGACTGGCCTTTCAAATTCTAATACAACCTGCTTAATTGCTTCTTGGACAGGCTTACGCAAATTGCAGAATAAATTCAATATATCCTGTGGCACACATGATTCTTGATATTCGGTAAGTTGCGACAGTTATCATAAAGGATGTGAAACTCTCCTTCACATAGGTTCATTCTCAGAGGTCTGGATTTTGCCAATGCGAGTACGAAAAAGCCATTGTGATGAAGATGAAGGGCAACATGGTTGAATGGTATTGCGTTTGATAGTGAGCTACCTAGAACCAGATTCCTTTCCTTTATGCTAAGCTAGATCATAGAAATCAAGAGGCAGCACTTCATTTCGTGACTAACGATCCTAGATTACAAGCAAATTTTACGACAGCACTACATTTCCACCCAGATTAATGCAAACAATGGATTAATTCTGGTTTGTCCATGGATTTACCCATGGAGCAGTTGAAATACAGGTCATATCTATTCCAATACGACTAAACCCTAGAAATTAGTATAACTAGCAAGTAGCCCAGTACTTTAACTAAGGCGGCCTCGCGTACCCTTTTGACTGCGCAAAAACTCTGAACGAATTTATTATCAAACCATCTGACTCGAGTCAGCAAAGATCGGCATCTCACGAAACGATTCCAAAATTCAATGCCCGCGACAGTACCGAACATGTTGAACATTCTGATAGCCATTGTCCAAAGAAGAAAATGCCATTATGGGTATTTATTCGATTGCGCTTCATTCTCTTAGGTTGATTCTTGTAACAGAACTAACACTGATGTTGGATGTTTTATTGATAACTGATCAAACTAAAGGTGTCAAACATAAATTTCTCATAGGTATCAGTCAAACTGCTAAGTGTCCTCATTTAATGGGAGTTACAAAAACCTATAAAGTCCCTGCAGAACTGGCTCAATTATATGAAACCGCGCTCTTAGCCCACATTTTTGTCGCGGTCAGCTTCTGGGTTGGACAGATTCCGGGATAAGTAAATAATGACCCATTCGACGAAATCTAATAGAAAAAATAAGGTAATTAACGTATGATAACAACTCAGTACCAGTGCCATCTTGCTGGTTTGGTCATCTTACGGGAGAGGTAACTTTTCCCTACTAAGGGGTTATCAGGAAAACCTTTCATTTCTGATAAGACGAACCCTGACATCCAATCAAGTAATTTGATAGTCAACTCAAAGTGTCTCTATACCTGCAGCAGACGTAGTCCTGTCTGCGGTGCAGAACTCAATGCAGCCATGCGAATGCTTGTCTTGTTACATGATGAGGTGTCTATCTGAAGAAAAAACGAGGCAGTATGCATCCTCGTTGGGAATCAAAGATCGTACGAGCATACGGTAAACTGCTGAAGATGTCAGAGTAGAAAATGGTAACTATTGGGACCAATGCAAGAACCATGAAAGACTCAATTCAATCCGAACTCAATCGAATAGATCTTACTGGGTCATTAATTCACTAAATTGTGATGAGAAATCAGAATTCGACACCTTCAGTCCGTTCAACAAAAACCAGCAAGTTCAGCACTATGAATACATTGAATGTACATGGTGCGATCGAAAAGTGACCTATACTGATATTGTCTTCTTTCAATATGTTGTAACTGAGTGCTTATGTGTACAGCGCGGTCGCGTAAATGGAATTCTGGAAGCTTGTCGAGTGATGCTCATCTTTAATGTTCAGGGTCAGATGGTTTGAAAATGAATTCAGCCTTAGTGCTTCTGAAATCGAAAAAGTTCACGCGCGTGTCTACGGAAGGCCCGGTTACAGTCCTGGGCTACCAATTGGTTACAGTAAATTCTAGGGTTCTTAACGAATTCGACTAGACGTGACTTGTATTTTCAACGCAGAATGGAAGAATAGGTGAACCAGTTAGAATTGATTAAATGAATGCGAGTGAAAATGTAAAGCTGCTGCGAAAATTGTTTCCACTCGAAGATTCTTGCCTACAAAATAAAGTCTTGCGCCCTGCATTTGTAAGACCCCCGTTCGACGTAAAAGGAAGGAATCTGTTCTAGCTAGCTCATTATCAAACCGAACACCATTGAACCATGGCGCGCTTCATCTTCTTCACATTCGCCATTGCAATGCTCCTCACGTTGGGAAAGACCTGGGATCACCAATGTGCAGACAAGTGTCTCATGATTTATGATGATTGTATCGACAAACTGAACATCAAAAGATTTGGATGCAAAGCGGAATATAGTAACTGTCTCGCAGGTTGCATACACGAGCCAAGGGAGCAGTAAGGCTGATTCTATTAGCACATGGCGAGCTTGTTTGGGCTAGCAAACCTGTGTGAGGCTATGAACAATCCTAGCTGCTTCTGTATCACGGACTGCTAGTTCAAATTGTGAATGGAGCTGCGCCTCATTCACAGTCAATTAGCATTTTGACAGTGAAACTTCAATAAAGGTGGTTGGCGAGCAGGCCATCCTTAAATGTCTGAACTAAACTAGGAGGTTTCACGTTTTAAGACCGAGTACAGCAATTGCGCGTTAATAGCATTCGAATTTGTTTCTAGCTTGCAAGACCCCAGCAAGAGGTAACAAAGACTTTCCAAAACTCGTCGGACGTATTAAAAGCTTCAAGCCTGCTGTTCTGAATGACAGTAGCTACCTGTGACTTTGCCACAGTAGTACACCAATTAGAGAAAATATCGGAGATGGTAGTGTAGAATTGAAACGCTAGACGTCATTAATAGATTCAATTGAATTTTTACTTTCATGTGTTATTTCATTTTTCGAGGTTATTCCGGACTGCGCCATGCTACTTAGATCGCTGACCCAGCATGCTTAATGCTCATTTTCGGCATACAAAATCTGCAATTTAAGAGCAACTATGAACTGCAAGTGAATTAACGAACTGTTCTTCGGCTGACGCAGCTTCATTGAAAGGAACATATCGTTTGATATCTCCGTTGCCTTCTAAAATTCTGAAAATCATGCATGCGCTCACAGAGAGCGGACGGTAAATCAAAATATAAATTTCCATATACGCTATTTTTAGCGACCGTAACAGATGATCATACATATCGACGTGTTTCAGTCGTTGAACAACTAGAAGAAAAATAATGTACTCCGCAGTTAGAGATGGCGACCTATAAACAATAAATTCCATCAATGTTGGTTGGAGAATCACTGTTTCGTGCGATCGAAACATATGAAGATGTACTTGATCGGAAGAGGGGCGGATGCCGGACAATGGCTCGAGGCTTTTTGGTATAGCATGCTTGATCCACCTCATCGGCCTCCCAAGTATTGTTTCGAATACATGGCATAAATCTATTGCAATATCACATCTCAAAATACATGCAATACACGTTCCTATTGCACTAATTAATGAGGCGACGAGCCAATCACAACTGGTCAATTAAATCTCAGTGAGAATAAAAAGTTACCAGAGTACCTGTCCTCCTGTCTAAGGTGCGGTCAAAGAATTAAATTCTGCTGCTTGTATATTATTATGGTACAGACACAGATCCTTTCAGCCATGGGATCATATTTAACACGGCAATTCAATCGTCATGGTGTTTTTCTTATAGCACTAAATGGAAAAAGACAAACCTCATTTTCGTAGCAGACCATTCCGAATTGATCGCTTCCACCTGCTTTGAAAATCAATCGCACATGCAATGAACTCTAGCATCTCTAGTTCGAGGAGCACCGAATCCAATCTGGAGCAACGGGAATAAATAAAATCCCTCGTTATTGTCAGTAATGAACGAAGCACTTTCAGTTTACTGAATTCAAGAAAACTCCACTACTCTAAACTGTTAAATCGGCACAGACCAAGCAGACATTCCGTGGCACGTGCCGGAGTTTAAAATTTGTGTTTTGCAAACACTTGTATCGGATGTGCTCGTCAATCTGAGTAGCAAAGAGCCGTAGGCACTAAGACAGGCCGAAGCAGACTCAGTTTAGTTAAGACACATAGAATAATTTGTATTGCGCTTATTACAATTGTACCTATAAAAACCAGTATGTGCGCTATTAAGTGACCAAAGGAATAAGCATATATGACAATTCTAGGATTGCTTTTGAGCCCACCATAAAGCAGAATCGGTTTTGGTCCTCATTTATTTAGAAATTTTAGTCGTAAGGAAAGTGAGCAACCCACCAGTCTTCAAATCGTTTGTCGAGCTCTCATTTTCACTACTAGTTACTGAAATCGTGGTTGTATCGCAGAAAGCTATACGATTACTCAACGTTTGAAAACGAGTGAGATTTTCAGGTTAGTGAATTGCAGTCTGACATAAGGCTAAAAAGAAGCAATAAGATTGTCGATAAACAGTCCTCGCAAAAAATCGAGCTGTGAATTCCACCGTTGAAGAAATGGGAAACGTTAGTCTAGGACTTCTTTGGTTAATTAGCCGCAGCTGAATTGTGTTTGCTGAGCTATAGGGGGAGGGGGGAAAGGGGGAAAGGGGGGCAGTTCAGGGATAAAATGTCTCTACTATGTAAAATATTTCGCAGTGAATTTCGCGTTACGTCTTTGAGAAACGGTATTTTTCCATTCGAACTTAAATTTTTCAATTCGAACTAAGTCAAAACTCTAAATGTGTTCCTGCTCATGAACTTTATCAACTTCGAACTCAATGTCTCATCATTTTGGAGAGATACTCTAACAATATATCTCGTTTAGAATCTTTAGCTTTTTCACTTCTACTCTAAGGAATCCGGCGATTGTAATGGAATCAGTAGTTGATAGTACCCATTTGAAAGAATAATGGGAGGTTCCAGTATACACAGTACAGGCTATTGCACCAGATAGTCTCGGCTTGCAGTTAATTAATATAATTCTTTTCAGATTCCTGACGAAAATTAATTTTTTGAAACGAGCGATATAGGCAAACTATTCTCAGATGGGAGCTGCTAAAAATTAAACTGCTATCCAAATAAATTGGTAGGCCCGGGTCGATTTTTCGGAGTACACTACTACTGGATGGAGCCAAGCGCGAACTTGGAGAAAAGACGATTCCGCATGATCTACTGTCTTTCTTGCCACGTTTTTACCGTGTGCAATATATCGAGATTTATTACTGGCTTTAGCTCTCTATGTAGTAGGTTGCTAACTAAGTAATGAACGACAGTTTCAATGTTTTTGACTTTTCTTAAAATAAATTGCTTTGCAGTAAATCGAAGTCATGA
>JAAUYH010206574.1_pt1 | contig 16790 bp, 9 predicted proteins | sample 7278061 | NCBI WGS metagenome assembly JAAUYH01 (sample SAMN14350203, study PRJNA611818) | marine sediment metagenome | isolation source: surface marine sediment (0.6m) | place: French Polynesia: Moorea | collected 2018-08 | reverse complement strand
GTTGAAGTGTCATCAGCACAATTGGTTGTTCACCGTGAACCTAAGATTATCTACCGTTGAATTAGAACACGCAGTGTATAATTGGATGAACGCGAAGCGAGATGAGAAACATGCGGTCTCTCTCAGAAGTTATGGATAGAGCAAAAGTTGTTAATTCTAACATCCACAATGGGTGCAAGCAAAAACTGTTCTATTGAGCTCACAGATTTGGGAGCAGCATGAAGTTGAGTGTGCGGGCACGCAATCGAGTGGGTCAAATTGTAAAAGCAGATTTACACAAGTAGAAGAAAATATTTTAATTAATAAAAGTGTTATTAATTTCATAACAAAATGTTTATGGAAATTAAACCTTTCTCTGGAATAATTTAAGTCATAGGCTTCCCAGAACGTCCCACGCTAATTTTTATGAGCATCTTTCCGTGCTTTATAGTACGATATGCGTACTCAACTATTTTCATTTTCGTAATATCTCATATTTTGATGTTGCCGCGCGATTCACAACTTGCTATCTCTTGTTTTTCACGCAATAGCGCTGCCATCGCACGATTCATTGACAGAGGTTTCAAAGCTGATTTTTGTTAGCTATATATAAGCCTTCTATGTAAGACTGAGTCTATTCAGCGACTATGACAACAATGAAATTTGTCGGAACTGCTGCAGGAGGCGTCCTCCATTTTCATTGTACTATTGATGAATTTAAAAACTTGATGTTATACATATCGATCGCATTTTGAATCGCTCCAATAATACATTTTACTTTTCAAATACATCACTCAAATCGTTCTGGAACACATAGAATAAGTTCTCAGGATAAGCCATACCATCGTGGGTTTATGCCAAACTACTTCATCCAGATGAGACTGTAGAAGAATACCGGCGCCACGTGTGGGCTTGATTTGTGAATCAGCGTCCGCCTGACGCGAATCATCGCCTCAGTATGGAATCTGGTAATAGAGTCGACATAGTTTCGCTTATAACAAACAGTCAGGCGTGTATCACGATAAGCAGCCTATCCATCAGACACAACCACTAATATTACCGTTGACACGTACTGTTAATCTCACAATCCCTGTTCTCTAGTTGTGCCAGTAACCATTTTGAATATGGCTCGCTTTCTGGTTAGTCGTCTATCTGCTGTGTACCTTGCACAATCAATTTTTTAATATGCATTTAGCGCGTAATGGAGAACGCATATGTACTAAATCGCTTTCATATATCGTTTACAGTGCTTCATCCAACACAAACACATTTAATTAACCAATAAAAATGCTTCGTCGACCGCATTTTATCCCCGCCATTTCAGTCGTATGGAATCTATATTCAAGTTGTTAATTGTTAAATGGATCATTAGCATAGATAAAATATTCAAAAAAATAAACTTGGAAATGATAATGGCTTGTCTCAGAAAGCTCTGATTGCAATATGCCAAATATCTATGCCTCGGAACATGTTCGTGGCCTGAGATATATTTGAATCATTTTATGCAGACATAAATGTTATTCGCTTTTCTTGTCGATTTGCATTTCATTTTCATAAGCTACTATTCAATATTAAATGGTTAGCATATTAGTTTTAGTTGCAGATCACTTCAACAAATGGTTAAAGAATGCGATCGCGATACTCCGATAAGTTTCAAAGCGAGACCAAATCATTGTGCCATTAAATTCAAAAGATGCGAAATCATCTTGCTACATCTCGTGGTTTGTTACGTCAATTTAAATAGTATGTATTGATTTTTGCGATTTTTGAAAGCCTCCTAATGCAAAAGGAATGATGCTGATGTAATAATTGCATATTTACACTTCGTGCACACGTCATTTCGGGATCGGCTATGCACACAGCGCTCATGAGCTCCGAATGAGATTCTATAAAAATTAGCAACCGTATGTAATGGAAGTTGGCCAGCTTTTAAGATAATTCTCAAAATTGATTCGAATACTGATTACAGCAGTATTTGAGCCCCGTTGCGGAACAAACAAGCCGCTGCAGAAATCAAGCTCCTGAGAAAAGCTAGGAAGCTTCGAACACAATCTGGCTCCTTGAATCAGTCATGTATGTGTGTGTGAAAATGTAGATCATATGCTGTGCCGTGATGATGACGGCACTGATAGTCGTGGCAGTTCTTCAATATTTCAGTTATGAAGTTTCTCATACCAAGATGGTTACAGATCATTGATCCCGTTTTTGGAATAAATTTTCAGTATACACAAATACTATTGATTATTTTCAGTGGATTCTCGAAGTTGTGTTTTGTCCTCAACTCTCACGGCATGAAAAAACTCTATTTAAAACGTTTTTTTGAAGCAAATCAACTAGAATTTCTAATCAGGGCACCCTAGCAGTACAACGAGTGGCAGATAGGTTTATTTCCAGCTTACTAGCATACAAGGTGCTGGATTTATGAATAAAATATTTTCAATATAATACACAGTAGTTTGGGAACCTTTACAGCACATGAATAAATTTTATTCATGATTCCTCTTTTCTTTCTCTTCTTGAATCGCTTCTCACGAATATTCTCTTTTTCGTATTAAAATCTTGGCTAGAATGGCAAAGGCTATTGTAGGATCTGTTTTTGACACAAAGCAGGAAACGAACTTTTACAAACGAAAGTTTAAAGTTTACTCGGAATAAACTTAGCTCCGTAGGTTCTATATCGCTTCCCTTCCTTATACTTTCATAGAAAAAAATATCCGACCTAAAGCGTACGTAATGTGGTTTTGTTTTCAGGTTATTCTGAAAAGATATTCAGTAATTTTCTGGCTGCAATCACAAAATTTTATTTTTTATTTTCTATTTGGATAGAAAATTCAAGTTGAAAGGCATTTCAAGCCAGTGTAGAACTTCTGAACATCTTGCATGCATAGTCATCGCTTTAAATTTGATTAGCCTGAAAGCTGTTTTTCACGATTATGCGAAAATGTCGTATACTTGGGAACGAATTCGGATAAAATTTCGAAGTCATGACCTCATAGGATCGTATTTTATGCCTATCCCTAAATTTCAACATTGAAGCGGAAAAATAAATTCGCAAAGTAGCACTCGCTATAATCTCCGAGAATGTTCTTTCCTTTTTTGAATGAAGGTGTTGTGGGAATCGTAATAGCCGACAGTTGCGAACACTTCTCGTCTTCATTTTTTTATTCAAAATGCGTGCACTGGGTTATAATGTGTACAAAATGTTGTTTCTCCCAGTAGAGAATACAGGAATTGCTATAAAAATTTTCAAGTATGTTGTAATGTAGGTTTTTGCCGACTAGTAGCCGATCATATTTCTACAGAAATGATGAGTACCAAATGGCACATCCTTCAGTATCAAATGAATTTAGGACATATGTGCACTATAAAATAAATATGAATCATGTCAAAATCGAAACAGAAAACTCGCCAACACAGCCTGATTGCTTTCAAAGTTAACAATAACTTCACCCTGATGTAGGAAGCAAAATCAAATGATTAAAGTAAGCTCTTTTATTGCTTTCAACTACTTATTAACTCTCTATTTTTACTCTAAAATGGTTGCACTTGAGTCAAAGAAGTGATAAAGGACAGAACTGCATGAATTTGACTTCATGAGACAAGAAATTCATAAACTTCGATGTTTTTGTATGATTCTAACAATGTTAATGCTTACCAGGCCCTTTCTGCATATCGCAAGAATTTCTGTTGGGACAGATGAGTCGCCATATGACTTGATTTTCGACTTGTGCACTGTCGAAGAGTAGAAGGTCAACTCACAGAGAGTTTGTTCAATGCTGTTTCGGGAAATAAAATCATTAGATAGATTTGTGCGTATATCTTGACTACGTTCCCAGAAATATTGTCGCCAACAGGGAGCTTTCGAGTTCAGAAATACGCCAGAGAATACGTACATTTGGTCTCCTTAGATCGTGAATTTCTAAATTCTATTGGATGTTTTTATGCATCGCATATAATGGATTCAGCAGTGCTGTCGTTTTGAAATTTGCAAACACCGAACATTGGAAATTTTCAGGTTCTGATATGTGACTTCTTGAAACAACAGGCTTCAAAGCTTGAAAATTCTAAAATGGCAAATTATTCAATGGTGATCGATGTACGTGCAGCACACGACACCGTTATTTGAGGAACACATTCTGGATAGGGATGCAATTGATAGTTCATGCCATACGATCTTGGTGACGGTTAGCGTAAATATCACTGAAGGCGCAAGTACAATTTTTTCGGTGCATGCCATGCTCTGAATTGGATAATGTAATCTGATTTGCAGTTGTCTTTTGTATGGTGTGTAATCTTGAAAATTGTTTGCACTTGGAATCTTCATAGTAAGAGAGATGAATCCATTGCTACGGAATCCAGTTGGGCATCAATAGAAAGGATCGACGAATATATGAAAATACTACTGTACGCAAAGAAAAATAAAGGTGCGATCTTGGTCCCTAAAATCTAGTTTGAACTCCAAGTGTGTGAGTATGGTAGTAATTTTCTCGCCTTACCACATAAAGGTGGACTACTAAATTTCCTTTTATCGCATAATAGGATTTAATTTCATTTCTCCTAGCATTCGTTCTATTTCATACTACGGCACAATACTGTCGTATTACCGTAGTATGAAACAAAACAATTTACGGCAAGCGGAATCAACGCTTTTTACATCATAAATTTAGCAGAAAGTATTTAACTCTCTCTATCCTATAGAAAAGATGATTAAACTATCGTAACGCCATTTCATACACAGCCGGTTTATCCTCCACATTATCATGTTTATGTCATCTGAAACAATTGTAAAGATTAAGCAGCTTTAGTGGATCTTGAGTATTTTGACTTGCCTTATGCTTCTGCTACTATCTCAATTTTGGATGAGCATTGATAGGTGCGCGGAAAGGGTATCCAAGGACTAATGGTGGTTTGTGCGCAGGTAGCGGCTCTACCAAGGTCATTCCTAAAGACGTCTGCTACAGCTCAGTGACTCGTTTGTCACTCGTTTAGGACACATTGTAGGATATTACTCGTATTAAGAACGAAAGCGGTTTGTTAGTACGCACCTAGCACTTCCTCAGGCACTGTTTTGGCTATCGCCTCCATACCGCAAGGCACAATATACTCGAAATTTTGATTGGGCCGCGTGTTGCGCCGACCGCTCTACCAACCTAAGTTTACTAAGTCTGGTACCAAGTGGTAGCATTTGTTGTTGTTGTTGATTTGCCATCTAGCTTCTTTTGCGCGACACATACAATTCTTTTCCAGAATAAGTAAGCATGAATATGGGAACTCTCGTAGTGGTAACGGACAGCATGGCTAATATAGATGCTCGAAGAGAGCATTGAAAACGCAATAATACTTAGCCGTACAGACAACTCTTTCGCCACAAAATAGTTCTAGGAAAGACGACTAATACAACTGTTGAGAACAGAAGTCGATAGTGAAAATTGGTTCAGATTTTTTGTAAAACAATAGCATACAGGAATTGCAAAACATTGGGATATACGTCTGATGTAGAAAATAGCAACCATATATTTCCTCGTCTTACGATTTTGTCTCCTTACATTAAAGACCGTACTTTTGGTCATTTATACGCTCTGTGGGTAATAAACTTCAAGTTCAGAATCATACGTGCCGCATCGCTTCAAATTTTCAGGGAGTATCGAACTAGAGTTAGTGTTGCAGTACATAATTATCGTGTTTTCGCTATCCCAAGTAGGTTATCATCGTGTGGAGGGATTCATCCAAACCTTCGTGGAAACGAGATTATTCAAAAGTTATACCTGGTCGTTATTGCACTTTTCTTTTAGAGGAGACCTGTCATTTACATTACTATAGATACTTTGAAAGCATGCGGTATTAGTTTCTCTTTGTTGACGGTTAAATGATGCCTTATGAAAGACTATTAAAATTTCGTTTTACCTACACCCTTTCTCATATCATACCCATTCATATTAGGCACGGAAATTATTCTACTAACAAATTGTTAATACATCAATTTTCTGTTTCCTTCCGCTTTAAATTTTCTCAAATATTTCAGGAACCTAGTTTGTTCGGACGATGGGCAGGTGCCGTGCTGGTCGTACATAATGCACCCCTGGCTGATTTATGAATTTCGCCTTTCGTTGGTTCAAACGGGTGTTAGTTTGCTTCACGCCAGGCCGACTGATGACAGCAAGTTGATTGCCTATGATGCGCGTGGTGCTCCTGACACTGGCAAATACAATCAGTTTCCCGAACAATAATTAAGTGGAGGTAGGATAAGTAGAATGGGCAGAGAAGGAAGTAAAGTGTCGCGAACAGCCGCGACATTCAGTTCTCTATACCCCAACTCCGCGACAGCTGCAACTAAGTGACTCGGGGACCCGATGTTGCAGGCAGCAAGTAATATAATGTGTCATTCCGAGTACGAATTCGGCGGCATGATGCTGAACTTGCCTTGTTCCTCTAGGTCTCATTCCTCCTGCATCGCGACCTGGTTAGACATGAAACACCAACCGGTATGCCTGATTTGCCAACTTATGTCCTTCGAAAGTGACCCCAGCGAGTAGCATAATGTCATCGTTGGTGAACCTGCACCAATGATAGCACCAGCGCAGAGAACGACATGAGACCGAGCCGACAGGCAACCGATTCCTTTCGTTCCTTTTCTCCGAGGCCGGACCCTCCCTTCCCACTTGTGGGTGCAGCGAGGGGTCGGTGCACCAAGTCATCCCGCTACCGCTCGAATTTTGGTCACACCGATCTGCTTCTTCAATGATTTGACTGCGGAGGGCGCCATCGCCGCTACCACCACAGCCCAAGACCACTCCAGGCCTCCAGGTGCTCGAGTTCTGACATGAGAATCCGCATCTGCGCCGCCTGCAAGCGAGGCACGCACTACCGCACACGCATCACACCCCGCATCGCACGCCCTGCGCACTATCGCCGTGTGCACAAACTGCCTTTCACTCGAGATTCACGTATTGCCTGGACGCAGAATATTGCACGCCGTATTCATCGTCTAGTGCACAGATCCGAAGATCTAATCGGCCGATTCCATAACTGTTCCGTTTGCAAAAAATACAATTTCAAAACTGAGCACGATTTTATTCAGCACGTCAGGCCTAAATCATATCCAATTCTATTTTCAACGAAGAATCCAAAAAGTGCCATTTGTGACCCCAAGTAATCGAATTCGTTACCTCTAGCCTGTTGACTGATCACTTATCTTCTAATACACACATGTATTACATTCTATGATACTGGTAAAGAAATCTGATTTTTTAACCCCCAGTTTCAACCGAAGAGTAATCCAAAGTCTCTAAGAAAAAACGGAAAAAGGATTATGAGAAAGATTAAAAAGGCGATTTTTCTACTGTTTGTTCTATTGAGCCTCTAGCTTGGTTATTAGAAACGACCGAACATCAGGACCCTGGAAGTGTACACGATGCCATGATATGCTTTTTTTCGACTCCGAACAACCACCTGTTGTTCAAGAAACACAGTCGTTAAGTCAAATAATTGAAAATTTGCGTTCTGAGAACACTATACTATTTGCTCGAGGCGAACTTAAAAAGAAAACGTGTTTGGCTTCCAGAACGCGACCCTCAGGATGTAAATACTCGAATCGTTGATGTTCTCATGGAACTTTTTTCGGAATTATTATGAAGTCTAACATCCATCTAGATATTGGGCTGGTTTAAATCATTCCAATGAGCCAAAAAGGTAATGAAAGCCCTTTCGAGTTTGTTTGTAGACAAAATAATTCGAATTCGAATTCTAATGCTCCGGAAGGCCTTTCCATAGAAGGTCGGGAGGAAATAGAGAGTATTCGCAGGAACTATGTAGCGATTCAGCAATTCCAAAGAGGTATGGAACGTGATCATACATCACTACCTCCAATTCGAAGCAAAAGCAACAACAATTTGAATCTGACAGAATTCAGCATCCTTCTCGGAAAAATTCGGAATACTACTTTACGTTTGAATTCTCTAACTACGTCTCTTGAGCTTTAATTCTTCCTGAATTTCTAAAAGCCTGACCGAGCAGAGGATAGTGATAAGTTTTATTCAGTGTCAAAAACGAAAAATATAGGGAAAAGCATCAAATCACTTGTCTCTATCCGCCGATCCACGAATTCATTTTGCACAACGCTTAATTGCTCGTTTAAATGCAACATAAGCGTTAAACCGCTTGATACACATGATTGAAACTTAATCAATAGCAGTATTCGTTTACTTGAGCAATATCCTTGACAAAGTTGACACATTAGAAGAAGATTTTTGCGAAATCATACATATGGTCCAAATAATCGACCGAAAATGCAGTGTTTCTTCGTGGATGGCGTAATCTAAAGGTGGATGATTTTCGAACGAAGGAAAATACAATGAAGGCTGCAAGGGGCGGGATTTACGAGCGTGCTACTACTTTGGAGGGCATGTTGGATCACACTCACTAACATCCAAAACTGCTCATTGAATTATGGGATAATATGGCTCAAGACCAACCGTTTACAAGTATTTTGATCGAGTATCTTCTCACTCAATGCAATAGGGGATGCTACTATGCATGCTTCGAAGCCATACATACGCAAAGCTTACCAGAAAAAAGGAACCACAAATTCTACCTTGGATCGTCTTCAACGAATATGCTAGCCGATTCGGTAGAATCATGCTGTAACGCCAATAATTGTTCAAATCCCAGAAATTCAGCGAGGATATTTATAAGTGAAGCTCAATCTAGAATTCTCTCGAAAGCCCGCAGAATATATGGTGTCTCGAACAGATATGTTAAATCCAAAAAACGAACCCCATAGGAAAAGATGGAAAAGTCAAGTTGTGCCGACAGTGTGGTTCGCCTAAGCATCGCATTAGAGATTTCCATCAGGAAAAAAGTTCCGCTCTCGTAAACATGGTTCACTAATGTTAAATTTCTCTGTAAAAGTACCCTGATCATTTAAGCACTAATCAGATTCTCCACATTTTGCAGAAGAAAACAGATGAAGTTTGGGTTGCTACTTTATGAAAAACTCAGTAATACATCTGATCCCGATAAGTATACGATATCGAAAATTTGGATACAGAATTTAAGATTATCTCGGATCAGCATGAGTTTCTTAAGGACAAAAATTTCGTCCCATCGAATCCAGAAGAGAAAGGCGAGTTTGAATTTCTAGAAATTGGTCGAATAATAGCAATGTGCACTAGATCAAAGGACCTATGTTTTTTTACCTGTATACTCATATCAAAATACATGTCAGCAGCACAGTGTTAGCTGGGAAATCTATTCCGAGGGTGTAATCATCGATAGTAGAGCAGCAAAGTCTCCGTCGGGTTTTTCAGGGTTTTTTCGATACTGTGCTTACAATAAAATGATCTAACCTAAAAGAAAATGATCCAAGATTCCGAGAAATAAGGCATGAATTATGAAGTCTCATAGTCAGGCTGCAATCCGAATTCCTATTGATCGCTACCTAATTTTGGAATTTGATGTCGATATAATGGACCAAAAAGTTCCAATTCTTTTCGGATTAGAACACAACATGAAAATACGGTGCAGCACTAATGAAGTCGAAAAAACATTTCCTCATCACCCAACAAATACCTTTGTCCCACTAGTCTACAAGAAACCATCTCCTGAGCATAGACGACATTTATACCTCAAATTATACTCTTTTATGCCATGACTGACAAAATCAAGCCATTTGTTACGTCTGTGGTACGCATTATCTCTCATAAAGAATTGAAGCCCAAAAATTCATCCAAGGAATTGGCAAACAGAATTACAAAGATTGGAGACCGTGTTGGGATAATCTGCTTTCTCGATGATACATTTTATCGTGGCACAGTGAAACGTTTCAACGAATCGCCAAAAAAGCAAAAAATGTTATACAAAGATGGTGGTAAAGAAACTTTAAAATTTTCTTACCAAGATATTGAATTCCCTGACCAATCAACCGAATCATTTTTGCTGGCATAAATGAATTGGTGACAGATCTTAGTTATTCATTGATGAAAATTTCTAGTTCATGCGGTTACCTATTTAATATTTTCTGAGCTGATGATAGTAATTCGAATCTTTTCTAGACGTTTCACGAAAATGATGCATCAGATGTATTCCGCACCCTAATTGTAAAGAAAAAAAGTGATCCAAGATTTGACGAAGCCAAATTAGATAATGTCGAAGAGCTTGCGCAAATGGGGACCTTCAAATTAGTACAAGAAGGCGAAATTTCCGAAAGAAGCTCTATAGTGCAATCCCGCTTTGATTTGACAATTAGAAACAAAAATGAGCTTCTTGAATTATTTCAAGCAATATTGGTAGTGCTAGGCCCTGTCGATCAAGATAAGCCAAATTTTGTGAATGAAGCACCTACAGTCACATAAAGCTCCATCGGTTTAGCCCTGAATTTGATAGTTTCCCACGATTTCCCCTATGGTCTCGCGAAATCGCCCTCGCTTTTTACAAAGCAAAGAAGAGTTAAAACGAGAATTTCACGTCCGGAACCAAAGGGAGAAAGCACGCTGCAATGCATAGGAACCCCAAATGGTTTCATCCTCAAAGCAGTTGAGGCTGAATAAAGATTAGTCCAATCTCGATTATATTGGTGGAAAACCTTCAAAGATTGGCACGTTTCAGATCTTTGTATCCGTTTTTCAATTTTGAGCTATGTTCATTGTATAAAACAAAACATGAATAGCTGCAAAGAACCCAAGTGACTCAAGTCGACGACACTTGTGGCGGATGAAATTTCGGCTTTTCAAACCTTAAAAATGCAAAATCAAAGGTTTTTGCTGCAAACAGCGTGTGCAGTCATTTCCAATGAAATTCAAGGGAATTTCGATTGAAAGCAATAAACTACATGTTTTGGCGCACACCAACTTGATATCTGAGAAATTATGGATGAGCTCGATTGGAACGCATTTTAGTGATTGGAAAAATAGTCGCTAATCTTTTAATGCGAAAGCTTTGCAATCGGCTCGAGGTAATCTTCATTGCGCTACCAAAACATTTTTCCTAATTTATCATTTCATAATCATCAAATAGCTCGGATAATTCCCGAAAAGTTACTGAAGCAACCTTCAAAATGTTAAGTCATTTTATTCTGAATCTAAAAGAACGCGAGAAGCTTCTCAGTTCAAGGCCACATTTACCATCACTACACATTGTTGGTTACGCAGATGCATCGTTCGCAAATAATGAAGACCTCACCTCACAGCTCGGATTTGTTGTACTTCTCAAAGAAAAATCAAAAACGCGTCTATTATCAATAACGGGTCATGAAAGTGTCATCGAGTCACAATGTCCGTATTTGGGGCAGAAATTGATGCCTTTCGTCACTGCCTTGAATTTTATTATCACGCTTTTAGAAGACCTTTCACTTATGTTGCCATGCAGAACAAAAACTTTAATATTCACGTATTACAAATCTTTGGTCCATCATTCACAAAATCAAAATCTGTTGCGGAGAAAAGGCTTTAATCAGACACAGCAGTTGTAACAGCGTCTTTTACACCAGGAGATCTTTCTAACGTTGCCCAGTATCAAAATGAAGTTTAGCAAATGCCTTAGCGAAAGATAAGGCAGATCCAAGATTACTAATATATTTAATTGAACCAGAACATATTTCCCACCCGATCAACCTACGGATTTTGCCTCAGTAGCATATTGCCATACAAAAAATGAGAAGTCTTTCCAGAAAGAATAAGCCTCGTTTCAGTTTTGCATTCGCAAATTAATTTTATCTTACTGATAAAAAAAGAGTTTTAAAAAACAGATTTATCAAGCTGATATTTTTCAAAAAACCATCATACATGCTTTGAATATCTCTCCAACTTGCGCAACGAACACATATTGCGCTGCATGTGTCTTTGACTTGCCGTAGAACAATATAACTTCTCTTTTTCCAACAAACCTTAGGATTAAGTTACGTAATGCCAATAAAAGCCCCAAAACCGTAGGGTGGCGTTGCCATACCTAGGCTGTCAAAAAGATCTGCAATGATGTGGCATAGAAAGCAATACAGAGAAAGACACATGGCGAGAATTAATCAAAAACTATTTAACAGTTATTTTACAGTACCGGTACACGTGCAGTACAGATAGGGTGCCGAAGATCACTACAGTACCGCTGTCAAGATAGGTACGGTAAGTTTGAACAAGTGAATACAGAAATATTTATTCCAGAACCAAAGAGCACAGACTAATTTTCGGTTTGAGTTGGCCTTCTCAGTTCGCCGATATGGAAGTATCAACGCGAGATAACAGGAATCGTGCAGCGGTCGCCGTAAATTTGAAGAAGATATTCTTCCGCTGCCTCAAATGTTCGACACGAAGATGTTCTCAGCCGCTTGCCTCATGTTTCTAGCACTACTTGCATTCCCGTTGATAATTCATCCAGAACAGAAACAGAACGCTAGTTGCAACCTAGGGCGAGGGCCGGTAGAACCCATGGTTATGGGAACACGATTAAGAGGATGGTCTGATTGCACCAACGCAAGTTGGACCTACAACAACGTTCAACAGTATAACAACTTGGGCATTTCCTACACTCCAAACTTCTACTATGGAGAAGAATTCGAAATGGGAGTCCTGCACATATTGCTGTAGCATACATGAGATATAATCACCTCCAAGTCATCTGCTACTGACCACTCGAGAAGTGGCAGTTTTTTAGAATATCGTGCTGACGACAGTCGAGCACTTCCTGAACCTCAAACACTTGTATACACGACCTCCAGACAAGACCAAATGGCCGTATGACTAAGTTCCCGTGCCACAAGTGTAGGCGTGGAGACAGCCCAAGTGTTTCGTCAAGCTGGTGAAGTTAATCGTGAAAGGAGCGACTTCTCAATTCGACATCGAGGGCAGAGACCCTCGGTTTTACTGGCTGCGTGGTCAATGCTTCCATGGGATCGAGTGAGAAAAGATGAATCGAGATCGCATTTGAACCGCTCTTATGACGTTCCTCCGTGGTGTTGCTCAGTCGAATTTTTCTGCATGTAAAATTTGTTGAATTTGAATTGAGACGTAGAAGTTATGCATTGCATGGATGTCACGAATCTGCGTCCGTACGGCTGATGGAATTCCCGAACACAGCACTGGCATTACATTCAATGAACTGCTGATCAGCCAGTTACCTTGAATGTTACCGGTGGCGTTTTCTACCCAACTCAATCCCTCTTCAGATTCGTTTGTCACTCCTCGACTTCCCTACCTCTCTTCAACTCACTCGGCGCACGATATGGCACCATCACGAATCTTCTTCCTCGTCATTGCACTTCTGACAATCAGGTCCCATGCACAGCAGAAATGCGTCAACGTGCCGTTCAACCCTTCTGCGCTAGGAAAAGGAGTGACGGAAGTTGGCGGCTGCGATTCGTTCGGTTTGATTCTGAAGACTAGCTTCAAGTTCCTGAAGTGGGGACTCTCATTTACTCCTGTCTACCTGCATTCTTGTCCCTCTGAAATAGTGGTGGCCTACCGAAAGAAGAATCGCCCCGCTATGCTCTATTACCGCCCCGGTCCGGGTCCCGAGGCGTTCAAGACCATCGCGCCTGTGGAATATCGTAAGTTCAAGAAAGGCAGCATCCCTAAATGGCCATGTTACAAGGTGAAGGTACGAGTGCAGAAAGTGCATGTGTGGAGAAATAGAAAATTGTTCGTACGGCTCATTAGTGAAGCTGTTCAAGGTATCGAAGGTATTCGAACGATCGATTGTGAGGGTTCGGACGAGAAAGGATACGATCCCAATCGCATGTTCAATTGGGCTGAGGTGAATGAGCGTGCCAGAAAAGAATGGCTCTCCACTACTGCTGTCACGTACTTGAGGAGCCTAGCCTTCTCGAATTTCTTCTGTGTTTGACGCTAATGCCGTAGTTGTAGTAAAAAGAATTTGCTACGTTGAATTCGTATCGAGGTTGACAAAGACTAGATGTCGAAATGATGAAACTATATGTACAGTACGGTATTTCTGAAAGGTTCGAGCAGAGTAAAGATATATGCGAATTCAGTACCGGAACCCTAACAAAACACCTGATACTCGACCATATTTGGTGGCAGAGACAGATAAATTCACATCCGCGAGTAATTGCATAACGGGAAATTCGAAACCCCTGTTATATCCAATAAGTTGCCTACGAGCAGCCCAAACCGACTGTTATTCATCTCGAACACAGACCATATTTTCATTCAAAGCAAATCATCCGTTTGTCCGGATAGTATCCGAGACAATGCGGTTGATAATTGTCGGTGTATTGGTGGTCGCTAGCATTCTGACAACTAAGAAGCTTATTCAAAGTAACTGACAGAAGGCACCACGTGATGTCCAGTTGATTAATGTCGATGTAATCAGATGCTCAGCTGATCGGGGCGCACCCCACGAAATGAAGCTCTCATATACCGCGGCGAATGTTACCAATTCAGTTTCAGCTTCATGCATCACTCACCTAATTTCCAACAATACTGGGGAAACACGATGTCATCTGCACTGTGTGATATACAACCAATTAATCTAGAAACTAAGAACCTTCCATTCTAAACAAGATGTGCTACTTTTTTGTCTATATATATGTATAATAAAATATTCTTACTCATATTCGAGGCCGAACAGATGCAAAAATACTACCAAATAATTTAGGGCGGTAACCCAAACTGGAAAAATTTAATCATCATTTCAAGTATACTTCATCTTTCGTGTTGATGTGAGCTAAATAAAAAATCATTCAAAAAGTAAATTGATGATATCAAATAAACATGGAAGAAGTTTGGGTCTGTAGATTAGATAGGAGCAGCAGGCCAAAATAATACTAAGTCCTTCAAGATTACAAAGGAAGTGATTTTCCTTCGTAAATAAATGTGACGAATCAATTGTACGCTCATAAAAATGGCCTATACTTCTTACAGTTAATTCAAAACAATAGGTTCTAGCAGAAGTTACAAATAAATGCTTCCATATGGAGACGAGCAAACTTAAAAAACAGTATCCCGTGCAAACTAGGGACTGCTGCATTCTTATTTGTAACTCGGCCGACAAAAAAATTGGTTATGTCACAGAATTCACGTAGCATCGTATCAAAATAGTTTCGAGTCAGACACGCAAAACACACAATATGTTAGATTCAATCTGAATTTCTGAGTGTTTCGGCAATCCATAGAGTTTTGTTTTTCTTCGCTAGTTTCTGATTTTCATTCAGCATTTATCAGTCGATTGAAATTCAAAAATGATATTTGATCCTCCTTACTACTTTTCATACATAGAGTTCCGACTTTTTTCTTCTGAAGTGCCGCGTACTTCAATTCGGATCAGTTCTGTTCGAAGAACTCGATCCTGTGCAATAAACTCGATAAAAATGAAACAGGTGAGAATGGATAATTAAACGAAATCGAAAAGGCATACATAGTATTATAGCGAAACTGCGGCTCTGGTAATATTGCACAATCACTCAAAATTGTTAGAATATGTGGTTTACTTCATGCTGCTCTTCACAAGATAGATATGTAAAGTATTTTAATCGAACAGTACAGAGGTGAACTAAAAAAATGTAAATTTATAATTTAAGTTCGATACCTTCCTTGTTACTTCAGTTACTGACACCGTCCATCGCTCAGTGGGATTTTTTCTCTTCTTTTCGCCAATTTTTCCTTTTCCTTCACTATTGAACTATAGCGTTTTATACTTATCACGTACATAGCGCCTATTTGCTTGCAAATATATGGTCTGAAAATAAATTACGTCGAGCAGAGAAAAATAGGACTACATCCAGCTTTCTACCGGAGTATTAAGCTTACAGCATTCAATGAGAAACAAAAACCGATTCGACTAGTATGAGATGTCACTAGAAAGTATTGATGCAAATAGATTGAGTAGCGGTTATACCTATCACTTTGCTAGATCAGTTATGAACAAATTACTTTTGTGTATGGAATAAGCAGGTATACAATAGTTCTCTACATGAAATAGACGAAGTCCAAAACCTGTTGTGTGCCCACCCTAGCAAAGTCATTCGATCAATGAACGCGCTGCGAACACACTTCTTTTTATCATGAGGTTACAATTTAAGTAAACCAAAATCTCGTAGGGAATGCAAATGAAACGAATTGGCTTGAATAAGGTTGAAAACTTAGAAATATCAAAATTATTCTCTGCGACGACAAATAAATTTTGATACTGTAAAATCTCACAAATTAGCATTTTTACGCTTTTCTAAACCATATTTTCCGAGGGTTAATTTGTTTCTTTCTGAATTTGATAACACTTGGTACATGTGCTGGTTCTGACAAATTTATCGCTCAAGTAAGCAGGCAGCATTGAAAGGGAGAAATATTTACCTATTTAAACTTTTTAAAGCCGCTAAAACTTAATAATACGATATCAAGAAATCTGCACAGAAATCAAACGAAACTGCAGAATCTTTAATGGCGCACAAAATTCAGAATCCATGCGTAAGAGCATTGACAAAACCAGGCCTTACAAGTACTGTCAACAGATACACCTGATCTGTATTGTGCTATACTATTTCACATAGATGGAATACATCATCCACTACTTCGCGTCCTATCGGAAATATTTACCTCTATAAAATTGCCCAGTTTTCATCTATTTAAGGACTGTATTTGAGTAGATCATAATCTTCTTCTCAAGGAATGACGAGATATTCCTGATTGATAATTTTCTTCTTCGTGAAGCAAATGAATCAGAGACTGATCAAAACTCGGTTAGATCAGCATACCGAACAATATTGCCTGTCCTTTGGCTGAATACAAAAAATTCGTTCTCGTGCGATCTTTTAAAACCAAGTCCTTATACTCAGCTGAAGCTTGAATTCACCACTATTATTTCATTTTTTG
>JAAUYH010067088.1_pt1 | contig 16790 bp, 10 predicted proteins | sample 7278061 | NCBI WGS metagenome assembly JAAUYH01 (sample SAMN14350203, study PRJNA611818) | marine sediment metagenome | isolation source: surface marine sediment (0.6m) | place: French Polynesia: Moorea | collected 2018-08 | reverse complement strand
GGCAGAACAAGTAGATTTCCGCCTTTGGAAAACTCATGACCAACTTCGCGCGGAAGTGGTTTCTAATCAACTGCAAATATCAGCGACTCCTACTTCCCTAGCAGCAAATCTCTATCAGCGAGGTGTCCCCATTAAGTTACTCAACGTTTTAGTCTGGGGCGTATTGAATCTATGGAGTGGGGATGAAAACATCAGCAGTTGGGAGGATTTGAGAGGCAAAAAAATCTTGATTCCCTTCCGAGGAGGACTACCAGCACAGTTATTCTTTTACCTAGCTAGTGAAAATGGGTTAAATCCAGAGCAAGAGCTAGAGCTTCAATACACAACTGACTTTACCCAAGCTATTCAGTTATTATTAGCTGAAAGAGGAGATATTGCCCTTCTCTCAGAACCAGCAGGAACAGGAGCAGAAATTCAGGGTAAAAATCAAGGGATAGCCTTGCGCTCGGTGTTGAATCTTCAGGAAGAATGGGGAAAGGCAACTGGAAGAAAACCCCGCATTCCCCAAGCAGGGACTCTAGCTTTAACTTCCCTAATTGATCGCCATCCAGAAATAATTGAAGCAGTACAAACAGAACTCAAAAATGCAACTACTTGGGCAATTCAAAATCCTTCATCTGCAGCAGAATTGGGGGCAAAATATCTGGGATTGAAAGCAGCAGTAATTGCCAATTCTCTGGCAAAAACACCCCTAGAGATGGTAACTGCGGTTGAGGCTAAAGAAGATTTAGAGTTCTGGTTTTCCCGTCTGATGGAGAAAAACCCCAAGCTATTGGGAGGCAGTTTGCCCGATGCTGAGTTTTATTATGGTTAGTTAAGTAATATTTTGGATAAGTAAAACACTCTTCACAACATCCTCAAGTTTTTTGTCTAGTTTTGAGGGTAGAAAGCAGATATTGGAGAACTGCAAAATATCACCACAAAATCCCTTGACTTTAGTTGCAATAGGAGGTTATATGACCTATGCTGCTTCTCTATTCTTTAATAGGCAAAACAACCTAGAAACGAGCTTATTGCTTCCCCTGAGAAATGTTGTTTTGTTTCCTGGAATTACTCTACCAGTGTTGGCAGGGAAACCACGCTCTGTAGCAGTTGTGGAGTCCACCATGCTGAAACAAAATAAGCAACTTATCATAACTGCAATTCATCCCCAAGCTGTATCAAGATGGGGAGAATTAGAAACAGCACAAACAACTGATGATCAGAATGAAGCTCAAAAATTATCATTTCCTGAAATTGAAAGCTTTAAAGAAATTTATCCGATAGCAACTCTGGCAGTTATTCATAAAATGAACCGCTTACCTGGGGGTTTAATTCAACTAATTGTTGAAGGTTTAGAAAGAGTCGAGATCGTAGAATTGGTGCAGACTCATCCTACCTACGCTGTTAAATTTAAAAAACTGCCCGCCCTTACTGAAAAAGAAGCTTTGAGAAAGGGAAAAGATAAACAAACTCTTGAAGCCTTAACCCAGGCGATCAAGTCGCTTTGGACAGAAGCAGCAGAAATAAATCCTCGATTTCCTGAAGAGTTATTAGGGGTTTTATTAAGTAGCAAAGAACCAGCCCAGTTAGCTTATCAGACTTCTGTATTGCTGCAACAAGATGTCACAACGAGCCAGCTACTTTTAGAAGAAGAAAATCTAGAAAAACTGCTGCGTCAAATCCTGACAGATTTACAAAAAGAAATTCAAGTTCAAAAGCTACAAGGGGAAATTTTAGGAGAGACTAAAAAAGAGATCAATCAACAACAAAAAGAATTCTTTTTACGTGAGCAACTCAAAAAAATTCAGGAAGAATTAGGAGAAACAGATCCAGATAAACAAGAAATTGCCGAATTGCGATCGCGCCTATCCGCAGCAGACTTACCAGAAGTAGTAGAAAAACAAGTCAAAAGAGAATTAAACCGCCTAGAGCGAGTAAAGAGTGCATCCGCAGAAGGGGGTGTAATTCGTACCTATCTCGACTGGTTGTTAGAAATGCCTTGGAATCAGCAGGTAGAAGATAATCTCGATCTAGGTAATGCCAGAACTATTTTAGATGAAGATCATTATGGCTTAGACAAAGTCAAAGAAAGGATTATCGAACACCTAGCTACCTTTAAACTGAAAAAACTAGCCCAACAAGAGTTAACATCACCACCAGCAACTAAAATCCCCACCTCATACATTGTTGGTACAGTAATTTGTTTTGCTGGTCCTCCTGGAGTGGGCAAAACCAGTCTAGGTAAATCGATCGCCCGTACTTTAGGCAGACCATTCGAGCGCATTAGTTTGGGTGGATTAACAGATGAAGCGGAACTACGGGGGCATCGTCGTACCTATATTGGAGCAATGCCTGGTCGGATTGTCCAAGCTTTACATCGAGCAGAAGTTAAAAATCCTGTGATTATGCTGGATGAATTGGATAAAGTGGGAATGGATTATCGTGGCGATCCTGCTTCTGTATTATTAGAAATCCTCGATCCGCAGCAAAATCATAGTTTCCGCGACCTATATTTAGATTTAGATTTTGACCTGTCCCAAGTGCTGTTTATTGGCACTGCTAACGATCTGTCTCGTGTTCCCCCACCTCTGATAGATCGTCTAGAAATTATCCAACTTTCTGGTTATTCCCAACAGGAAAAACTCAAAATTGCTCAGAAATATCTGCTACCACGACAGATTACTAAAGCTGGATTACCCAATGAGGCTTTGCAACTTCCCGAGTCAACTATCAGCCTGATTATTGAATACTATACCCACGAAGCAGGAGTCAGGAAACTAGAACAGCAACTAGGAAATCTTTGCCGTAAAATTGCCGTGCGTTATGCCAATGGTGACACTAATCCTCAGCTTATCCATCCCGAACAATTAGAAGAATTACTGGGTGCGAGACAATTTCTCAGAGAAGAAATCCGCCCAGACAGTAAGCCTGGTGTCGCTACTGGTCTTGCTTGGACACTACAGGGAGGAGAAATTTTATTTATTGAAGCCGTACTACTGCCCCAAGGGAAAAACCTAACTCTTACTGGTCAACTGGGAGAAGTAATGCAAGAATCGGCTGAAATTGCTCGTTCCTATGTGTGGTCGCAAGCCAAATCATTGGGTATTGACTTGAGTGTTTTTAAAAATAATGGTCTGCACATTCATGTTCCTGCTGGAGCAATTCCCAAAGATGGTCCCTCGGCGGGAGTAACTATGGTTGTTGCGATCGCCTCTTTGTTAATGCACCATCCAGTCCGTAACGATACCGCTATGACAGGGGAAGTCAATCTTAGTGGCGAAGTCTTACCCATTGGTGGTGTGCGAGAAAAAGTCTTAGCTGCTCATCAAGTGGGGATTAAGCGAGTTTTACTACCTCGGCACAATGAAAAAGATTTGGTTGATGTTCCAGCAGATGTCCGCCAGCAAATAGAATTTGTTTTTTGCGATCGCATCCAACAAGTGTTAGCTAATGCGTTAATAAATTATCGGGAGGTTGAATCTAATGGTGCCAATGGCAATCTTGGGGGAACAAAGGTTATGGAAGTTAGATGAAATGAAAGCGGAGGAACTAAAAGCAGCTTATAAATTAGGGAAAAGAGATTTTGCACTATCAGATTTACCAAAAGCAGATCTGCACAAAGCTCGGTTAGCAGATATTAATCTCAGCCAAGCATATCTATATCAAGCTATTTTGAGTAAAGCCGACCTCGAACGGGCTTTTTTAAATGGAGCTATTCTTTATGGTGCAAATTTACACCAAGCACAGCTATTTCGAGCTAGTTTAATCGAAGCGGATTTGGGTAATGCCAACTTGACTAAAGCTATTCTGAATCACGCCAATTTGTATGGGGCAAATTTACGCAATGCTAATCTTGATCGCGCTCATTTAGTATGGACAAATTTACGAGAAGCTAATTTAACTAATGCCCGTCTGGATCATGTTGACTTTAGTGGTGCTAAGTTCTGTCGCACAATTATGCCTGATGGCAGCATTAGAAATGATGATTGTTAGTAGTTAGTAGTTAGTAGTTAGTAGTTAGTAGTTAGTTACAAAACCCTAGTACAAAAATATCTTGCGATAACGTTTTAGTTACAAAGCTCTAGTACAAAAATATCTTGCGATAGCGTTTTAGTTACAAAGCTCTAGTACAAAAATATCTTGCGATAGTGTTTGAGTAAGAAACAAAACTGACAGTAGTTATTAGCCTTAGAAGGAGAAGAGAAAATGGAAAATTATGATTATGTAATTTTAGGTGCTGGTTTGGGTGGGTTGTCCGCAGCAGCTTGTTTGACTCGTCAAGGATATCGAGTAGCTGTTTTAGAACAGCACTATTTACCTGGAGGTTGTTGTCACACTTTTGACTTTGGTGAATATAGCTTTTGCGCGGATGTCCACTATATTTATCAATGTGGTGAGGGACAAGCAGTCAAACAATTTCTCAACTATATAGATCGCGATGTTCCCTTTAATTCTCTGGATCCAGACTGTATTGATCGGGTAATTACCCCAGAAGTTGATTTTCGCATTCCTTTAAATTGGGAGAAATTCCGCGAGCGCCTCGTTGCTACTTTTCCCGAAGAAGCAAAGGCAATTAATCTTTACTGCGACGAAATTAAACAATTACATAAAGAACTACGCCAGTTAAATGAAGAGGTGCATTGGTTCGATTTAGATTGGTCAGATTGGCTATCATTACCTAAATATTGGCATCTATTTACCAAACGTAACTGGACATTACAAGACTTATACGATCACATAGGACTATCTCCCAAACTACAAGCACTATTAGCTGGTCAAAGTGGTGATTATGGCTTGCCACCCTCAGAAATTGCCCTAATTACTCATACATCTTTGGTTTGGGATTACTCAGAAGGGGCGTACTATCCCCAACATCACTTTAAACACTTAGTTGATACTGTGGTCTCTACCATTACCGAAGGCGGTGGTGTAGTTAAATATTCCACACCAGTACAGCACATCGAAGTAGAAAATCATCAGGTGAAAAGTATTACCGCAGCAGGAAAAACCTATGAAGCTGATATTGCCTATATTAGTGACCTCGACCCGAAATTGACTGTAGAATTAATGCACAATTCTTTGGCTTTAAGTCGACAAGAGTATCGCCGTTTAACTAATTATGAATACTCCGCTAGTGCTTTTAATATTTATCTAGGTCTAGACTCTCGGTTTGAACCCCAATCCTACGGTATTGGCAACTGGAATATCTGGTACTATCCCAACAGCGATCTTAACCAAGCCTATCAACAACAGTTTGAAGGCAATTTAGAGCATCCTTGGATTTTCTTATCTTGTCCTACCTTAAAATCTAGTGAACCAGGTATGGCACTAGAAGGACATCATGTTTTAGAAACTACTACTGTCTGTCCCTACGAACCTTTTAAACAACTCCACGAAACCGACTTAAAATCTTATCAAGCCAAAAAACGAGCTGTATATAAGCAGGTAATGACTGGCGTGCGGGATTTAATTCCCGATATAGATAAATATATTCGCATGAAAATCTTTGGCACTCCTACTACCAGTGAATATTATCTCGGACAACCACAGGGTAATATGTACGGTGCCAAACTGATTCCCAAACAGATTGGTTTAAATCGTCTGGGTTATAAAACTGAATTACCTAATCTATTCTTAGTTGGTGCGAGTGCTGGCTATCCCAGTGTCCCTGGTGTAATTAGTAACGGTATGGACGTAGTAGAAATGTTGACAGGGGAAGTAATTAGGCAAAGGAAATCTGAATTGGAGTTAGTAGTTAGTAGTTAGTGGTTAATGGTTAATAGTTGATGGTTAATGGTTGATGGTTGATGGTTGATTGTTTATCCTTCATCCTTAATCCTTAATCCTTTATCCCTCATCCTTCCTTCCTCATCCTTCACCCTTTATTCCTCATCCTTTCTTAATTATGTTTGAGAAAATCTTAGTAGCTTTAGACCATTCCTCAGAAGCAGAGGTAGTTTTTGATTTCACTCTATCTATAGCTAAACCAGAAACAAGTCAGATATTACTGGTGCATTTTATCGACTGGCAAATGCAAGAGGCATCTCCCTGGGTTGGTATTGGTACTTTATACGACATAAATATATCTGGCGATCGCTATCAGGGGAGTCGGCAACATCTGCAACAAAAAATCGAAAAAAGCCGAGATTGGCTCTTTACTTATGCTCAAAAGGCGATCGCTCTTAACATTTCCTGTGAAGTTGAATGTCGTTTAGGTAATTGTAATCTAGGCATTAGCGATCGCGCTCAAGAATGGGGTGCAGATTTAATTGTTATTGGTCGCAGGGGTCACAGGAATATATCGGAAATACTTTTAGGTAGCGTCAGTAATTATGTGATTCATCACGCTTCCTGTTCGGTTTTGGTAGTTCAGGGGGATGAAATTTTAGAAGCTGAGGAGTTGACTAATATTAATGAGGTTAAGTAGTTAGTGGGAGCGTGGTTAGTGGGAGCGTAGTTAGTTGTGAATTGTGAATTGTTAATTGCTAATTGCTACTTCCTACTTGCTAGTTGTTGGAGGTTTTAAGATGGCAAGAATAAATCTAATAAACTATCGGGAAAAAATTATCGCCTTGTGGACAGTGTTTCTCTTGGGAACATTGTTTCACACTCAATTAGCTTTGATACCTATATTTCATGGTATTGATGTGGCTATTATGGGACACCATCACCAAGAATCTGCAACTATAGCGGAGATAACGCCAATTTTATGGGGAATGCTAATCTTTTTTATATTACCGATGCTAGCAATTGTTGCTACTGCGTTTTACGAGTTTAAACGCTATCGAGTGTTTCATTTTGGTTTGACTTTAGTTTATACAGTCTTGAATGTAGTTCATGCGATCGCTGACTTATTGGTTGATTCTATCGCCTGGTATCAAATTGCTTTAATGGTGCTGTTATTGTTAATTGGCATTTTATTAAATATTGTTTCTTATCAGTGGATGCAATTGGGTTCTAGTCGCGCTCAGATAAAAGCATTGGCAAAATGAATCATCATAATCATGACCAGTTTTTAACCCCATCTTCGCTGTATTTCTGTGGGTAATTGCGCGCTGCCGAAGACAGATCTCTTCGAGATCGCAGATTTGTTGGTCGATCCTATCCCCTGCTGTCAAAATTAGTCTCAATAATTTCTTCTGACTGTTGAAATTACAGTTGCAATACCCAATAAGCCTAAGATATATGTGGGTTCTGGTACTGATAATGGGTCTAAATTAGCTATCCAAGCTTCTGTATTACCTTCAGGGTTTATTCCAGAGCCAACAATAGTCAAACCATCATCCGAAATACCCAAAGCTTCAGTTAGACTCCAACCAGTTAAGTCAAGACCAAAATCATTTACTAAAACGAATTGTAGAGAGCGCATATTATTGGCACTATCCCAGATAAAAGCTTCATTACCATTAGCACTACTACTTCTTCCTACAATAGTCTCCCCATTAGCGGAAACATCCCTAGCATCACTTAAGAACATACCACCATTGAGGTCTCCTAGCCCGATCATTCCTTCACTTTGAGTCCACCTAAAAGCTTCAGTACCATTAGCACTATTACTTCTTCCCACAACAGTCTCTCCATCAGCGGAAACACCCCTAGCCTCACTTAAGAACATACCACCATTGAGGTCTCCTAGCCCGATCATTCCGCGGATGGGAGTCCACCTAAAAGCTTCATTACCATTAGCACTACTACTAGTTCCCACAACCGTCTCCCCATCCGCCGAAACAGCCCTAGCATCACTAAAAAAATTACCACCATTGAGGTCTCCTAGTCCTATGATTCCTGTCGTGGGAGTCCACCTAAAAGCTTCATTACCATTAACACTACTACTAGTTCCCACAATAGTCTCCCCATCCGCGGAAACACCTGTAGCCCGACTAGAGAAACTACCACCATTGAGGTCTCCTAGCCCTATGATTCCTGTCGTGGGAGTCCACCTAAAAGCTTCATCACCATTAGCACTACTACTATTTCCCACAACCGTCTCTCCATCCGCCGAAACATCCCTAGCATCACTTAAGAAACTACCACCATTGAGGTCTCCTAGTCCTATGATTCCTGTCGTGGGAGTCCATCTAAATGCTTCATTACCATTAGCACTACTACTTCTTCCCACAACCGTCTCCCCATCCGCGGAAACACCTCTAGCCCGACTAGAGAAACTACCACCATTGAGGTCTCCGATTCCTTGAAAAGAAGCTGCTTGAACAGGTGATGTCAAGGCAAGAGATGTAGTGGTAGCGATACATCCTAAAGTAATAGAGGTTAAGCTATTGGGTTTTTTCATAAAAAGTCCTGAGATACTCGTTCCTTTTCTTGATTAGCTAATTCAGTTAGCTAGCTTGGCTATGTTGACAAATTATTTGTGGTTATTTTACTTAGTAGAGTTCCAAAATCTGACAACTCTACACAATTCTAAACCTTGCTTTTTGGGGCAGGACTAGCGAGACTCACACCAAGGATAATAAGCGAAAATTTTGCAGTAGAGATTGTTCATACTGGTTCATCATTAAGACAATGTCCAGCTTGATCAAGCCTTTTCATCTGTTCGGCTGATAAAGCTATGTCTAGCGCGCCTAAATTTTCCTTCATTTGTTCGGGATTTCGTGCTGAGAAAACTGGAAGTAATGGGGGTTGACGATGCATCATCCAAGCCAAAACTACTTGATTAGCAGTTGCCCCAAGTTCCTGTGCCACTTCGTGCAATACCGCTAGTCGGGCATCTGTATCGGGACTCAGGTAGGGGGAAGGAATTGGACGATCGCTACGAACATAAGCACCACGCAGCAATGGCGTGTAAGGTAAAATGGTTTTACCACGAGCATCACAATAACTCATCAAATTCTGCTCGACTATCTGTTGTGGACTGAAATCGGCACCTGGATTCGGTCGTAGATAAGTACAACGCTGTTCTACACAAGTAAAACTTGCCCATCCGTTTTGAGCAGCGATCTCGGCTTCACCGAGGCGCTTCGCGACCGCATCTGCATCAGCCAAACGCCATGCTAGATAATTACTCGCTCCGAAAAAGCGGATTTTGCCATCTTTGACTAATTTATTGAAGGCGGATAGAGTTTCTTCTAGGGGTATATTGGGGTCATCATGATGGGCATAGAACAAATCAATACGATCTGTTCCCAGTCTTCTGAGACTATTTTCACATTCGGAAATAATTGTTGAAGCTGCCAAACCGTCTGGAACGTCTCTATACCCAAAACCAACCTTGGTGGCGATGAAAAGTCGATCGCGTAATCCGCGTTCGCGCAGCCAACGCCCAATAGTGACTTCGCTTTCGCCTCCCTTACCTTGAGAACACCATTGATCGTAGCAATTAGCTGTGTCAATAAAACGACCTCCTGCTTCAACATACATATCCATCAGTTCAGCAGATTGTTCATAATTATTTCTCGTACCAAAGCGAAGAGTACCAAGACACAAACAACTTACTTCAACTCCTGTTTGGCTAAGTTGAATCTTTTTCATGGCTTTATCATTCCTAGATTAAGTTTTTCTGTAACTAATTTCTCTAACGAATCAAAATTTAATCCTCTATTTTGTATTAACGTAGGTTGCTCAAAAACTTGTCTGTGAAGTTTAAATTTATTTTGACCAGGTATAAGCTATAAGGACAACCCTTCAAGGTAAGAAATAATGAGCTTAAACTCGTCATCTTAAGATTATGAAAAAATCTTGAGGAATTTGTGAAGAAAAAACTTATGGAGCATCGAAAACAAGAATTTCATTTTGGTTTGACTTGAGTTTATACAGTCTTGAATTGAGCTTCATGCGATCGCGCTGTTTAGACCCACTAGTTTTTCTGGAGTAATTAAATCCAAGACTTTCTGGGCAAGTTATTCCATAAAAAGGTGAACTACCTACACCGATGCAGAAGCATACGGATGTAGGCTTCCTACCCAGAAACCAGCGTAGTAGTAGATTTCTTACGTCCTCTATTACTAAGTCTTACAGTTTGGCGATAGGCTTTATCCCCCGTTCCAGAGGTCTTAATGATTCGCAGTCCTTCATCGCGGATGTTTTTTGCTGCATTAACATCACGATCTATATTTTTAGTACCACAATTGTCGCAATTCCAAAATCTTATTTCTAGGGGTAAACTATCAACTTGATTGAGACAAACATTACAAGTTTTGGAGCTTGGAAAAAATCTATCTACTTCTTGATAAATCTTACCTTCTTGTTCTGCTTTATATTTGAGCATGGTACAAAATTGACCCCAACCTACTTGAGAAATTGCCTTAGCAAGATTGTGATTTTTTACCATCCCTTTGACATTTAGATTTTCTACACATATAACTTGGTTTTCGTTTACTATTCTGCGTGATAGCTTGTGATGAAAATCAGCGCGACAATTAGCTATTTTATTATGTACTTTAGCTAAAACACGTCTTGATTTATTTTTGTTACTACTTCTTTTCTGTTTCCTTGATAATTGCTGTTGTTTAATCTTTAAATTACGCTCATGCTTATCTATCCATCTAGGATTATCAAACTTACTACCATCACTAGTTATTGCAAAGTGGGTCAAACCGAGGTCAATTCCTATAGCCTTACCTTCAGCCTTTACCTTTGGTTTATTCTTACCATCATCAAATAAAATAGCAGCATAGTATTGACCAGATTTGTTTCTAGATACAGTTACGGTCTTAATTTTACCTTCGATCTCTCTATGAAATACTGCTTTAACATCTCCTATCATTGGCAATCTTAAACAATTTTCTATCCTTTTGACATTTTGAGGATACTGGATTGATTGCTTGCCATGTTTTGATTTAAAGCGAGGATATTTAGCCCTACGCTCAAAGAAGTTATTAAAGGCAACCCCAAGATTTAAGCAAACCTGTTGTAAGCATTGAGAATAAGTTAGTTTTAACCATTCATGCTCTTTCTTAAGTTGTGGTATTTGCTTTTTAACTTCGTACCCAGATAAACCTTTTCCTGTATCAATATACGTTTGATTCATCAAATTAAGAAATGTATTCCAAAGCCAGCGAACGTTGCCAAAAGATTGACTTAAGGCTTGCTGTTGCTGGCTGTTAGGTTTTAATCTTACTTTGACGACTCGAAGCATTAGAGCAAATTCATTTTACTGTAAGATAGTATATCACAAACCTTCACTCGCATTCATCCGTGGAAGGGGCTTCATCATACCTAGGATGAGATATGCAACCAATGAATTTTGTTTTTAAGCGGGTTTCCACCACCGATTGCTCCGCAATACGGATGTTCCGCTTCTGCGAGATTAAGCTAAAGCTTGTTAGCCTTGGAGAAAATAGTTATTTTTTTTAAGAAAAATTCTTTTGCGATCGTGACTAGTTCTTTATACATTAGTACTACTGAAGCAGGGAGTGGAAAAGCTCTTATTTCTTTGGGGATTATCGAGCTAATTCTCAGAAAAACGAATAAGGTGGCTTTTTTTCGACCAGTAATTAGAAAACAGCCTTTTGGCAAGCAAGATGAAGATATCAATTTAATTCTGACTTATTTTGCTTTAAATCAAAAATACGAGCAAGCTTTTGGCTTATACGTCGAGGAAGTTGAAGAACTAATCAGTCGTAGCAACTACGATGAAATTTTAGACAAAATTATTTTCAAGTATAAGAATTTGGAGCAGAACTATGATTTTATCTTGTGTGAGGGTTCTGATTATCTAGGACAAGTATCTGCTTTTGAATTTAATCTGAATGCGGAAATTGTCAAAAATTTAGGGTGTCCCATTCTCATTGTAGGTAATGCCGATCGCAGAAGTGCGGAAGAGGCTATTGCACCAGTCAAAATGTCTCTGAAATCTTATCTATCTAGAGAATGCGAAGTTATGGGCATAGTTTTTAATAAAGCTAATCCCGAACTTGTAGAACAACTACCAATTGTCTTAGAAAATCAATTTGGCAATACTAATTATTTACTTTCTGTTATCCCCTATGAACCAAAACTCAGCAGTCCGAGAGTCAGAGAAATTGCTCAACAGCTTAATGCAGAAATTCTCTATGGAGACAATCGACTAGATAACTTGGTACTGGATTACGTAATTGCTGCTATGCGGTTAGAACACGCCATTACCAGACTGAAAGAAGATAGTTTAGTCATTACTCCAGGCGATCGCAGCGATATGATCGTGGGTTTGCTACAAGCTCATCAATCAGTCAACTATCCTCATTTATCTGGTATTTTGCTCTCAGGTGACTTGCAACCAGAAGCATCAATTAGGAAACTGATTGACGGTCTTTACGATCCTCTTCCCATTCTATCTATCCCAACTAATACTTATGAAACCTCTGAGCTAATTAAGCAAGTTAATACTTCCTTGGTTGCTAGCGATCGCGAAAAGATTACTTTGAGCCTTCATCTGTTTGACGATCATGTCAATTTGAGCCAACTAGAAGAGAAAATAAGTACCATTAAAGTCAAGGGGATAACCCCCAAGATGTTTACCTACAATTTATTACAGCAAGCTAAGTCTCAAAAACGACATATCGTTCTTCCAGAAGGAAAAGAGATAAGAATTTTACAAGCAGCAGCTTTTCTTTTAAATCGAGATATTGTAGATTTGACTCTTCTGGGCAAGCCAGGGAAAATTGAGCAAATAATTAATCGCAATGGCATTTCCTTAGATATTAACCAGCTACAAATTATCGATCCTGCTACAGCAGATAAATTCGACTCTTATGCAGAACAATTTTATCAACTGAGAAAGCACAAGGGTGCAACCCCAGATATTGCTCGGGAATATCTACTTGATGTATCCTACTTTGGGACGATGATGGTCTATGCAGGAGACGCAGATGGAATGGTATCTGGTTCAGTTCATACCACTCAGCATACCCTCAGACCAGCTTTGCAGTTAATCAAAACTCAACCAGGTTATTCTCTTGTTTCTTCTGTCTTCTTTATGTGTCTAGAAGATAGAGTCCTCGTCTATGGTGATTGTGCTATTAATCCCAATCCCAACGCAGAAGAGTTAGCAGAAATTGCTATTTCTTCCGCTGATACTGCTACCGCCTTTGGTATTGAACCCAAAGTAGCTCTTTTATCCTACTCTTCTGGTACTTCAGGTAAAGGAGAAGACGTAGAAAAAGTTAGAAACGCTACTGCGATCGCTCGAACCCGGCGACCCGATCTAAAAATTGAAGGACCAATTCAGTATGATGCTGCTGTAGATTTAACCGTTGCTTCCCAGAAAATGCCCAACTCCCAAGTAGCAGGACAAGCTTCTGTTCTCATCTTTCCCGACTTGAATACAGGAAACAACACCTATAAAGCTGTTCAAAGAGAAACTGGCGCACTGGCGATCGGTCCTATTGTTCAAGGTCTGAAAAAACCAGTCAACGACCTGAGTCGTGGTTGTACTGTTGATGACATTATTAATACTGTAGCTATTACTGCCATTCAAACTCAAAATTAAGAAAATTCGGTTGTTACCTCAAAAAAAATAAACACTTAAATTAAATTTGATCTGCCTCCCATCTGCGTAGGGCTGTTTCATTCTAGTATGAGACAGGTGGGGAAATAGGGAGATAGGGGGGTGGGGGGAAGTATTTTTGGCAAATACTCGATATATGAGCAAAATTTATCGAACTATAAATTTTGTCGCTCAACGAATTGTTAGTCAACACGGCGATTAGAGAGGCTTCCTAGCCGGAAGCCTCTCTCCAGGTCATTTCAGTTGAGCTTACCAGAAAAATGAGTAAGTTTTAAAAAATTATCGGGGCTTATTTTTAAGCAAATTATGTTTTATTTCCCCATTTCCCTAAATCCCTACCGCCCTAACATTTAAAATCCTTAACTTATCTCACTTTGAAACAGCCCTAGGGTTAGGGGGCGATTATCCATTGTTTCATCTGGGGAAACTCCAGATGTTTGTACACGGAGTCCATCGCGTCGCTATGAAATGCTAGGATGGTGGTAGCTAAAAGCCAGGTCTGGATTGCACCACCTAGCTTTCCGCCATTTTCGATTAAACCTACAGTTATCAGTGGCTAACTTACGCTGATAACTGTTTGCTTTGCTTCTTGCGCTTCATTGCTATTCCAAGACCGCCAACGGCGAGTAAACCAAGGATAGAAGCAGGTTCGGGGACTGGCATGCTTTCGTCTACTATTGAGATTTCTGCTCCATATTCACCACCAATTGTAGTTTCAGGAATATCGCCAAAGGTAAATACTTCACCAGTAATGAAATTATCCCCATCACTACCTCCAGTAAATGAGTATACCTCTCCACCTACTGTAACTTGAGTAGCGTTTGATGCAGTGTCGAGTTCAAATCCGACACCCTCTATGACTCCAGCAGCATTAAGATCAAAGTCACCAAGAAATGTGCTTCCCTCCCCAATAGTTACTAATACTTCCCCATCTAAGTTAAATTCTAGGTCATTAGTAAGTGCATATAGGAAAGTGGTGTCTGCTGAACCACTAACATATTCAAAGTTTCCAGTAGGAGCCCCCCCAACCAAATCCACTATATCAGGGAAGGGACCGAAACCGTCTAACAACAGCCCGCTAGCACCACTAACTGTTGTAACATCATCAGTAAACAGTGGGCTGACGAATTCAACGGAGAAAGTGTCACCTGCTACAGGATTTACATCATCAAAGAAGTTTGATGTTCCATCCTCCCAAGCAAGCGCACCAAAACTCACCGCCTGAGCAGGTGCAGCAGCAATTCCTACGCCAGCGATCGCTGCTATCGCCCCTAGACTAGCAACTCCCATAGGAGCTAACTTTTGAAAAAAGTGAAGTTTATTCATCAATTATCCTCTCTGTAAATTGTCGAAAAACATCCCAAAAACTATTATTGCCAATTATTTGGCTTGCTAGATAAGCGGTTCATTATTATCTTTAAAATCATGGCAATTCGTGGAAAACTAACATTAAAATTAGTTAGATTTTTTTGCTTCTCTAATTTTTTTTAAACAAACAAGAAACCCCCTAGAATTAATGTTACAAAGAGCTTTTCAATGAACCGCTTAATCTATAAAGAAATCTTAGAGCCTCTTTACGAAAAATACAAGTACTTATACTACATCTTTACCGTATCTTCACATAACCAAAATGTCTTACTTAACAAAAAGCACAAATAATTGCTACTTTTACTAACTATTTACCAGGATTTAAGCCTATTATGCCTAATCCAAGAGTATTACTTTACAATTCAAACATATTTTTAAAATTATTCGTAGTATATTTATATTAAAAGCTTATATTGAAGTACATGATAAATCAGACTTATAGTTATTAGCTTGTTCTTATTGAGAATAATTAACCGCTAACAACTTTGTCTTTTAGATTTTTAGAAGATAGAATTTAATGTAAAATAGAGCAAGTATTAACTACTAAAACAAAATATAATATTGATAATTAAATGTGGTTAGTGGTTAGTGGTTAGTAGTTAGTGGTTATTGGTTAGTGGTTAGTAGTCAAAGTATAAGCTACAACCTTATCTAACGGCTGAATTTGTACTTCATCATGCCAGACTACAACCTGGTTATCAATTTCAGCAAGTCTAATGAACTACCCCAACTTGCTGTCGCGGAAGTTGGGGTTTCCAGCTTCTACAACAGAGTTTTGTTGAGATTTTTGGCGTTTCAACTGCCCCAGTTGCTTCATTGAGCCAGTATGCTTACGCGACCTTGTCAAAGAAGTAGAGCTAAAGACATCGACGCTTGAGAGGTTAGTCCCTAACCCCTTTTGATTGTTACAAGCAACGTTGTACATCACAAGACAAGAACCCTTATCTCGTTCGATTTCAAAACCACAACCATTTTTACCGTCGCAAACATGATAACGATTGGACAAATCAGCCCATTCCTTGTGGATAACACCACAGTTTGGGCAACGTTGGCTGGGTTTTATCCTCTTTGTATCCAAAGTAATAACCAGACCACCTTTAGCTTCAATTTTGTAGGCAATCATTTGATTAAGAGTTGCCATCCCGACAGAAAGTAGAGACTTATTCAGTCCGGCTTTCTGTCTTTTTCTTTTACTGCCTTTCTTGGCTTTTTTGGTGAGTCTTTTGGTATTTAATTTCTCTGTCACACCGATGTCATGACGACGAGCTATATCTGATGTGACGCGATGTTGCCAATCACGACGTTGGTTGGCAACTTTTTTTTGTAGGATCATTATCTTTTTTCGAGCTTTTTTCCAACGACTGGAAGCTTTGACTTTTTTCTTTCTATTAGGCGCACGCTTTCTTCGCAGAGCAAAAGAAAGTTGCTTGATTTTCTTTTCTGCTACTTGAGTAAAACGAGGATTTGATACTTCCATCATATCTTTGCCATCAAAAAAGGTGATAGCAGTAGCAGTACCCAAATCAAAAGTAACTATTGATTCATAACATAGTTCTGAAGTAGAACCAAACATTGCTGATTGTACTTCTATTTTTACTGTAAAACTAGCAAACCACTGTCTTTTACTGGGTTTATAAACAATAGTCAAAGTTGTAGGTATTCCCCAAGATTTGGCTTGACCTCTCATCTTAAGAGTTATACCCAAATCGTTGAGAGTTACCGTACCATTTTTGCCAGTAGTATTAGTTTTCCAACCAGATTTTGAGCTATAAGTCCAACCAGAATAATCTCTGATTGATTTGAATTTTGGCAGCCCTCTTAAGCCTTGCAGAAAAGAGTTATACGCCAAATCGACCCTTTTTACTGTCGATTGTAAAGTTTGAGAATGCAAATAAGCAAACTCTACCCATTCTTTTTTGAATGCTGGAAGACAGTTTTGTTGCTGAAAATAATCAACAGTTCTTTGGTTTTTTTTCCATTCAAAACGACGATGAGCAAT
>JAAUYH010051297.1_pt1 | contig 16793 bp, 10 predicted proteins | sample 7278061 | NCBI WGS metagenome assembly JAAUYH01 (sample SAMN14350203, study PRJNA611818) | marine sediment metagenome | isolation source: surface marine sediment (0.6m) | place: French Polynesia: Moorea | collected 2018-08 | reverse complement strand
CTACTTCCTATAGTATCTTCAGAACTGAACACACCGATTAAGTCAATTTCTTAAATGGTGCATTTAGATTGGCCCCTTTTCTGTACGATGTAATTGTTGTTACAGTGGACTCTAGACTGAGTACAGCCCCAACAGAAAGTTTCCTCGCAGTCCTAAGATGTTTACAAGATGCAGAAAGTATTCGATTAGTTCCAAACAGAATACGACTTTTGTAGCATGACTGATTGTGAGTGAGCGAACAGGTTATGGAATGGCTATTACAGCACAGAAACGAAATGATAAACGACCAGTGCAGCTGTGAATGTCGAATTCAATCATTGCGAAATACACTGTATTAGATAGCATTTACACCGCTATTATTTTGATTTGTGAAACGGGATGGAAAGAGAGAGCAAAAAATTGGAAAAGAACGAAGACAACATCGGAGCGGCTTGCTCGATATTTTAAAATAAGAAGAATCATAAGCTGCAATACTTCTTAAATGTAATGCGAATACTACGATGGATGTCAATTACCTGCAGGGCCAGGTAATTTAGAGAATTACGAATGTCGATTAACTCGACTAGACTTTGCTTTTTTCAGAGCCTTTAGTGACGGAACACCAACATATTGTGCTTCTGTCGATTTCGGAAGTGAAGTCTGCTTCTTCGATTTTCGGCGTACTGTCCGTCAGGTAGAATGGTGTACATCCCTCGGCGATCATGGATTGATTACAGCAAGTGGTTGGTTTTCCTCAGGTTAAATCGGACCGAGAGCGTGCCGTTCGCCATGAGGTTGAGCACCAACGTGAGTTGCAGACATTCGCAGGAGTAGTAAGTAGCAATTGGCAGGAAGGTGTTCTAGCGGAATGATGGAGTAGTCGCAAAACCTCATTGCTCTTCGTGCTACTAAAAGTGGAACGATATCCAAAACAATGAAGAGCCGTAAAAGAAAAGCCACGAACTTTCGCTCGGCGAATCATCCGAGGACACACACTCGCTGCTAGCTTGTTTAGTTTATTGGTTTCTAGTTGCTTGAAGAGAAATATAAATATTGCCGAAGACTGTCCTGCTGAAAGAACCAATGAACGCTCTGGATACAAGTATGACGTGCCCTACTAACTCGGAAATCTATAATTAACGATTGGCAAAATTTTTTGTAATTCGTTTTGGTGCTACAGAAACCAGCGTAAGCTTAAAGCTGCTTAAATTCACCCGATTCAGAATGATTATTTATTATGTTACTCTTTCATTTGTACAATATTCACTATTGTTTATCCACATTTACACAAAGAGACTCGTGTCGCATCTGTACCCAGCAATTCCATTCGGCGGCACCAACGCATGGTTGTACTCCAGTACTACGGTACCGGTACTGTAGTTTTAGAAACATCCCCTGGAAAAGAAATCAGATGATTTGCCGTCGACCAGTAGTTGGTAGTAAATGCAACAAATGTCATACTCCCTCCGAACGACCCAACGATCGCCACGGACTACAGTACTGTACAGTAGAGTGCCGAAGCGGAATCGAGGTTATGCTCCCGATTAAGCCAGTGTGCCACCCAATACTTGAATCGTTCACCTCGCTCTCCTACAGAACGCGAAGTGAAATAAAGCAAGGAAGCACTGTGGGAGCAGCCGCAGCAGTGCAAAATCCGCGATGTAATGTATCGAGCGGATTTCGAATGCCGTTACTTGATCCCAGTAGCATGGCGTATTCCATCTTATTCATGTCGGTGTACACTTTCAACTACTTGGAATGGACTCGGATCTGACATTGATTTGAAATTATTTGACTTCTATGAATGTGCTAGATCCCCAACATATTGACTATTCGGAAGTTACGCAATCTTCAGGACAGGAGCAGTGCTCCAAGGCCATATCAGAAGTTCCGGTCCAGGTTCTACAGCACAGTCCGTATCTTGAGTAACAGGCCAACAACGAAACCTTGCCATACGTTGATCAAGCGCACTCACTATATGCCGCTTGCTGGAGATTTATCAGCAGAATGGACGTCGTGTAATCCCAAAAATGTTCCCTGTGGACCAAAAAGTGCCTGAAAACCTGACCGAGCTCGACGTCTCCAATTCTTATTTTTCGTCAACTTTCTTGCCTTCTCCGTCTCTTGACAGTTAATTTCTGTGCATTATCGCAAAGTCATTTCACTTGCACTCTTCCTGGCTCGTACACTGTAGTGTTGGCCTTCTTCCTGTCAATGAAACATGCGCCCACCAGCACGACCTTGTGTAGTCTGATCTCAAGGATTCAGCACTGCATCTGTAATAAGGCGGAGTTGTTATCGTGTCCTGAAAGTCGATATAGGTACTAGATAAGTACGGTACAACATATTCTCATGCGTTTCTCGTTCCATGGAACGTACGCCCATTGGCACGAGCTTGTGTTACGCTTTCCGGTTCCTTCCATATTGACATACAGTCTCTTGTCGCGGGAGTGCGCTGTTCTATCTCGTACTCGCCGCCAGCACCTTCGCCACATTTGCGCAACGGAGTAAAGAAGATTTTCCTGCAGTCCACTGCCAACGGCTTAGCCGAACGAATGTTTATCGAGACATAATCGACGAAAGTCAGTTAGGAAGATAGAGGGGTAGAAAGGAATGCGTGAAATCAACGATTAACGCTCGGAAAGAGCAATGTACAGCTCCGCTTGTTCAGCGCATCCAAACCACGAAAGCGATCATCACCCTCAACGTCGGGGAAAAGGAGCGGGTAGGAAGGCCCAAATCAAATATCCAACGTAGCCGTAGCCGAAATCGACACTCAGTACCTTCTTCATCCTGCGCTCTCACCCAACTAAACCAACGTGCTCCGCGCAGGTCATTTCTCCATAGAAATCTGTGACAATAAGACGGTTAAACCACGGGGGTATCTTTTGGTACAATCAGCTACTGTCCCCGCGGTTTCCGGAGTCGTTACTGTACCGCAACAGCGTTGATGACCCCGTCCTATCCATCAGAGACAGATCAAAGTAGTTTTAGTCTCGATTTCGGTGCAGTGCATAAGATAACTCTGGCACCATCTCACGATGATATAGGGTAGCGAAAAACTCTGACTGAACCAACGAATGTGCGGAAGCAAGTCAAACAGAAGTCAACACAGGGTCTACCGGCTTACCAAGTGTAGTACAACGAGGTCCCTCGAGCGAAATCTAAAGCAGGAGAAAGGAAGGCCCATGACTTGTATCTCTGCCTCTACTCTCCCGTAACGGAAACGGAGAAAGGTTCATGAATCATCTACAGGAAACTGAAACGTGTATTTATGTGAAAAGGGAAATCCGGCTCGTATTTTGCACCTTTCTGTGAAGGTGCGGAGTGGAAGAATTTCCTGTCGTCAATTCAGTTGTTCTTGCCTTGGTAAAATGCAATCCTTGCATCGTTACTAGGAACTGCAGATTCGCAAATGAAATATGACCAGAACAAAAACTTGTGAATCTATTGTCAAACTGCTTTTTGCGTCAACCATCGTCGCAGTAGAGGTTCAACGGCAGTAAGCGTAGACTTGTTGGCTATCTTCCACGTAGTGTAGACATAAAATTGGTGCAACGGTACAGTGTAGTACAGTAGACTACAAACTAAGAATTGTTCATTGAATTTTAGCCAATGGCATAGAGGGATTCATTGATGAGCCTTGCAGAAAGTCGTACTTCTTGGGGCGCAACTGTAAAAATATGCGGAACACTCTTGTTCAAATTCAAGAATGATGTATTTTATTTGTTGGTGCAGCACGACCTCAAATAGAACAATATGTTGAAACCTCGGCTTTCAGACCCTCTGAAAAGCTGGTCTCTTTAAATATCTGTAAGTTCTATTCATATTGAGTAATCTCAGGTCAGAATGAGTATACAATCATTTATTGCGTATCGATTTCGAATGAACTCCTATTCATGCAGTATTCTGGTCTTCAGCATCTGTAGAGATAATCAACATAAAATTAGAAATGAGAAAAATTCTACCTATACTGAAAAATGTTTTCATTTCACACCAGTCTAAGAAGAATTACCAACTCAACTGTCATATTTGTGACAATAATTCATTTTTCACTATTCCAGGCTACAGCAAACAAAATATTATATTTTGTAGTGTCCGTTTCCTGCTTCTAGCGTTAAAATAAATTTACTAGATCTTGAACACATCAAGACCGCATGCCTATTCAGTGCGAGCGTAAAAGCTTGGTATGATCTGCTTAGAAATAAAGTTTAAAATCTGTAAGAACTCTATGCTAGAGTGGAAATATATCTACCAAACAATTACCGGGATGGGTTATACCTTTTGGTTCCTCATCACGTAAAACTGACCCGATAGCGAAGAGGTAAATAGCAGCTGTAATAGTGTGTGGGGCCTTTCATATGTTAGTGCGCTAGTGCATATTTGTCGGTACTACTGCCCTCTGCATATTTAATTTTAGACATTCATACAGGTTAGTTATTTCAAACGTAGTTTCTCCCTTTCGGAAAAACAGTCATATTTTCGCTGGTCGCCCAAATCAAACACACAACGTTTTCGGACTTGAGTCTCGCGCTCTATAGAGGAAGCCGAAATTTGTCCTGGCGGATCTAAGAATCGTCCTGATCTCGGCACATGCCATACAACGCTGCGTTTTAGTGAACTATTTGGCACAATTGTTTTCGGTGCCAATGGAAGGAAAAACCGACGGTTACGTGCAGATCGTTTTGCACGCTTCGAGACGATACGAATTTACTAACTACAGTTACTAGTGAGCAAACAGCACAGTCACTACTCCCATTTCGTGCTGTTCTTGGCTGTTTACGATTCCCTTTGTCGTTTAACATTCGGTGGTCTCACCTCAGAAGGTTAAAACCTGATCAAGCTCGCGTATGCCGGTAGGCTGCACCACCATCCACCGCACTTCACCAACCAAGCGATTTTATACTGTAGATGAATCAAATATATGATAATTTTCATGTGCAGAGAATCAGTTCCTGGATTCTTTTGTACTCTTCGAAGTACAAATATTTCGAACGATAACTCAAATGTTTCGAGAATCGTGAAAAGCTTCATCTATTCATGTGACACAGAAAAAATGTAGATCAGTGAAAAGTAGACAAGACTTGTAGTGATTCAGAAATACTGCTCTGCCTTCGCTTACAGGAGCCATGAATGTAATAGAATTATGTCAAATATACTTATACCAAAGTGATTTCTCTACTTCGATTGATTATTCATTACATTGAAGGGGACAGTCTGTTTACCACCGAATAATAATCCAGCTATATTGGAGCTTCTCAGGCACCGTACGCTTGGACCATTATTCATGTAAGCAACAGAATTATGTTTCTGATATAAATGTATAAATTTTTCCCCTCATCCATTTCTAAAAGATTAACAACTCAAATGAACTGTTCTGGAGCGGCATCTCGGTCTTTTGCAGTAGCAATTAATCTCGGTAAGTGGCTGAACTAGAGGTCGTGGAGCTTCGAACGGGTTCTAGAAATGACGTTCAGGAAGTCGCTGCAGGTTCCACTAAAAAATCACCCCCGAACTCTAGACCAAGTGAAATTTTTCTCTTCGAACGGATGAAAAATAAACGAGGTAGGTGAAACATGGTATGTGGTACTTCTTGACACCAGCCGTTGCATCTGAGAAGTTTTGGAAATGAGTCTTGATTTACGCGATGTGAAATTCATTGTCTGAGATGAATACTGTCCAAGATTGGTTTACTTCATTATAAAGTCATAAGCCATGGTTCATTGCCACTTAGTACAACGTTTGCTTCGCTACAATACTTCCGCAGCAAGAAACTAACTAATTATGATTATGTGAACATTACTCTGGCAGAGATTCACAAGTCATATTTAACTTAGTCTACGTTTGCTGGATCCATTAGCCTCTACCGTTCATTGAAATGGTATACAACAAGAGCTAAATACTAAAAAAGCTGTCTCAAATCGGCGTTTGATATTTCTATTCCTTACTATTGTGTTAGAAATCGCAAACTAACAGACTTTTTTACTTGGTACTCATGTTCTTGCCCGTTCCTATGGCATCGATCAAATTATGGACCTCTTTGCGTAAAACAGATCCACTTCTCAGGTGTGAATTTTAGATCGAGCAGTCTAAGCATTGTGAAGGAGCCAGAACATTGAATATTTGTTTTGCTACCCGCCCGCCAATACCGTGAGTACAAATCCTTCGTTATTGAGTGGATCGTAGCGGATCACACCATCGTTGCTGGCATTTTGTTGGTTAAACATCAAGGAGGATCAACTCTTTCGCTTGCTTGCCCAGAAGATCTCCAATAATCGAACTCTTATGTTGTAATCAGATTTTCGGCTGAAATCCATTTCGCTGCGTTTGTATAGTCAAATAGCAGGCGTACCCTGTCATAAAAGGTAAGAATATAACAAGAGATATAGAAACTACTCTTTTAGTCCTCATAAATTTCGGTAACGTTCGACCACTTAACTAATCAGCTCTAAAGGCTCGATTCACTTCTTTAAGTTTATCGGCTCCAAATGAAATTGAAGGCAAAGAAAATTAGTTCACAATTTCTACTAATCTTTTCGTTTAATTTTCTGTACTGTTGATACTGCAATACTTTCGTTCTGTGTACAAAATTTAGATTTGGTTTTTGATCGAAGTTTTACAAGCGAAAAATTGTAATGATTTGTGAATTGAGAAAAAACAATTATCCAAAATTATAAAGTTTCAACAATGGTGCACATTCTGATTGTATAGCGTATAATTCAGTCCAAGTTGACAGCTGGTTTTCTCTATCTGGTGTAGGTCTTTGTAAATTATGTAAGCGTGCACTGTTCAACAATTTTTTATTGCTCTCGTTCTAATTCCTTCCAAAAATTCGTGAAGATAGAAGAAAGCCAAATAGTAGCTTATATGAAATTGAAATCGAACATTACTTAGCAGACTTCAAAATAAAAAGTATAAAACATGCATTTAGAAAAGACTCTGGTTTCATTTGTGCATTTACTTAATAAAAGAATTGTTGAGTTTCTGATAGTTATGTATATTCATTCATCAATATCCACGATCTCGTGTGGTAATTCAGTTCTAATATTCTTGGATACGGATGAACTTGCAGTTGGTGCAATGTTCGATTGCAATTGTGCAGGTATTTCTGTGAACAGCATATATCGAATCGATTTAACAAGCTCATTGCGTCTGTACTTAAACAATAGAAGAACTTGAAGTGTAGTTTCGTCTCCTTGCTTACGGTTTCTCCATGTTTGCTTATCACTAATAATCTGCAAACAATGAGACAGAATTAGTAGAAAAGTAAGTTTTAAATGTTACCATGTTTCTACGATCGTTAGGTTTTTATGCCTTGCTGCTCTCTGTAAAGTGGCAAAATTACAACAGTTCATTTCACTACGCTGGCCATTCAAAGAACTTTAGAATGGTTTTCGTTCACTATTTGCGCTATGAAGGTTTCGAGTAAGTCTGACTTAGGTGATTTTTGTAGTTTCAAATTTCAATGCTGAATCAATTGGACTTGGTAAAAAAGATACGGCGAATGTTCCCGTACTGTAGCCCAGTTCCGTTATTGATGGGTTTTAATGTGTCGACTATTGCTCTAATCAGTCTTTGATTGCCAAACTCACCATTTAATCCTCTTTCATCAAACTACAGTAAAAAATTAAGAAATTAGAAATTTTATGAGCAGCACAGATATTAGGGTGCAGGCCCAGAGATCCTTCTGAAAATTTAGTTGGTTATGGTCAGGGAAGGGATTCCCTACCCAATCAGCCGAAGTACGTGCGTACAGAGCTTAACGTTGTAGTCTAGTAGAATTGAGTAAATAGTTCAGTGTTATTTTTGGTAGATTCAGTAAGGTTCTAGAATCTGTTCCAGCGAGAACTGAACGAGCAAAAGCAATTTAAAGTATATTGAAGCAATAAACTGCAGTATGATCCAAAAACACAGGACAATTCTAGTGCAACTGGTTTTCGGTAGTTTCGACGTTTGAATCTTCGAAAAAGTAGCAGAGAGAAAACAATTAAACGTCTCATCTCGTCGATAACTATCGTCTCGCTTGCCTACTACCAAACCGTTGTCAACAGCTAAAAGTATCCTGAGTAAACGCTTTGTTGAAAAAATTTTCTCGAGGAAGGAATGTAGTAATATGTTTGTTGAGGAATCCTCAAAATGTTAGGGTGGTTCCTTTGTGGCCTCAGATTATTTACATTTGCCACTGTAACGAGTTGCCGGCACTAGAGCTATTGTAGTGGGACGAGAAAGTCGTTTTTAACCTCATTACGATTTTCAATGCTTATTGCAAACCACATAGATGGGACTGTCTACAATAATTTGGAGACTTCGACATAAATGTCGAAACTGAAACTGAAACAATGCAAGTGACAAAAATCTGAGTTTGTAATACATTCCAAATTACGGACAGAAACAGTTGCGTTAGCTGATCAAAATGCAAATGCCTAATATTGTTTCGGACTTTCTCGAACATGTACCCTAATTTCAGACTGGAATTTTACTTGCTAACCTCAGCGGGGGGGGGGAGCACTCCCAAGCACTACTGATTTGGTGTGCGTGAAGGAACAGTTTTTTGAATTCCCTATCGCAACCCTTTAGAAAGGAGAGTACGAATGATCTTACTGAACAGTGTTTTATAGCAGTGTGTGATATCGTAAATATGACAGAGGTATTGATATGTGACGCTGTGCCTTTATTGTCCATTTCCTTTTTGATTTTGAGTTGTCTGGTATTCCATGCCTTCCGCATGTATCACATTTCACGTAGATAACATCGTAACTTTAGCACTACTTCTACGACGATTATAACAAATGAAAATGTGAACACACTGCGTACTACGCACATTGCTCTAGTGGGGATGAGAAAGGCTTTTACTGATTTTCTCGGTTCGATAGTTGAACATGGCGCAAAGTATGTTGAACTTTCCAGAGTGCAAAAGATAATACCATCACTAAACAGCTATGATATCACGATGGAGAGCGGGCAGACCATTCTGAAGGAGAAGGATGGCGAAAGCAGTGAGGCTCACTCAATAATTCTGGACAAGAAAAATGGTCAGCAGGAATTTTTGTGAAAAGGAATATGGGAAAGAACATGAAATCCCGCCATAGGAGTCAAGCTCGTGCAGGACCGGGGATTTTACGGAATTTCGAATGTCGATTAGCATGACTAGCCTTTGCTTTCTTCAAACTCCTAAGTGACGGAACACCGACATATTTCACTTCTGTCGATTTTGGAAGTGAATTCTGTTTCTTTAACTCACGGCGCACCGTTCGTCGGGTAGAATGGTGTACATCCCTTAGCGAACATGGGATGATTAGCAGTAGGGGTTGGTTGTTCTCGGGTTGAATCGGAGCGGGAGCGTGCCCTCCGCCATGAGGCAGAGCACCAGCGAGAAAGGCAGACATTTTCAGGAGAAGCAAAGTTGCAATTGTCAGCAAGTTGTTTAATCTAGACGGCGCTACAGAAATGGATGATGAAGTAGTCGCAGTGTCTTGGAACCGGATCTTGCTTTCGGGACTTGTGGCTGCGATTTATACTAACGTCCTCGTTGCTCTTCATGTTATCAAAAGTGGAATGATATGCAAAACCAACGAACAGCCGTAAAAGAAATGCCACGAACTTTCTCTCGGCGAATCATCCGAGGACACACACTCACTGCCAGATTGCTTAGCTCATTGTTTTCTACAGACATTGGTTGCTTGAAGAGAAATATGGGTATCGCCGTGGACCCACGCGCTAATGAGCCAATAAACGTCTGGATGTATGTCTGGCGTGCCCTCCTGATTCGGAAATTCAAAGTAACGATTGTTGGAAAATATTTGCAATGTGTCATTGAGGTATAGAAACCGCTGAAAGCATAGCGCCACCTAAATTCACGGGATTGACAATCGTCATTTATGATAAAACGTTCTCATACGTAGAGTATTCAATGTTATTTATCCTCTATCCTAAGAAACGTGTCCCCCTTATGATAATGCAATTTTTAAAAATAGGAAGGTAATACAGTACTGTAGATGATGGCGGACCGATCGTACAGTTTGGCCGTTACGTTCCTCATCAAAAAAGTAACTGATATTTAATATCGTTACTCTCTCTACACTAAGCACTCCTCAGCTACTGTACTGTATCAGTCTGGAATATGATTTGATGTTGCTGGAGTTCACGTTTCTTAATTTCTATCTTACATACGGTTTTTTGCACATAAGAAGAATAGGCGCGTTTTACTGATGGTAGAATAATATAAAAGAATTTGTAAACCTTCGGCATGTACGGTACCATCACATTCAAAAATATTAAAAAAATTCCTGTATTTTTCCTATTCACTCTGTTATTAACAAATCTAATGTTTTCTATGGATATTGATAAAACGAGGGGCATGTCTTGAAGCAGCAGGATAGATTGCGAATTGATGGCAGCGGAACGCAACCGAAATAAGAATGTTGTAGGAGAAATAGTAGAACAGTGGCCCTGCTGACATCAGGAACAGTTTATTTGGACTTCGAGCGTGCGGTTACAGTGGTGGAACATGTGTTCTCGGTACTAAACTCAGAAACCAGTTTTGTGGACAGCCAAGATGGAATGGATGAATGACAAAACTGCGTCATTACCTGCCAAGTGCGATGTACAATACCTGATGCCTTGAGAGCAATGACGAGTGTCTGATAATGGATGGGAGACCGATGAAGAAAAAGTTGTAGAAATGCGAGTGAGGTTCGAAAAAATGCAGGTATTGCATCAAAACTTGTAGAGTTGGTGAAATCATTATTAAGATCTGGCACAGGCACAGCATAACGCATTACATTCTGGAGCAAAGAAATCAGGTCCTTGCCGTCGAATACTAGTTGGTGAGCAAATGCAACGATTGCCATGCTTTGGACGAACCGTACAAGACTTGGTGAATTAGATTCACCGTCAAAGCTCTATAAAGACTACATCAGTGTAAAGTGACTTAACTTGAGTGGAATCCAGGTTTCGCTCTTGATTAGACCAGTGTGTCGCCCGTTTCGTACTTCATTGTTCACCTCGCTGTCCTACAGAACGCGGAGTAGAATAAACGAAGGAAGCGTGGTAGTTCCAGCCGCAGCAGGGCAAAATCTGCTGTACTGTGTCAAGCGGGTATCGAATAGCGGTTCATCATCCTGGTAGTATGGCGTGCAGGATACCCAACTGGTAGACTAACCGCAAGTATAAAGTCATATCGTGTATTTCCTTCCTTGTGGACCTAAAGCTCACAATTTGTCTTACATTTCTTCAGCTTTCCGCACTATCATGTCCTTTGACGGTCTATTTCGGCGCGTTATCGCAAAAGCCTTCATTGGGACTGTCCCCGCTCGTGCTGTGTAGGCTCTGCCTTCTTTCTGACCATTAACCGGGCACCTTCACGTGCGAACTCAGTGCTGCGTCCATACAAAGGTGCATTACCTCTCGTGCCCAGGAAGTCAGTAGACGAACTGTATCGGTGCAGTACAATCACATTCTCAGGCCGTTCTCGGTTCATGGAACATGCGCCTTCTAGCTCGAACTTGTATGATTTGCCATCCTACCTGTTGTGCACTGGGGATTACGTCGCGGTATCATCTGTAACTCGGAAGACCACTGCCGGTGCACGAGCGCAACAGAGGAAAGAAGATTTTCTCGACAGTACGCTGCCTAACGGGCTAACGCAGCGCACTCTCATCGCGGCAGAATGAACAGGAGTTGGTGAGAAAGAGTAACAGGTAAAAGGAATTCGTTAAAACCAACGATTAACGCTCTCGTAAAGAACAAGTTACAACATCGCTCGCTCACCGCATAAAAACCACAAAGCGTTCGCCATCCTTCCGAATTTGTGATCCAAAGACTTGGGTTCAAGCTTTCAGGTACTTGATATCGCCCCAGAGGCCGACCTCGATACTTGTTGCCATTCTATGAAAGGGGATAGGCGCCACACCTCTACCCAGCTGGGGTGGTGTGGATGCAGCAGGTCTCACGGCAATTCAATTTCACTGCACGTACGCATGATTGCACAGAAATGCTACTGGTAGTTTCAGAAACATACTCGAGCGAAGAAATCAGTTCCTTCTCGTCGACCACTAGTTGGTGAGCTAATGCAATGGTTGAAATGATTACGACGAACCGCCCAAGATTTGCTGAACTGCATTCACCGTCAACGACTGGTATGGACTACAGCACTGAACAGTAATTTTTTTGTAATGGAATCGGAGTTTCGGTCTTGATCAGACAAGTGCGCCGCCTTGAATTCAAATTGTTCATCTCTCTATCCTAAACAACGTGGAGTACAAAAGGAAGGAGCCGCAGCAATGCAAAATCCATGGTCTAGTATCGAACTAGTTTCGAATGGGGATTCATCATCCATGCAGTTTAGCGTACTGTAGGATACCTGTTTGAGTGCAATTAAATTTACACTATTTCGAAAACACTCGGCTCTCACTGTAGGTGCAAGATCCCCACCAGTTTGACTAACCGTAAGTTCACCAATCTTCAGTAAAGTATGTAGCAGTGCTGTAATGCCTTATCCGAAACCCTAATCCAGGTCCTACGGCACAGTCAACATCTTGAGTAGCTAAGCTAATTCCGAAAGGATGTCATCAGTTGCTCATGTGCGTTTTGCATTGACGTTCTTTAATCCCAAAAACGATTCTTGAGGGTCAAAACGCCTGAAACTAGAACAAGTTTTACTTCCCCGGATGTTCTTTCATATCATCGACTTTACTCACTGACCCCGTTTTTTGACGGTCTCTTGCGTATTATCGCATGGTCACTTCAATGGCAATGTTCGTAGCTCGTACACCATAGCTCTCGCCTTCTTTCTGTCAATAAACCGTGCATCTACCGGCGCGAACTCGTAAAGTGCCGTCTCACGCAGAGCAGTAATCTTCGTTCCCAGGAGGTCAGTGGCTGCACGATACCAGAATGCCACAATCGTATGCATAGGTTTTCGGTCTATAGAACATGCGCTTACTGACATGATTTTGCATCACTCCATTGCTTTTCGTGTTGCCATCCAACCTATTTTCGAGAGAGATTAGGACATTGTTCCATTCTAAACTCGAGAGCACTACTGTCGGTGCACCTGCGCACGACAGGAAAGAAGATTTTCGCAGCAGTCTGCTGCCCTACAAACGGTCCGAAGGAACCTTCATTGGGACAGAATCAACATCGGTTGGGTAGGAAGAGAGACATGCATAGAAGAATGCGTAAAAGCAGCGATTAGCACTTGTGAATAACAAATCACAACACCGCTCACTCATCCCATGGAAACCTCGAAAGCAATCACCATCCTCAGCGTAGGGGTAGCGCAACGGGAATCAAGGCACTAAACAAGACTTGCCCGAGGCTGCCGCCGAAATCGTCACTCAGTACCATCTATATCCATCGCTCTCACCGAACAAACCATCATGCTCCAAGGAGGTCGTTTCTCTGTGCCATCTGTGTCAAGTTCAAGACGAATAACTCGCAATAGGTTCTTTTTCCCACAATCTGCGTCATGTAGTCGGAAAATATGCCTGCTAGTCCCGCCGAGCTTTCCGAGATTGTTACAGTACCGCAACGGCCTTGTTGAACCCGTCTTCAGCCTCGATTTCGATGTGATGTATCAGGGTTAGAATACAACACTGGTTCACTCATCGTCAGGTATCAGGAAGAACGGCAAGTTCACAATCTCATCTCGGAACGAATGAACGGAAGCAAGTCAAACGGAAGTCACCCGAGGCTCAGCTGAAAGCCAAATGTAGCACCATCAAGTTATTCGAACGAGAGTTAGCGCAGGGTGAAGGCCAGACGTGACCCGCAATTAATTTGAACTGGAATTAATTGCAATTTCCAATTGCAATTTCTCATTTTGCATGGATTTAACATTGCGAAACGTATTGCAAAGGGTCTAAAATTGGAATTGAATTGCTACAGCATATGAGGTCCTTATTCAGCACTAATGCAACGAAGCAGAGTTACAGAACAAAAGTAGTAACGTGAATTCATTGAAGAAATTTCATCAGGTCTCCCAGCCGACGTCAAGCTGTTTGGCACACCGACTTTTTTGAAATGGCTCCTCCACCATCTACAATTTCACTAGAAAAAGTTGTGAAGGTATTGATGAAGTTCGTGGGGCGTGAAGAGTTACCTGAGAGTGCGAACCCGAAGCTAGTCTACCAGTGCCCCAAACCAGGTTGTAAGCGGCTAATCAAGTTCTCCGAGAAATCGGGCTTCAGTAACCCCTACCAACACTTGCGTAGCTGCTACGCATGCGGCAAAAAAAGGTCTGAGCAAGATGCTGTATTGGTTCAACTATTTTAGGGCGCTGTTGATGAAAAAGCTAGGTCAGGCGAGACGATATTGTTCTGCTTTAATGTATCTGACTATCTGAAGTTGAGAATACCATATACAACTACATTCGACTCATTGTGATGTGCAACATGCCAATGACGATCATCGAGCATCCAGTCTTTTGCTCGGTTTCAAGGTTTGATGTGCGTGTGAAACGAAGTACAATTGCCGAGTCTATGCCTTATCTTTTTGAGATGGTGGAGAATCGTATCGCTCACAAAATGGCTAACACTGTGGGGGCGGTTAAGTTCGACGGTTGGAGTAATTCCAGCACTCACTACGTCGCTTTCGATGCACTTTACTGCACCACTCATCACGTTCAAAAACACGATGAGAAGCAGGATCATTGCATTACGCGTTCTACTCTGCTGGGAGTATCGCCAATGGGGCAAATTGAAAGCGAATGTGACGATATCGAGGCTGAAACAACCTGCTTCAACGAAGAAGTGCATCTTTCGTTTTTCAAAGACTGTTTTGAGTTCTGCAGAATCCGATTTTCTTACTGGTGCCTCTGTTTTGTCGCGACAATGCAAGTACCAATTTGCGTATCGCTAAACTGGCGCGTATCCCGCATGTGGGATACAATTCGCACAAGCTTAACCTTGAGGTAAACGCCATGGTTGACACTCATTCTGACTTGCGAACTACTATTGAATCTGTGGTTAATACTATGGCTAGTGCACGATCCAAGCTTAAAAATTCTGCAATACTGCGTAACATTACTGATCTCCGACCAAAACTTGATAATGCTCCCAGGTGATCTGGTAAGTACGCGATTCTCCATCAATGTACTCGAATGCGCAACGATCTCATTGATGCGAACGAAGACCCAGAATGTGACATCTCTATGAACTCTTCTACGTACACGCGTATGTTGAAGGAAATCAATGACATCACCAAGTCATTGCAATCTCGGGAGCAGACGCTGGCTGATTGCCGTCATGACTTGAACGTTCTTATCGAAGCCATTGAAGACGAAAAGCAAGTAACAACATCGCCGTTCTACGGCTGCAGACTTGGCACTAAGTTTATAGCTGCGAATGCCACTATTGTGAAATACCCTTTATTTGAAAGCGGTGTAGTGAAAATCCAGAAAGGAAAAGAGACAGATCTAAATGAAGGTGAAAAACACGCCGTTCGTTGCTTGCTAAAAAATCACTCCTCGTCGACTAACACAAGTGAAGGTTCGCAGCCTACGTCAAAGACAGAAGAAATAGCCAAGAGAAGGAAGAATAACGGCGATGACAACACCTATATAAATTGTGATTTTATTAGCGGGTCCGTTGCAACCGTTGAGCGGCTCTGGAGCAGCGCAAACTATGTACTCGCTAGTCATCCCCGTCGCATGACTCCACAAGTATTAGAAGCAATTCTTTTCCTTCGCGAAAATGAACGCTTTTGGGATGCCAAATTGGTAGCAGAAGCTATTGGTGCAGCAAGGAGTGAGCGCACAAATTCATGAATGAAAACCCATCAAGAGCATTACAATAGTATGGAAATTTGATATCGTATAGCTTTCCTAAGTAAAATTTTGCACTTATCCAGCTTTATTTCGAATCAACAAGAAATAATTTTTGTTGCGATTAGTAAGACGGATAGTCAAATTCAGTACTATAGATCAGTGGCTAATTCTATTGGCCACTCATAGAAATGGACAAGGTTAGTGGCCAATTAAATTGGCGACATGCAATGCATTCTATCTGATTCGTAACTACGATCTATTAGAGATCAGTGGCCAATTCTATTGGCCGCTCATAGAAATAGACAAGGTTAGTGGTCAATTGAATTGGCCGCATGCAATGCATTCCATCTGATTCGTAGTAGTAAGTCATCTAGCGAATTTTGAAGTATTGAAGTCCATTTAAATTGAATTCAAATTAAACGGTCTGATATGGTAGCATGTATTTATGTCTGATGTTTGGTGTATGTTACGGTCATGGATTCTTCTTTGAATGAAAAAGAAATTGTATATTCGTTCAACTGTCATTGAATGCCGAATGCAAAATCGAAAATGTTATGTCATGAAAGATTTGTTGAAGTCTATACAAGTCGCGAACGGTTATTCAGTCAATCAAGTTCAAAATTTGAAAGAGAAGCTAGCTGCAGCTAAACTGTTGAAGTGTAACTGTTTTGCAAGAGTACATTGACCATGCACTTCTATACCTGCCCATTTTAAGAGTAGATTATTTCTCGGAAAAGAAAGTTTGAGTCGAGGAGCATTAAGGTCTCTAAAAAGGTGCTTCAACGAATGCAAATAGAAACAAAGTACAAACTTAGGACATCGAATTACTAGCTCGAAGGTTTCAACTTGGAAGGTGTGTGATTTAAAATTGATACAATCCGTCATAAATGAGTCGAAACAGCTTTTATTAAGAGCTATGATTGAATCTCCTCGGCTTAAGAATAAGAATGAAAAGATTTCATTGATAAAGAACTTTTTAGAAGAAATACAGCCATCAGAAGTCAATTTCATTGGATACAAACCCAATCGTCTTGACGGTGTTGCATGG
>JAAUYH010048865.1_pt1 | contig 16796 bp, 9 predicted proteins | sample 7278061 | NCBI WGS metagenome assembly JAAUYH01 (sample SAMN14350203, study PRJNA611818) | marine sediment metagenome | isolation source: surface marine sediment (0.6m) | place: French Polynesia: Moorea | collected 2018-08 | reverse complement strand
TGCTCGCCGGCGGCGATATCGCCGGTGCTCGCAAGCAGCTAATCGAAGAGGTGCGTGCGAATCCGGGAGACATCCCGATTCGCATGTTCCTCTTCCAGATTTTTGCGCTGCTCGGCGAATATGAACGTGCCAAGGCCCAGTTGGAGACAATAGCCAAGCTGGATCCCGAAGCGCGTATGCTCGCTGTTGCTTACAATCAGTGCATGGATGCCGAAGAGCAGCGCGCACGCGTCTTTGCGGGCGAAGAAACCGCTTCGATTCTCGCAAAGGTCGATTGGGGGGACAAGCTCGTCGCGGCTCTTCAAGCCCGCCAAACGGGAGCGGCCGACGCCGACGCACTCTACGCTGCTGCTTTCGATGCCGCGCCGACCAGCGGCGGCACGACCGACAGCGGTATCGAATTCGATTGGATGGCGGATGCGGATCCTCGGCTTGGGCCGGCCACCGAAGCCATCATCGCGGGGCGTTACGGATTGATTCCATTCGACGCACTCGAGAACCTCACAATCAGCGAACCTCAGGATCTGCGGGACACGATTTGGGTTCCAGCCGAATTCGGAATGAAGCAGGGCGCGCGTATCGCGGGTTTCATCCCCGCCCGCTATCCCGGCAGCGACGCTGCAGAAGATCCTGCGATCGTCCGTGGGATATCGACCGCATGGGTCGGCGACGACAATCACGGCCATTGCCTCGGTCATAGGTTGTTTGCGTTCTCCGACGGTTCCGAACTGCCGTTGCAGCAATTGCGCAAAGTCGAGTTCCGCACTGCCTGATCATGCCGGCCAAGATCCGCCTCACTCCGACTCTGTTCGACAAATTGGTGTCGGGGAATGAATTCGGGGGACTGTCGGAAGAGGATGAAATGCCCACCGTGGCGCGTGAGGATTTTCGCAATTTCGCGGTCGCCAATGTCGAACGGTTCACGGAAAAATCGTTGCGCACTTCGATCAAGCGCGACTTGGTCTGGCTGCTGAACACGATTTCGTTCGAATCCGCGCAAGACCTCTCGGATCATCCGCGGGTCCAGGAATCGGTCGTCAATTTCGGTGTGCGCGACTTTGCCGGCCGCTCCCACGGTATCCAGTCCGAGCGCGAGCAGGCGCGGGCGATCCGTCGTGCGATACGTCGGTTCGAGCCACGCCTTGATCCCAAGACACTCCGAGTAGAGCCTCAGGGAAGGGCGGACAGCCCCGGCAAGGTTTGTTTCCTGATCGAAGGTGAAATCGTGGGCGGTCCGCAACTGATGCCAATCCGGCTCAAGACCGATGTGGACTTGGAAAGCCTGACCGTTGAGGTGCGCGAATAATGGATCCTCGGCTGATCGATTTCTATGAGGCCGAGCTCGAATACCTCAAGGCCCGTTCGCTCGAATTCGCGGAACAGCATGAAACCGTCGCCACCAGACTTGGGCTGAACACCACCGATCGAGATCCCTATGTCGAACGGCTGCTTGAGGGCGTCGCATTCCTTTCGAGCCGCGTGCATCTCAAGATCAACGACCAGTTTCCCGAATTCACCCAGCATCTGCTTCAGGCCGTCCAGCCGCATTATCTTGCCCCCACCCCGTCGATCTGCATTGCCGCTCTCGAGCCAACGCCCGGCGATCCGGGCCTTGTCAAAGGACACAAGGTTCCGCGCAAAACGCGCCTCACGGCCGAGCCACCGAGCAGTTCCAACACTCCGGTATTCTTTGAAACCGGACACGAAGTAACGCTCTGGCCGGTCAAGCTCACATCCGCTGAGTATATTGGCAGCCGGGCAGCCGCGTCGAAATACGCGGCGCAGGCCGGCGTTCGTGCCCAAGCCGCTCTGACATTGAGGTTGGAGCCGCAGGACGGGATCGACCTGACCACGGTCGAGGCTGATGAGTTGGAAATTTACATCGACGGCGGCGAAGGCGTTCCCAACGAACTCTATCGCCAACTGGTTGGAGAGGCGATTGCGGTCGTGGCGCGACCGCTCGATTCCGCGAGCGACGAATTTGCGCTTCTCGATGTGCCCGCGCAGCATGGATTCGGGATGGATTGCGCGCTGCTTCCCGACGATGGTCGCACGCTTTCAGCCTATCGCACCCTTACCGAATACTTCGCCTGCCCTGAGAGGTTTCGGTTTGCCAAGCTGCGCACGCTGAAGAAGGCTTTCGCGCTGTCCAAGAAAGCGGTGGAAGTTACGATCTTGTTTTCGCGCTCATCAGATGTGCTGGTGCAGTCGGTTAGCGAGCGGAACTTCAGGCTCTTTGCGACGCCTGCGATCAACCTCTTCGAAAAACAGCTTAGTCGTATTCCTTACAGCGAGACCGAGCATGAGTTCAAAGTCGTTGCCGACCGTGACGGCCCGCTCGATTTCGAGGTGTATCGACTGCTCAAGGTCGAAGCATTCGATCGCGAGAACCAGGATCCGCGCGAAGTTGCGCCACTCTATGCCTTCGGTTCTCTGCTTTATGACTACCGTTCGGCTCTGTTCTACACCAACAGGATCCGCATGCGGCGTTTGTCCCGGAAGGAGCGACGCCTGCGCGGACGAGAAGACTATATTGGGACGGATACATTCATCTCGTTGACCAGTCCCGGCGATCCCTCTCGTCTCGATGACATTCACGACCTCGCTTTGCGCGCGCTTGTAACCAACCGCGAATTACCGATGGATTTGCGGTTTGGTGGAGCCAGTCATCTAACCGCGCCTGGGGTTCCGGTGAGCGCCATCAAAGTGGTGCGTTCGCCTAGCCCACCATTGCCTCCGCTCGGAATCGGTGATGCAGCATGGCGGATTATTGGGCATTTGACGCCGAACTATGCGACGTTGGTGGGCGAGGGTGGCAAGGACGGTGAGATCCTCCGCAACCATCTGGCCTTGTACGGCCGTCCGGACGATCCCGTGATGCGCTCGCAGATTGACGGAATCGTCTCGGTCAAGGGCACGCATGTGACTCGACGCGTTCCCGGCCTCGGCCGGATGGCGATGGCACGCGGATTGAAGATCGATATCGAACTGGACGATGCGGCGTTCGACCAGTCTCGCATGTTCCTCTTTACCGCTGTGGTGGAGCGGTTCCTGGCCGGATTTGTGACCGTGAACTCCTTCACCGAAACTCACTTTCACACCAAGTTGCAAGGGGAGATTGCCGCATGGCCGCCGAGGATCGGCACCCGCGAGCCTATCTGACCTTTGCTCAGGAGGCGGCGAAGAAACCCAAGCGTTTCGGACTGTTTGCTCTGGTGCGAGGTCTCGCTGCACGGGCCTTGGACAAGCCGCCCGTAGGGCGCAGCAAATTGCCGACCCAGGACCTCGTTCGGCTACGTCAGATTCCCCATACGCACTTTCCTGCGCCGACAGTCGGCGAGATCGATATCAAGGACGGGCGAGCGGAAGCCGGAGGCTATTGGCTTGGGTTGACCGGTCCCATGTCTCCGCTGCCACTGCATTTCACCGAATTTGCATCCTACGAGCGTAAGTACGGGAAGAAGCAACCGTTCGGGGATTTTCTCGACCTGCTTTCCGGTCGTTTCTTGCAATTATTCTACCGCTCGTGGGCAGTATCGCAGCCTGCCGTCCAGGCCGACCGACCCGAGCATGATCGATTTGCAACCTATGTCGACCGGCTCACAGGAGCCACGGAAGGGACGGACGAGAGCAATGCCTTCCCGGCGGGAGCGCGGCTGCATTACGCTGCCCTGTTCGCGTCGCGACGCAGCGCTGGCGCAATCGAGGGCGGGTTGCAACATTTGCTTGGACTGCCTGTGACGCTGCGCGAGTTCGTTCCCGTGCGACAAGATATCGAACGTGGCGATCAGACGCGGCTGGGCGCACAGCATAGCGCGCTTGGGGAAGCGGTGCTCGGAGCGCGTGTCTATCTGGTGACGGACAATTTCGATGTGCAGATTACGGCAAGCGACATTCGCGAGTTCCGGCAGCTCCAGCCCAGCGGACCAATGTTCAAGGTCGCAGCCGAAGCGCTCGACGCGCTGTCGCCTTCGCACCTGGAATGGGGGATCACTTTGTGCCTTCCTCAGTCCAAGGTGGAGCCGGCCAAGCTCGATGGGCGTGCGCAGCTGGGCTGGTCGACTTGGGTCGGAACTGACCCAACGAAGGCGGCCAACGACGATTTGCGAAAAGATGTCCATTTGCGCCGCTCCGCGATGAAACATCGTGCGAGCGGGGGTGTTTAAAGGGGTAATGCGATGACCGAGATTAGCCGTTCCGCGCTGTTTGGGCGCCTCAATCCGACTGCTCTGAAAGCCATCGAAAGTGCGACCGGCTTCTGCAAGATGCGCGGCAATCCCTATGTCGAGCTGGTCCACTGGCTACATATCCTGCTGCAGGACGCGCAGAACGATCTGGCAGCAATCCGCAGTTCGTTTGGGATCGACGACACGCAGCTCGCGCGGGACACCGTGGCTGCGCTTGATGCCCTTCCGCGCGGTGCGAGCGCGATTTCGGACTTTTCGCCGCAAATCGAGGAGGCGATCGAGAAGGGGTGGCTCTATGCCTCTCTGCAATTCGGCGCGGCAAAGGTGCGGACGGGGCATCTGATGTACGGAATGCTGAAGACGCAGACGCTCAACAATGCGCTGCAGAATGTCAGTCTTGAATTCCGCAAGATCGATGCGAACCGCCTCGCGAGCGATTTCGAAGGAATTATCAAGGGTTCGACCGAAACGACTGCTGTTGCAGGGACTACTTCCGAAGGTGGAGCGCCGGCGGGCGATTCAGGCGTGGGTCCGACAGGCGAAGGCGGCGCTCTCGCGCAATTCTCGGTCGACCTCACGCAGCAAGCCCGCGACGGCAAGATCGAGACGATTATTGGTCGCGATGCCGAGGTCCGGCAAATTGTCGACATCCTGCTGCGCCGCCGACAGAACAACCCTATCCTTGTCGGTGAAGCCGGTGTCGGCAAAACGGCTGTGGTCGAGGGGTTCGCCAAGCGGATTGCCGAAGGCGACGTCCCGCCTTCGCTGCAAGGCGTAACCTTGCGTGCGCTCGACATCGGGATGATGCAGGCGGGCGCAAGCGTAAAAGGTGAGTTCGAAAAGCGTCTGCGCTCGGTTATCGACGAGGTAGAGGGCTCGGCGACACCAATCATCCTGTTCATTGATGAAATACATACACTGGTTGGTGCAGGCGGGGCGGCCGGCACCGGCGATGCCGCAAACCTCCTCAAGCCTGCTCTGGCGCGCGGAAACCTGCGAACGCTTGGCGCGACGACCTATGCCGAATATCGGCAGTATTTCGAGAAGGATCCGGCGCTGACCCGGCGTTTCCAGACCGTCGATATTGCCGAGCCCGATCGCGACAAGGCGATCCTGATGATCCGTTCGATCGCGCCGATGATGGAAGAGCATCACCAGATCGTGGTGCTCGACGAAGCGGTCGATGCGGCGGTTACCTTGTCGCAGCGTTATGTTCCGGCGCGGCAATTGCCGGACAAGGCCGTCAGCCTGCTCGACACGGCAGCGGCCCGTGTGGCCGTTTCCCAGCATGCCACCCCGGCACGGGTCGAGGATCGCGCGCGCAAGCTGGAGCTGCTCGAAGTCGAACGTGAAGTGGTGGAGCGCGAGCGGGGCGCGCAGTATCGCTCGGACGACCGGCATGAGAAGATCATGGCCGAAATCGAGGAGGCGAAGGCCGATCTCGACGAGGCGCAGGCCAAATGGGACGGTGAGAAGGAAGCGCTCGCCAAGGTTGTCGAAGCCCGGAATGCGCTGACCAAGGCGCGAGGTGCCTCCGCAAAGCCCGAGGGTTGCGAGGCTGCGGCGGATGAGCCTGCACCGGAAGGGGATACGATCCAGGAAGCGCAAGCCGAGGAAGTGCTTTCGGAAGCGGACTGCGAAGCCCAGCTGGCTTCCTCGCTTGAGGAACTCGAAAAAGCGCAAGGCGACGATCCCATGGTCTTCGGCGTTGTGGACGCCGATGCAGTGTCTGCGGTGGTGGCAGACTGGACGGGCATCCCCGTCGGCCGAATGGTCAAGGACGAAATCAAATCGACGCTCGATCTTGCCGAGAGAATGAAAGCCCGTGTCATCGGTCAGGATCACGCGATGGACGCAATCGCCAAGCGCATCCAGACCAGCCGCGCTAAGCTCGACAATCCGAACAAGCCTGTCGGAGTATTCATGCTCTGCGGTCCGTCCGGGGTCGGCAAGACTGAGACGGCAGTTGTGTTGTCCGAGCTTCTCTTCTCCGGCGAAGAGTCGATGATTACGATCAACATGAGCGAATTCCAGGAAGCGCATACGGTCTCCACGCTCAAAGGCGCACCGGCCGGCTATGTCGGCTACGGGCAAGGCGGTGTATTGACCGAGGCCGTAAGGCGACGGCCCTATTCCGTGGTACTTCTGGATGAGGTTGAGAAGGCGCACCCCGACGTCCACGAGATGTTCTTCCAGGTGTTCGACAAGGGCTTCATGAACGATGCCGAAGGTCGCTACATCGACTTCAAAAACACACTGATCCTGCTCACGAGTAACGTCGGCACGGACTTGATCATGGATATGGCCGCCGATCCCGAACTCGCGCCCGAGCCGGATGCTATGGCCGAGGCCCTGCGACCCGAACTGCTCAAGGTTTTCCCGCCAGCACTGATCGGACGCACAGTGCAACAGGCGTTCTTCCCGCTTAGCAAAGAGATGCTCGGCAAGATCGTTGCTCTTCAGCTGAACCGGATCGTGAAGCGCATTGCCGGCAACCACAAGATCGAGATGGTCTACGGTCAGGACGTGGTCGACCTGATCGTTTCGCGTTGCAACGATGCGGATTCGGGCGGTCGGATGATCGACAACATCCTTACCAACACGATGCTACCGGAAATGTCGGTGCAACTGCTCGAGAAACAGATGGAAGGGTTGGAGGTTTCGCGGATCGAAGTGAAGGCAAGTGATGCCGGTTTCGAGTACGAATTTGCGTGAGCGGTTTGCCGGCCGTTAGGTCTCGGCCCGCGCAAAACTCACGGCTTCACGCCGGTGAACGTTCCGAGCACTTGCAGCGAGTGTGACCCCGCCAGGCGAGTCATCGGGCCTGTATTGCGGCCACCGGTCGTCGCGAAATGCCAGACAGCGATTGGCGTCGGCGTGGTGACACCTGCCGGGTGGATGAACACCTCTGCATTCGGAAAATTGTCGCCTCTCACGAGGCCCCCGAACACAATCCGTCGCCCAACCTGGGTAACGCTGAAGTCGATGAAAGTATCGATATCCGGGGCACCGGGTATCAAAGGCAGGGCGCCCGCCGTCTGGACGGTGAATTTCAGACTGCCGCGCGTCGCAACCAGCTTGGTTATCGAGCAGCTGGTAGTGCCGGTGCGCCGATAGCTCGGATACGCTGCGTGGTAAGATACGCCGGAGCTCCCGGTTCCCGTTGCCGTTCCTGCGGCGATATCGAATTCTACTACACCCCTGGTGCGCGCCGTCCCGTGATAGTTCGGGACCGCTCTGCCATCACCGTGAAAGCCTCCGCCGAAGGTGGCAAATGGAGCATAGCGACGGAAATCCAGGACCCAGCTCAATGTGTTCTCCCCTGTCGACTCGCATTACATCTACCCTAATTGAGGCGATCGCAATTGTAGAGAAGAGACAGACGACACTTTGACTTGAGCTATTCGGAATGCAGACTGCTTGAAGAATTCCCTTTACTTAGAAATTGAAACCAGCTCGCACGTTGATCTGAGGGGCATCGGCATCGTCGCGCTCTCCGCTACCGCCGAGGGGAAAGGCGCTCTCGATCTCGAAATCGAACGCACCCCATCTTCCACGCACCCCGGGACCGGCGGAGAACAGTGAACCCTCGCCGAAATCCAGTTCGATATCGGAAACATATCCACCGTCGATGAAGCTGTAGAGCTGTAGGAAATCGAGCGGAATCTTGTCGGTGTTTATGCGGTAGCGCAGCTCGGCAAGGCCATACACACCTTCATCGCCAAGCACTTCGGCGAAGTCATAACCTCGCACGCGATACGCACCGCCGAGCGCGAGTTCTTCGCTTGCGAGCAGAGGCCGATCCGCTAGCTGACCTGCAAGTGAGAGGTAGATATCGAGGCGCTTGGCAACCGGGATCCGCGATGCCACGTCAAAGCCCAACTTCGTGAATACGCCGTCTCCGTCGCTGCGCGATGCGTTAAGGTCGCCAAGCTGTGTTGCGCCGAGAATGCCCAGACCTCGCTCGACGGATAGCCCGGTGCGGACGAAGCCTCCGCCTGCCAAGGCAAATCGCGTTCTCAGGCCGATCGCGGCGGTCACAACCGTATCGTCGCGCAGGAGCGCGCCCAGTTCGTTTTGCTTGATCGAGATGTAGGCAATGTCGGCGTCAGCCCATACGCTGCCTTTCCGCGATCGACGTAAGGGTGCACTGAGTCCCAGGCCAATGCGGGCCGTGTCGCCGCTGATATCGGCCCCATCCAGTGCCCCGCCGGGTGCAGTTTCACCGAGCGAACCGCTCACTCGGCCGGTGACACCGCTGCGGGTCAGTTGGGTTTCATAAGATCCGGAAACAAACAACAATTCGTCGAGATCTACAGGATTGATCCGTATCGAAGTGCGCAGCTCGTCCGAGGAAGTCAGGACGCGGTAGAATCGCGAGGATGCGCTTATGCGAACAGGTCCAAAAGCGCTTGTTCCGTAATTGTCGGCGGCCAGCCTGGCTTGCGCCGGGCGTTCCTCAAGTCGGACGAGCAGGATCGTACGTTCGCCTTCGCGCTTCAGTTTCGCGCCGCGAAGCACGACGCCCGGAATGTCCGACACGCGCAGCAGAGTGCTTTCGAGTTCTCGCTGGCGCGCCGGTTTTACCGTCAGTCTTTCGAGCATGCGCAGCGCTTCGCCGTTCTTGGGGCCTTCGATCTCGATTGCATCGATCCGCCCTTCGTCGATGGCCACTTCGATGATGCCAATTGCTGCTGCCTCTTCGTCGATCGAGGTGCGGGCGTAGGGATAGCCCGCTTCCCGAGCGAGCTCTGCAAGCTCGTCTGTCAGTCTATCGAGAACTTCATCGGTCAGGGGCTCGCCGAAGAACCGCTCGACGACAGCCTGGTATTCCGTCTCGGCAATCGCTTCATTGCCACGAATGACGACAGCGCCGATCTGATCCGAATTAGCCTGGTTACCGCCGTCGAACCGTCCATCGCGCTCAATTGTCAGGACGTTCGTGAATGCAATGCGCGGGCTGTTGGTCCTTTCCTGGGCTTGCGCCGGGCACAGCGGTGCGGACAGGGCAACCCCCGTCAGAAGAGCAAAAACCGATGCAAACTTGGCCCCCATGGTGCCCCGCGGGTAACCAGTCGCGCCTAAGAATTCCTTACGTTAGGCGTCAAATTAACCCTCTGGAAAGCAGTCGCTTTCACCTCTCTTTGATCGGGGTGTGCCAAAACCGGAAAGATACCGGAAGACCGAAGGACCCTGGAACACGCCATGATTGGACATGCCAAAACCACGCTAGCGCTGAGTGCTCTGCTCGCCAGCACCAGCGCGCTTTCGGCTACGCCGGATTGGCGTGTGTCTGAGGTTAGCGGCAGCGTGACTGTCGAGCGTGCAGGAAAGGTGCTTTCGGCCAAGCAAGACACCATACTGCTGCCTGGGGACACTATCCGCACCGGCCGCAAGGGCCGGGCCGTATTGGTGCGCGGCAAGGAATTCGTGATGGTTTCTCCGGATGCGCAGCTCAAGGTTGCCGTGCCTGAGAAATCCGGGCCGGTCGTCCAGTTCTTCCAATATGTCGGAAACGCCCTGTTCAAGATTGAGAAGAAGTCGACACCGCATTTCGGCGTCAAGACTCCCTATCTCGCCGCCGTCGTTAAGGGCACGACTTTCAACGTCTCTGTCGGGGCCGATCGCTCGAGCGTTCAGGTTACGGAAGGCGCCGTTGAGGTCGCAACCGGAGACGATCTCGAAGCGGCTTTGATCACGCCGGGCCTGATTGGGTTTGTAGACGCCGACGATGCCGGAGAATTGATGGTCATTGCCGGCGGTCGTGCGGGAGAAGACCTTTCCGGTGCGGTTGTGCGCGGTACCCCCGAATTCGTTCAAATGCCCCCGCAGGCAGGCGGTGTTGATCGCGATATGATGGGAGCATCAGGCGCGACGCCTGCCGCGTTGCGCTCGAACCGGGCGCTGAACGATGACGCCGTCCTTGCAGGTGCAGGAACGCTTCTGGCCCTGAACTTTATGGATGACGACGTTTCGGGCGGTAACGACGATGCCGTCGCCAGTGCTGCGACTGGTCGTGCGGGCGTAGTGGGCCGTGTCGAGCCCGAAGCCTTCTTTGGCGATAGCAAATTAGACGAAGAGTTGGACGATGGCGCCGAGGAAGAGGTTTCCAGCGACGATTCGTCCGAAGAACTGGTCGAAGAGCAGCAAGACGAACCGAGCTCGCAAGAGCCGATTGACGCAGAGTCATCGATCGACGACGATGTCGACGGTGATCGTGGCGAAGCCGATGACGATGAAAATGGCGCGGCCGACCCTGAGCAAGTTGATAACGACGGCAACAATGGTCACGGAGACGATCCCGACGGCGACGACGATAGCAATCCGGGCCGAGGCAACGGGAACGGCGGCAACGACGAACAGGATGGAAGCGGCGTAGAGGACGACATCGACGCAGGTGGCTCCGATTTCGTCGCTCAAGTCGATACGGGTGAGGGCGCAGTCGGTGGCGACGGCATCGACGAGGGCGGCGTAGCGGTCGTTCCGGGCACAGGCGGCATTGGAAGCTCAAGCGGCGATGGCACGGACCACGATGCCGACGTCGATCTTGATCTCGACGACGATGGCAATAAAGGTCACGGCAACGATCCCGATGGCTACGATGACGGCAATCCGGGCAAGGGCAAGGGCCGTGCTAGCGACAAAGGCGGAGACGACGATGAAGGCGTCGATCTCGGCTTCGGCACTGACGACGATGACGACGGCAATAACGGCCACGGGAACGATCCTGACCGTTACGATGAAGGCAATCCCGGCAAAGGTAAAGGTAAAGGTCGCGGCAAGAGCAACGCCTCCAACGATGAATTCGATGGTAGCGGCGTCGAAGACGATATCGACGCGGGCGGTTCCGGCGATGTAGCGCAAATTGCTTTCGACGAGGGTGACGGCGCCGAAGATGAAGGTGGAAATGGCGGATTCTGCTTAGGCGATTTCTGCTTTGACCGGCGCAACGGCGACGATGAGGAAGGCCGCGACGAGAATCGGGACGGCGATGGCCGAGCTTGTGGTCGCGTCCTCTGCCTCGAAGGACCTGGCATCGACGATGGGTCGGATGACGACGACGGTGATGAAGACGATTTCGACGACGACGATGACGATGACCGTCGTGGTGGCGGAAATGGCCGCGGCAAGGGCAAAGGCTAGGCGTCGGGAGACGCGGTCGACGGCGCGCAAGCCGCTGCGAGAATCGTCACATTTCCTGGCGAAAACCGCCCGGTAACCCTTTTCGGTCATAATGAGCGGCTTTCGAGCGAGCAGTTTCGCGCAGCAGGAGACCGACAGTGTGGCTGACGCGAATCTCGCGTGAGAACCGCGATGCGCAGATCGGCGCGGCCGCTTTCGCGGTAGCGACGCTCATCACTGTCGGCATCATCCTTTCGGGTTTTGCTTCCTTCCTCGAAGAAAGCCTAAGAGACGGGCGAGATCGGATGCGACTTGCGCCGGCATCGGGGGAGATCGTCATCGTCGAAATCGATGGCCGTTCCCTTGAAGCTCTCGATCAATGGCCCTGGCCGCGCGGGCACCATGCCAAGGCGATCAAAGAACTCGATCGTCTGGGCGCGTCCCAAATCGCTTTCGACGTGGATTTTTCGGCATTCTCGTCACCGGAGGAAGACGCGAAGCTGGCGCAAGCCTTCGCCAGCATCGATCAGCCTGCCATCCTCCCGACCTTCCGACAACTCAACGAAGCAGGAGGTCAGCGCACGATCACCGAGGCGCTTCCGATACCGGCATTCCGCGACAATACATTCGTAGCCTCGGTGAATGTTTCGCCTTCGCCCGATGGCAAGATTACCATGTACCCGCACGGGACCACCACCAATGGGACCGCAAGGCCTTCCCTGGCCAACATGCTCGCGAAGTCGAGCGGGGAAGTCGATCGGTCTTTCCGGGTAGACCAAGCGATCGACATCCGCACGATCCCTCGCGTATCGTTCATCGACCTAGTCGAGGGTCGCGTGCCTCGTTCTGCCATTGCCGACAACCGGGTAGTGATCGGCGCCACTGCGATCGAACTGTTCGATCGTTACCCAACGGCGCTGTTCGGGGTGCAACCCGGCGTCGTCATTCAAGTGCAGGCCGCCGAGACGTTGCTGCAGGAAAGGGTGCGGTCGAGCATTGGCCAGTGGATTCCGTTTGGGTTGGTTGCATTGGTCTTGGCAGCGTTTCTCGGACTGCGCGCACGAGCAGGCAGGGGAGCGGAGAGTGGCGGACTCGTTGCCGTAGGCCTCGCCACCATTCTGGTCGTTGTCGCATTGACATTCGACCAAGCTGCCTGGCCGTATGTGGCGTGGACCGGCTCGCTGTCCTTCCTGTTGACATATTATGCCGCGCACAGAGCGATCGCAGGTGCTGTCAATTTGGAGGCTGAGCGCCTTACGGACACGGCTTCGAGGCTCCCCAACCGCCGAGCCATGCTGAATGAGCAGGGACGCCGCGACGGCGCAATGGTCGCAGTCTGTCGGATTGCCGACTTTGCCGAAGTTCTTACTGCAGTCGGCAACGAGTATGTCGCCGAACTTGACCGCGCCATCGCCAGGAGGCTGCGTCTCATGACGGATGTCGACGAGGTCTATCGTCTGGACAGCGGGCTTTTCGGCTGGTTCCTATCGAGCGACCATCGAGAAGACCCCGATGACGCTTTCGCGGCAGCGCGAGCGGTCTTCACCTCACCTTTCGAGATTGCCGCTGAACGGCTGCGCCTCGGTGTCCATTTCGGCTATGCCGCAGGATCCGTCGAGGATGCGGAAACGGCATCGGAAACGGCACGCCAGCGCGGGCTTGGTTGGTCCTCAAACGCGAGAGCTCTGCATGAGGAGACGCAATTCCGGCAACGATTGCTTGGCGAGCTCGACGATGCATTGTCGAATGGCGCGATTACCGTTCTGTTCCAGCCCAAGCTGCGGCTATCGGACAAGGCAATCGTCGCCGGTGAATGTTTAGTGCGTTGGAACAGTCCGCAACTTGGAAGAATATCGCCAGCCGACTTCATCCCCATACTCGAAGACAAGGGCAGGATCCTAGATCTCACCCTATTCGTATTGCGCGAAGCCATCGATCGACGAGGCGAAGCGGCCGAGAGCGGTCGGACCATCAATCTGGCAGTCAATGTGTCGGCCCAGCTGCTGTCGGATCCGGAATTCATCAAATCCGCAATTGCCCTTCTGGACGAAGGCAATGCCCGCGAGAATGGTGGGATTACCTTCGAAATCACCGAGAGTGCCCCCTTGGTCGATTCACACGCGGCACGCGCCTCGCTCGATGCCCTGTCGTCCGCGGGCGCGCGCATATCGATCGATGACTACGGCACGGGCCAGGCATCGTTGAATTACCTGCAGGATTTCCCGGCACAGGAAATCAAGCTCGACCAGAGTTTTGTGCGAAATCTGGTTTCGGATCACAAGGATCGCATAATGGTGCAATCGACCATCGAGCTTGCCCACGCATTGGGCTTTGAAATCGTTGCCGAGGGAGTGGAGGATGCAGAGACTCTGCTGTCGCTTGCCGCTCTTGGCTGTGACTATGCGCAGGGGTGGGAAATCGGCAAGCCGGCGGGTTGGTCGACAATACTCGCCATGCTCGATCGGAAATGGACACTCGAAGCCGCAGCTTGAAGCCATCGGGATGATTGGGCTCTGTGCGCAATTCCCAGTGCCCGGGTGCCGACCCGCGCTGCCGCGATTGACACGGGCAACCGCTATTGTATGACTAGTCAATAGAGGTTGGAGAATGCGTCGAATCGTTCCATTTTTTGCCTTTCTGGGCGCGATTGGGTGCGCGGAAGTGGACAATGAGCCAATTGCCGACGATCGGGTCAGCGGGCAAGCGGCCCACGCAGAAGCGCTCTATTCCAGCAATTGCGCCAGCTGCCATGAAGGGAATGTCGCTGGTGCGCCGGATCGTTCGGCACTGGCGCGCCTCAGCCCCGCGGCAATCCTGGAGGCACTCAATACCGGTGTGATGAAGGAGCAGGGCTCCGCCCTTGCGCGGATCGACAGGATCCTATTGTCTCAATATCTGGGCGACGAAGCTGCAGGCGCGAATGTCGCCGTCGACTATTGCGATGGCGAACTCGAGTTTTCGGGTTCGCCTCTATGGAACCGTTGGGGTGCGACGGCGCGCAACGCGCGCTTTCAGAATGCCGAAAATTCTGGTCTTTCCGTCTCTGACATTCCAGAGCTCGAACTGGCGTTTGCCTTCGGATTTCCAGGTGCTCAGCGCGCGCGTTCCCAGCCCGCGGTTACCAGGGAGGCAATCTTCACCGGCAGCCAATCGGGCCGTGTCTATGCAATCGACACGCAGACCGGCTGTGCGTGGTGGACATACGAAGCGGGAGCTGAAGTCCGAAACGCTCCGATCATTGCGACTGACAACGACGGATTGCCCAAGACCCTCTATTTCGGCGACTTCGAAGCAACCGTTCACGCCGTAGACGCGAAGAGCGGCGAATTGCGTTGGACGAAATCGGTCAAAGACCATCCCGACGGGACAATCACGGGAAGCCTCGCCATGCACGACGGAACGCTGTTCGTGCCGATGTCGTCGACGGAGATCGTCAGCGCCTATATAGACGACTATGCCTGCTGCACATTTCGTGGCGGCGTGACTGCACTCGATGCGTCGACCGGAGAGCCCAAGTGGCGCTGGCATTCGGTCGACCAGCCTGCAAGGGTCGGTAAGACCAGCGCGGGCTCGGACATCCTCGCCCCGAGCGGAGCGCCGGTTTGGTCGACACCCACCGTCGATGAGAAACGTGGGCTGCTCTATGTCGGTACCGGTGAGAACTACTCGTCACCCGCGAACGGCAACAGCGATGCCATAGTTGCGCTCGACCTTGCCACCGGTCGCCAACGCTGGGCCATGCAGGCGACTCCAGGCGACGCATGGAATGCAGCTTGCGGACGCGAACCGAGGCCCAATTGCCCCAGCGAAGACGGACCGGATTTCGACTTCGGGGCGCCACCGATGCTGGTCGAATTGTCCGATGGTAGAGAGATCCTGCTAGCCGGGCAGAAGTCGGGCGAAATCTTCGGCCTCGATCCCGACAGGAACGGCGAAGTAATCTGGCGCGAACGCGCGGGTATGGGCGGCTTCAATGGCGGCATCCATTGGGGCATGGCTAGCGACGGCAACACGTTGTGGGTCGGCATAGCGGACACGCCTGGAAACAGATTTGCCGAAGGACCGCCACGACCGGGCATTCATGCATTCGATCCAGCTACCGGCCGGGCCCTGTGGTCACGTATTGAGCCGCCGACATGCAGCGAGGCGGCTTACAAATGCATGACGGCTTTGTCCGCTCCACTTTCGGCAATTCCCGGAGCGGTCTTTGCGGGCGCGCATAATGGCCGCCTGATTGCCTATTCGAGCAACGACGGAACGGTCTTGTGGAGCAGGGAAACCAACCGCACGTTCGAAACGGTCAACAAAGTCGAGGCCAAAGGGGGGACCATCGACAGCGCTGGAGTCGTCATTGCGGGTGGAATGGTGATCGTCAATTCCGGCTATGACAAGTTTGGCGAAATACCTGGCAACGTCTTGCTGGTCTATCGAGTCAGGGCTGGCTCGTGAAGCCGAGCGCACTTTTCGCTGTCTTTATGGCGATGCTCTTGGCCAGCTGTGTCGCCGCCGGGGACGTGAGCGAGAAGGCGATCGACGCTATCGACAACTCCACCGCAGCACCCGATGCCATCCGAGGCGTGCACAATGTATCGATCACCGTCTCCGACATCGATGCCACATTGGCTTTCTACGGTTCAGCGGTTCCCTTCGAACTGATCGATCGCCGGCTGTTTGAGGCGAGTTCCATACCCTCGTCCATTCTCGCAAAGCGGACCGGCCAAATCGAACTGGCGCTGGTGCGAACGCCGACCGTCTTCCTTCGCCTCATCGACATCGATCCCGATGGTGTGGCCGCCGCCAATCGCCGACCTCCAACAGGTCCTGGCTATACGCATGTCTGCTGGCAGTCGCCTGCGGACGCTCCGAAATACGATCGTTTCCTCGATATCGGACTCGATATGCTTTCGCGCGGCCCGGGTCCCGTCGATCTTGGCGGCTACGGCGTAACCTATGCCTATGGCTTCGATCCCGACGGTGTGATGCTCGAGATGGAGCAGGTCGATCGACCGTTAATCGAGCGGGCGGGTTACATGGGTGAGCGGCGGCTGAAACACGAGGCCTGGATCAGCCATGTCGCCAACGTCACCGGCGACAAGCCGGCGATGGTCTCCTTCTATCGGACGGTACTTGGCTATGGCCCACGGCGGGAAATCCCGCCCACACGACGCAAGACGTTCGACGACGTGGTCGATATCGACGATATCGAAATTGCCGCCAGCTGGTTCGATATCGGCAATATTCAGCTTGAACTGTGGCATTATTCGAACCCGCCGACACCGCTCCGCGAGACGCCTCGCATGCTCGATGAAGTGGGGTACAGCAGCATCGCTTTCGAAGTGACCGATCTCGCTGGCACTCGGGCGCGGCTCGAGGAAGAAGGACTGGAATTCGCTACCGAAAGCTTCGAACTGGGAGATTGGTCGATTGCTTTTGCGCGCGATCCGGAAGGCAATCTGATTGCGTTTCAGCAGCGTACCGAGCAGCCGG
>JAAUYH010065406.1_pt1 | contig 16799 bp, 6 predicted proteins | sample 7278061 | NCBI WGS metagenome assembly JAAUYH01 (sample SAMN14350203, study PRJNA611818) | marine sediment metagenome | isolation source: surface marine sediment (0.6m) | place: French Polynesia: Moorea | collected 2018-08 | reverse complement strand
CACAGTGAAAACGATAAAACAAAAATCGGTAGCGTTTCGACAATAGAGGTTTGGTAGAAACCCTGCAAAAGAACAGGTTGTCTTTTAATTCAATCCAAAATTCACTGCATTGTTTATGCTACATAGCTGTACCGGCAAAATCGAACTTCGTTTGCTCCCTCTCACACACTCTCTATAATTATATCGTTTGAATTACCCGTACACTTCTGTAATTGCACATGGATGAAGTATATCTATTCGGTGTGGGGGCCGAACTATTATTAGGCACATTAGTGAAATACAACTTTCTTCTTTTTTCCTTTTATTTAGCGTTCTGTTTATGATTTCTTATTTATTTCTCTTATCTTTTACTCCTACTATTAATGATAAAAACGAACAGTTTCCTGCAGATGTACTGAAACCTGAACTTACCAAGATTCTTCGGAAATCTGGGACATTCTACGATTTTAGCATGGACACGATTTCCACGTGTACCATCGGTACTCTTACAGTTACGTAAGTACTACTTACACTGTAAGTACCTCAGGGGCGGCTCCTGGCAGAGGGCTCGTCTCTGCTTGATGGGGGCGCAGGCGTTCTGTCAGCAAGGCTTACAGTGTCGACTATCCGTTACCAGTGTAATGTTTCTATCATATCTATCAACCAATCCATAAACGTCCTCTGGCGCCGATTTCTCGGTCACAGATATACTATCCTGAGCCACCTCTTCTTGGTTTCTCTCAATCAGCTGACTGATTTAGTACTGTTGATGCACTTCTTTGACTTCTTCATGGTCTTCTCACCATTGAATACCCTTCATGTTCGTTTCCCTCTCTTAGATATTTAGCTACTTCTCTTTTCATTGCTCTTTTTTTAGGTTTTTAATTGCTTACAAGGAGTATCTGTCCAGACTGTTTTTACAAGCTAATCTACTTATAGCACTGCAAGCATTTATTGAGATTTTGTGCGTAAGTTGCAGCTAATCACCCGCTGACAGAACAGCTATCTGTTTGTCACATCATCCATTACTAGGCATGTTATACTTTTAAAGACTATATGAACTTAATGAGCTACTTATTTTTCGACTACCTGTTTTACCAGCTGAAGCAATATTTTCTGTTGTTTTGCACCGACTCAGTGACCACTCAGATTTCAATCAATCGAAGTCAATCATTCCCTGTCAAACTACAATTTTCTTTTACGAGAAAGTTCTGGACATTCGCGTCACTCATTTGCGCTTCGTACGACTTACAAAATTGCTTCTATATACAGTACTTGTGAATGATAGTTGCAGTGTTAAACACGCTGTACATGGTAAGGGGGTCCAGGAGTTGGCCAAATATTGTTCACTAAATAAATAGTTCATTTTTTACCTACTCAACCATTTTGCATAGATCGACACTTTGAGCGCTCCAAGAGTGCTTCTGAGTTAGCGCTGAAACACGTGAACTGAGCATAAGAAGTAAGTAGTTTAGAAGACTTGACATAATTCAAGGTAACTTATATAATTCTTGAAATTGATTTGAAGTTTCATATGATTTCGTTGAGCGATCACTTTTTAATAGTAAAATATTTCCGTTTTTTACTCTTTTGAAAATCACAGGCTTAAATTTCATTTTTCAGGGTTTGCAACGTACGTATTGACGCAAATGAAGTTTTTTCGAAAACCGCGGCACTAACTTCAATCATTTGTCTATCAATGTCGCTTTTGGATAGGATCGTTGCGGTACAACAAATCTCACGCGGGTCTCATCATTCTCAAGTTTAGTAGCGATTTACGAGTCAATTCTCTGTCGTTCGAGTTCATGCTTAATCATTCATAATTCAATGCGCTACAGATATAACTTATTGCGCTTTTGGGCTTCTTCTCAATACCGAAAAAATATTTTACAACAATACCTATATGAACAACATTACTTGTGATCACAATTCTACATGGATAGAAGGTAACAGAACGTAATAGAATCCTTGCGATCTATTCTTGTCAGCTTGCAAGATTATCTGTTAAAGGTAAATGCATCCATGTTTTCATGATCTTTTATAGTTTTTGAACCGAGCGAGAAATTCGTAAATACCAAATTTTTAACAACCGCTTCATGAATTCATATATTATTAACCATTGAACACCGTGAAAATAAATATTGATTTGTCAAAAAGTTAAGAAATACTTGATTATTTTATGATGAAATAATCAACTCAACAAAAAAATTAACTGCAACTCATCACATCGATAAATGATTCCACAAATAAGAACGTTGGATTAGTTTAAATATTTGAAAAGTAAGTTGATCTTAATTAGCTGTTAAAAAGCGATCTACATGTAGATATTTTGTAGATTCGTATCTCTGTATCATGAAGTAGAGTCTACACATTGACGCTCACACATCTCGAAAGTTGGAAGCAAACGAGATGTACATACAGTTTTCATTTCGTATCATCGTCTTGATAGAAGAATACATTATTTTGATCCATAGGTGCGAATTACTTCTCGTTTTGTCGAAAATTCCTCAGAGAAAATTTCATTGGGTTTCGAATAGGGCTGCAATCGATTTTTTCTTAGGAGGTAGCAGGGTAAGGATTTTGACAATGATTGGAAATCTTAGTTATAATCAACACTATATAGGATGGTGCTCTATTGTATGCTCTTTCGTATAGATTTACTCTTGCGTTTCGAGCATGTTTGTGGAACGAGTATTCTTCCCAGATCTGGATTCTGTTGAAAATTTTGATGCTATTCGCAGTTCCCAATCACCCTTTTCGAGTCCTATAATATCTCTGTGAACAATCTCATCAGACAGCTGCACTACAGAGTACGCAATAGAACATTAGCCGATTTAATGCCGATTCTGATGACCATTTGTCTATAAACGGAATTTGCGAGAATCTGAAAATTCTCCACTGTAATCTCCGAGGAAACGCTCGAGTTGCAGCCCCATTCAACATTGAATGAAATATTCTCCGCAGGAATGGCCGAAGAAGTATGAATAATTCGCTGCTCAGGGTATCAACATACTAAAAAAGACTGCTGACGAATTATTTATCTTCTATCTGAATCAAATGGAGGTGTTAACCTTGAAATGATCGGAAATGAATTAGTTTTTTCAGTCCTGTGTGTCCTCGCGGTTCTATAATTAATATGAAAATTTGTGACATCGCGTCCTCCAATGACTTGGTTAATCGTAATCGGAGACAGCTTCGTCATTAATTCAGTTACCGAACATAGATGAAATACTTCTCGAACGTAATGCTGTGACTGGAAGGCTGATTACGTCAGATTCGACGAAAGCTCAATTTCTCCTGATGAAAACCCAAGTCTTTTCTATTACACTTTAAAGTGCGGAACCTTTCGAGTCCATGTAGAATTTGCATGTCAGAATTTGGTATTCATTTCAAAGTAGAGAACGAAAGGGTGCCACGTAATACGACGTAAATTCAAGCTCTTTTAGCTTTCAACTATGTTGTCGCCCCACTGCATCTAGGCAAATGACTCGCATCTATTGAGTCGATAGCGTTGTCTGGATACTTTCCGATACATTCTTTGATGAATAGTAATCGAACATCAAGTTTGAAGTACAGAAAACCGCGTACATTCTGAAATTCATCTGCGAGAACAATCAAAGTCTAAATTCATGAAATGAAATCCTGATGTGCTTGTCTCTGAATGCGGTATGAAGTACGTTAAGAAGGGATCCCGAAAAACAACTTGTAATTGCTGCGGCATTCAATGTTTGAGAAAAGGTTACATCAATAGTCCGATGGCTGCGGACCGTTCGACGAAAATAGAAAATTTGAAATTGATATGCTTAACGTTTCTTCGAGGCAAACGAATAGATCTAGGGTCATTCAAACCAGAGAATTTGTATGATTGGCATTTATGAAGTGCCCTCCATTTTTTTTGCGAAACTTTGCATCTTTCTACTTGTCCCTTCTCGGCTAAACGGAATCCAAAAGGTACCTACTTATAATAACGACACTTGTGAATGCAGAGACTAGTACGATATGTATCTATGCGAAGTTACTTTTGTCGAAATCAGCGACCCCAAACAACGTTTCTGTCGTTGCTCGATAGCGCATGTGCGGGATTGGTGAGTGCTAAGGTTCACTGTAGCCAAGTGCGCATCTTTACTACCCTGTAGCCAGCAGCAGTTTCATGTTCCAATTCCTTGTCCTGAATTCAACAGCTACTCTAATCAATACTGAGGATCTCAAGCAGATTCACGGACTAATTTCAGTTGTAATGCCTGCATCATACAGAGACCATTTTGACATTAAGAATTGTAGCTTGCGAATAGGTCATTAAATGTGACGTAGATCGCAGAATAATTTCAGACGGGCCAAGAATAAAATTCTTGATAAGCAGTGTAAATGACGACAAAACGATTCGGCCTTGGTGTGCCCGGAATCGTTAAAAGCCCGTGTGCTCTATGTTGGCATAGTAACAATATTGTATTTCTGGCGTGCATGACCTGGTAGTTCTGTCCAGTATTTGATTCTCGATGAAATTTTAAAATCAGAGTAGACGCGTCGGTGTATGATCTGTCGTTAGCTAACGGAGAAGATTGTAGTAGCTTCGGAAATCGACAGAACTCGATGTAGTTTTCAAGTTTCACTTTTGCAATCATCTATAATAGGGAAGAATTAGGATCTAATTGAATACAGTCGGAGATCATTAAATCGTGCATGAGCTCAACGCTTTGGACGAGTACAATTCTTCCTGCCTTCCGTACCGTCCTTTGGATATCAGCTACGTTTCCGGAATACTGATTGTAACCGTTCTGCAATGCAGTCCTCCACTATTCTACGATCGGCATACGCTAGCCTAGACCTAGTACCGAAATTCACAAAGCAAGGTCAACGAAGCCGGTGTTATTTCGAGTTCCTTGCATATGGAGTCAAGCAAAATTTTTGATGTCAGCCACGTTTTTCGTTTTAGTATGAATGCAAGGCTCGTAAATATGTTTTTCGACTCTTCAGTTGTGCACACGAACATTTTTCGTCGCAGGTATTTACTACTCACATATTTTAGTATTTACAGGCCCCTTCTCATCCTGTTCTAAACAAGTGAACTATCTATCCGGGAGAAATTCAAGGCATAGCTCGTAACTCACCTACAAAACATGTGCTAGATCATTCAGTTTAGTAACTAACGGTAAATAAGAAACCAAGGCACATTCGAAAACTAAGTTGAGATCTATTTCATGCCCTGTGTTGTAAGGCACACTGGTAAATGGAGTAAAACGGGTAGCATGAAATAGACGGGATAATCGATTGGGCCAAACGGCATTTTCCAGATACTATCCATTCAAGATTTTGATAGTACTTAGAGCCCTGAGATTTTCCTTATTTTCACGAAATAGAATCTGATTATATTTGGGATACGGAGAATATGAAAATGGGAAGCACTAATCTCGCATGGAGATCGGCAGATTTAATTAAAATTCTACATGTAGAGCATCGAGAGAATGCTGGGTCTAAAAATATCAAAGTTATTGTCGGGAAAGTATCCTGAAAACGATGCTTGGCTTAATCTGAATGATTTGTCATTGTGTATTACTAATGCAGTGCACAAATAACTAGGGTACCTACTTAGGGAATGTGGTTCTCATACTCCAGCAAGCAGCTCAAGCTACACGTTTGATAATTTATTGAAGAAATTAGATGAATTTCTAGAGCAAGCTCGTGTCGCAATCGTCGTCGTCTTCCTCGTCGTCAACGCCGCCCCGTCATCTTCGCCGTTGTAGTGATCACTGTTTCTTAAGACACATTTTTGGGGCTTTCAGAGAAACGCTTTGTGTGTAGTTTTAGGGCTGTAGGTGGGATCTTGGCACAATTCTCGTTACACCAGTAATGCACGAACACGTTCATTAAGGATCGACTCGAATTAGATCGCGGCTAATTGAAAGAGGCGACAACAATCGCAGTCGGATCGAGCCCTGCTGCTTGCGCTTGCTCCACACGGCAGATAATGGCATAGATGCCAGACTGTTCCACATAGACCTTGACGCGGCGCAGTACCTCATTATCGTGAATAAGCGCGTTACGTTCCTGCTCGAGACGATTTGCACGTTCACGCTGCTTGCGACGGCACTTCTGTACAGATGCACGATTGAGCATGCGTTTCGTCATTTTCGCAAGTTGTTCGGGAGTATACTCTTGATCGCCCGACACGTTTTGGGCCTGTATCAGAGCTTCGATTCTCTTCCTCTCTTGCTCGGTAGACAACGCTCTCGAGGCACCATTCGATGACTGCCCGACCTGACCGACAGTGGGTGCATGAGGATGAGGATGAGAATGTGCATTCTGGATTACCACAGAAGGACCTCGGCTGAGAGGTACCGCGAAGGTTGAAGGGGGACGAGACGGAAGATGATGCATCAAACGATAATGGCGCTGTGACAAGTGAGCTTGATGGTGGGGATGAGAATGAGCAACCAAGGGCATCAGGTGGTAATGCGGAACACCCGAGGGAGCAGCTAGATGGTAATGAGGAACGGTTGCCGATTCCATATGGTAACGGTCAATGTGCGGTTTTGGATGCTGCCGAGAGTGAGAAGGTATTACTAAGGCTCCAGAAGTACGCCTCTGTGCACGCGATTCAACCAAGTCGACTTGAGTAGCGCAAGACTTTGAAGGAGGAGTTCGTGATCGCGGAGGTAGTGCTGGCAGCGATACGGAGGTAGCAAACTTCGTTTCTCCACGGAACCTGCTGGGGATTGGAAGCTCGGAATGACGTCGGGCCTTGAAAAAGCGGCAAGAATCCTTCTCCTGTATGATAGGCAGGAGAACTCGCCATCTATCGCGTGGGGCCGAAGAATCCTTAGGTAACACAAGAGTTTTTCCTTGCTCAAGTGGCGCACCCATCACTTCATCATCATCTTTCTCGGCCTTGATGTTGCGCTTCAACATACCTGCAAGAATTTTGTGAATAGGTTCGAGATGGGGCAATGGGGGTGGCTTAGGGTTGCTACCCGTAGAGGCGCACCCGTAGGTCGAGTTCGTCTCTGCGGCGCGATGCTCCACAACTTGAATGGCACGCCTGAGCGTGGCGAAAGGGCCGTCCGGCGAGCTCATGTGAGAGGATGTGCCTGGAGTGTGCGCTGTCTACTCATAAATGTTCGGTTTATATTGTAGCCGGCGTGTCACTCAACGAGCGAATGACACAACAATTGTATCTCACCCCCCAATTCGACGCAATCAACACTTTGACTTTCATGTCCGTTTCAGCGCTTTTGTTTGGAATATCACCGCTTTCCCTTACCTGACGTAAACTTTCATCACCCAGTTACACACCAAAGCAATATTGGCCATTGTTACTTGGTGGATTGCACCTTTGCTCCTTCGTCAGGTGGTGAATTCTTTATTCTACTTCATTGATGAGAGTGCAAATTATATTCGCTAGGTGTTTGGACACAATTAGTTCGTAATTCACCATTACCCGACTACCTTTACTGTTCACTTCTTTGTTGTTAGATTTTCTAATTCACTCATCATCTTGAAAAGGTTCTGCGTATTACTTCACAGTTCATAACATGTCTGGTTTATCTTCGAGCCTCGCGAACCCTTCCATTCTTAGACTGGTTCGCAGCCAAGATATGAAACAACGAGATTTCAGTTCTCAACCATTGGTAACCGTAAATTGATATTGCATGTAGTTATTTGATAAAGACTAGTTTCTATTCCCGAAACTTTCTTCGAGTAAGTGAGACGCACGTGCATTTCTCGTGCTGAACGGATTCATGAAGTGAACTTTAATCCTCAACATAGTTTCAAAAAATATCACGAAGTCAAGTGCTTAAGACTAGTTTATTCTAAAAAATTTCAACCGGGACTGTGGAAAGCAGTGGTTTGGAAAAATATTTTCCGGTTTTCGTTGTTATCATCATTCGTAGAATAATTTATCCTTCTTCGCGAACTCAGAGAATAATTTGTCCTTTCAACTTTGAAATGTAATTATTCTAAAGAATTATTAAGGGTCATCCTAGTTGAGTTGCTCTTTTGTATTCAATCTCATTTATAGAAACCCAAAAGCTTTCTTTATTCGATTTTGAATTATGCGAACATGATCACAAGAGTCATTGAATTTTACGGGCTAATTTTGAAACGTGGATACGTATTAACGAGAATTCGAGCATGTTGGAATTGATGGAGTGATTGGACCTGCTCTAGAGGATAGAATGATTTCTAGAACTTGAAATAATTGCAAACTTTTTTACTACAGAATACATTTGTTGATTCTGGACGCTTGTCAGAGCTTGACCTCCTATCTCTCGAAAATTCTAACCGATTCCATTTCAATCAAGAAGAAATTATGGGATTTCAAATAATATTCAACTTTGAATTATTACAAATTAAAATGAATTAGGTTTTGTACATTCAACTACCTCGATTTGTGGTTTGGAATTTGGTCCGGGTCGCGACAAATAGGCTAACTGTCATAAACGACAAACTGCTCAGCATTCCGTTTATTTGTACACGAATATTTTGGACATCAGAATTAACGGAATGAAAGGCCGATTCTGTGAGTACTGGAATGCTCTGTTTTTTAGGGACATTGCGTGGGCCAATCTTCCATTGCCAATTGCGATATATAACGGATACGTTGCAATTCGGCTCTATTAAAGATCTTTGATAAATGCAGGACTTGCCAGCAGCATGAATTCAAAATATGTTTTCCTTTGGGTAACAGTGACTATTAGTTTATCCAATGTCGGGCTTTCACAAACAATACTGGGATTGAGCTCAGCAAATGAATGTCGACATTCCGCAATCTTATCGATGAATCCAAACGAGACCTTGTACACAGTAAGATGTCATATACCTCCTGTGGACATATCAAACGATAAATATGATATTTTAAGAGCTATTCCTAAAGATTGGCATTGGGTTTTCAGCAGTAAAGGATCCATATCTGGTCAAGTGATAGTGAGAGAGAAAAATGGAGTTTACATGATATCGCAAAAGCATTGTGTGGACAAAGGACGGGCGAATGGTCGGCAAATGAGAAGAGTATATAATAAGGTGGCACTATGGAAGAGTAATTCTTCCGGTACAGAAAAAAATCGATGCAAACGATCTATTTCCAAGTTATCTACTGAAGAAAATTCAAAAAATGAGGAAACATGCTTGGATTTTTCGGACAAAAAAGTTGCAGTAGAAGTGGCTGGAGATTTTAACACACTACAAAACAATGGAGACGCCTATGCCGATTGTGTTGAAAATAAGACCCCTTGGGATGAATTCAAACTTCTAAACAGCTTTACAGCAGAAGAACAAGACGATAATGAAATGAAACAATATCTTCTTGTCCATATGGGTGGGCATGGTGGAATAGGTTTCTCACTAGTACCGTACAACTTTTCATACGATCAAGTTAAGTTGCAAGATACATTTAAAGCGAATCTAAAGAAAATTTACGCAGACTCGGATTCCCATTACTATGAAGACAGAGTTTTAAGTGGCATCAAAAGCGAAGAGCCAATAGTTCTTCATCGCTATCCATTCGAGACTGGATTAACCATCCTCGGAAAACCAAGAGAACTGGACGGTTACACAGGACGACCTAAAGAATTTTGTAACGTTCTGAACGACACAGCATCTTTAGCATGGCATAGAGCTTTCCAAGCAAAAAATGCTCTATCAAGAGCTCAACATATGAAATCAGAGAACCAAAAGCATTTGGACTCCGTCGGAATGATTATTGAGGGTGTGGTAATCGCCTGTCAGGTAATTATATCTTTCGGAATAACCATTTTAGCTTACAACGCAACTACGTCTATAAAATTTCACGAACAAGGAAGATCAGTTCAAAACGGGCATCAACGCTTCGTTGATAATGCAGATCTCAGAGATTGTTTCAGCTTTCAGGACTCATACATTGTGCTGGTTGAATTCATAGGAGCTCTTTTGTTTATTTTGCTTCTGGTTAAGCAAACCTATATCTCAAAGTATTGGTACCGTGAATCGTTTGAGGTCACTCAAGGTGGCCTAATTACATATGGTAATATTTTCTTTGGAGGTGCAAATGAAAATGTCAATGTGTTGGCAAACAAAGAATTCGTCGTCTCGCACTGGATAAATGTCAGGGCGAAATCCAATGGATATAAATTGTTTAATAACGCCGCTAACGTTATTCTGGTTGTATTCATAATTACTGTTATGACTATTTTTCGGAAGGTTTCAAAGTCAAGGCAGCTGCAATTGCACCTTTTAGTGATACAATGGATCGTGTTCATAGTCTCTTGGCCTCTAGAAATGCTTATTTGTCCCATAGAAAGATTTTTAGCTACTTGTTGCTCTCTCCCTACAACTTATGAATCACTCTTTCAAAGTGTCTGTAAGAGACTGTGTAGTTTTTATGACAAAGCGCAACTGCCTACAAGATATGAGGAATCAGTTCAAGCGAGATACCATTTAGGATACAGCGAAGACCGAAACTTATCGTTTGCTGCAAACTATCTCACCTTTAATACTGATCCTATCACTCGAAATGAAATTGAAAAGGCAGCAGAAGTTTTGTCTGCTGAGTACCACGGTCGACTATCGCTAATGCAGTCATTAACGATAATGTGCGATTCTGATTTATCTAATACAATTGATAGATTCAGGCAAAATACAAGATGCGGTTTTTCAGTAGCGGAAATCAAGAATTTAGCAATTGTGTACTATGTTCGCGAAATCATTCTTTCTCATACAAGAAACAGAACAAGCAGTAATAACATGAACTATCAAACAATTCAATGCGGAGCAGGGATGAAAAAAGCTGCACTTACATCACCCGATATTGCCACAGTAATAGAAGATGGTCGAGTTAAAGAATATGCTATCGTTCAACTAAATGGCTCCTCATATTTTTCCTGAAGTTTCATAATAACACAGTATGGTGCTTCAATTTTTAAATTTGTTTCAAATAAGGTATCACCGAATTTCATTTAGAATTCGTATGCTTTTCTCGTTTAAAAATGGAAATTTTGAATAAATTCAAGCTAATATTTGAACGCTAATACTTAGGATTTTTGGGCTTTCACACACAAACTTTAAATTTTATAATCTCATTTATTGTGCTATGTGACTTGCAACGTATTATTTAGCCTGTCCACAGGTTTTCCGCGTCGACAGCATGCAAAAATTCAGCTCTACCAACAATGTGCTTCTTTTTTCTGCAATGCTCATTATTTGAACCAGGAAATGAAGCATGATTCGCCTCAGATCTTTGAGTATTCCTACAAAATTTATCATTTATGATCTGTCACGATTCTGGCCCAGGTTCATGCATATTCAACGTGCTAAATTTATCACTCTCTGATGAATTATTAAGCCCATAAAAAACAATGCTACTTGATAGCGGTTGAAATTCTTCTATTTGCATATCAAAAAATTATTTGTCGTGCAACTCAAAGCTGTCTCGAATTTTATAAGGCTGCAATCTGTTCCGTGCTTTCTTGCACGCAGAAATCCAAAAAGCATTCTGTTCGATGTTTTGGGAAATCTTCAATATTTGAATGGACTATGAATGTTTTCATCTTATTCAGATCTCTAAATCCAACAGGTCTTCAAGACTTTCGGAAGAAAGATATCCATTCGCAGAGCCTTCTTATTAGGCCAAGGAACAATGCAGATTTCAGGTTAGCAGGTTTTAGTTGGAGATAGTTTTGACAAGCAATCTGCTTCAACAAGCTGATACAACCGTATGAGATTCAGTTTAGTAGAATAAAACCACGATGTCCAAATCCTGAGTTCGAAGAAGAAACTTGCTTGCTAAAGCATAAAACTGGAAGATTAAAATGTAGAGTGTTGGTTCGTCTGGAAATGAAGCAGAGTTAAGTTGGGTGAGGATGATTCACAAAGACTTCGACAAAGGGTCCCGAAGGTCCGGTGGTCTTCTAGATTCTCAATATTGTGAATTCCCGGCAAGACAGGAAATTCAAACGGTATAAATATGAGCTTCAAACCAAATTTGAAAAGTACCGGACGTCCAGTGGGTTTCCTTGAACCAGGTATTGATATTTCCGAACAGTTTATTGAAACTTTCTCACGAAAGCTTCCGAACGTTCGGCAGGTTTCAATTGAACAAGTCCCAATACGCTAATGGTCACCTACGCTTGCGGCGGTAGTCGTTTTCTTCGCGATTTTCGTTAGGGTCGGAACGTTGATGATGCGCGGTTTGCGGGCCCAAACACATTGTCGCATGCTTCTGTGTATGCACCCCGAGGTTATTAATTTGTGCCCTCCATATCGGGTGTGCCGATCTGAATACTATTTTTTGCAGACAGTAATTAAATAATTACAGATGGCTTCCTGCTACTCCAATTTACCAAATCTCCCAAAAAATGGAGGATTACTACAATTCTTGCTGCATCATACAACATAGAGTAACAACGGTACAACTGCATACATAGTGTCTTCATGCCGTAGGCGCAATCATAGTCTGTCTGTTCTAGTGCAGACTCCCACAACAATTTATTATTTCATGGTCCTATCAATACCTGACCTATGGCATAGTTGAAAATACAGACTGGAAACAGTCTTAAAACCGTATCACAAGGTATACGCTTCATTCAATTTCCTGCTGAATTAAAGCGCAAGTCGTTGAAAAATGATATAGCTAGGGAGTATGTACTCTACAAAGAATCTATTTCTTCTTATTCAGTCAAGAACTGACAGTTCATCGCATGTACGTGCCCATAAAAGTAACGAACTGCTTTGCAGAATACACATCTTTCAATCTTTGCCAATGATTGCAAAACCTGTGTCAGCAGGAAAACGTTACAAAAGAGTGAATGCAGCAAGCTTGGCCGAGTTAGTGAAATTTAAGCTCTCATAGTCGGGATACCTCGAAAGATCGTTTATCAATCGATGATCACTTTTTTTCGGATATTATTGGATCTTCATTACAAGCTTATCATCTATTTTGATGAGATTGACTACACTACATACTTCCTATGAGAGTATGAGAAGCTGAAAAGCATTCTAAAAACTCATTCCCGATTTTTCTGGATTAGCATCCGTTAATTGATAAATTTTGCATATCTAAAGCAGTGTTCATCAGAAAGCGCCGAAACGACATTTTTCGATATATGTAAGGAAAGGTCCCTGCTTTGTTCTTTGAATTATTTTGTTCACTTAAGAATCTCTCATACCGTCACCTGTGTCACACCAAGAAATTATCAAACTTTTTTCCTTTGATTAAGTCTATCAGAATGCTGAATCAAATCTGAGCTAGCAACTCACAAGTCAAGGAGATACACTTTCGGCTACTTATCTATCTGACAATAATTTCGATTGTTTGTTCATTTGTTTATGATCGATCAGTTTTCAATACAAATAGTCTATCAGCAAAGCAAGTATTGCAGAACATATACTTAAATGCTTTAGGATGCAGACAGTATAACTTTCAATCATTAATTGACGGCTAATAAGGACCCGAAAAGGACTTGGATATTAAACTTTTCTACCAAAAGTATCATGAGGCAATGCGCTGATCTTAGTCAATTTACATTGGTACTGGAGAAATCCCAACATTGATGAATGGTGCTAATTCTATATTAGAATTCAATTGCACAAACAATGTCTATTTTTGAAAGATTTCCCTGTTCATTGAATGAATCTTTTCTAGTCCTATTTACTTGATATTATTCTGTTTTAAGTTAGAATAGTTCATGAGAAGTTTGCCAACGCGTAAAAAATAATGAATTCAAATTTCAAGCACAATCATCTGGTTCAACTCTCATTATTTGACTCTGCGTCTATTTCAACTTCTGCCAAATGGCATTTACTCCATTTAACAAATTTGATTTCATAGTTAAATGACCTTCAAATATGCGCATTTCACTTCTTTCCAAGCCGAAGGAATAAGTGTGCATGAGCAGATCTTAAAACTGCAAAACTCAAGAAAAATGGAACTTAAAATTGTTAGTTTTAGGCTGTAAGAATTAAATTTGTCGTAGGTTTTCCGCAGCAAATATAATCTGTTTTCCAAAATTCAAATTTCATTGCGATGCTCTAATTTTTCAGCTACGATACGAAAAATTTCTGAATAAAGCAGGCAATAAATACATCAGGAGAGCGTCTAGCTCGAATGAAAATTAATACTTGATAATTGAGTACAAATTTAATCATGAAAGAATCTTTGAAAATGTGAATTAGTATTAGAATTATATGTGGCGAAGATGAAAGAGAAATGAGTAGTCCGAACAATAGAATGATAGGCAATCCGTTGTGTTAAATATTAAGAGAATTGAATCTGAGATAAGTTGTCTATTTGGCTCATATTTTGTAAAAAAACGTTTTTGAAATCTTATTGCTTTCATAATGGTAAGGCAGCTCTTTTCAATTTCTATGGGATTATCTTTCTAATGCGACTAGGAATACTAGTTAGTTCCTTAGCTAGATTATTGCTAATGAACTGTATATTTTTATCTACTTATGACTCCTATTTCAGCGTGTTTGAGACAATTTACGCAGCATTCAAGGCATATCTCTGTTCGCAATCAATTCTAGGATGGTATCTGTTTGAAACGACCGAGAATCTTTAGGTATCATCACTTAATATGGGATTGAGACAGCAACTGAAATTTCGACGGCTGAGCATCATGGTCAACTATCGTTAATAAAATATTTAACTATAATATGGTACTCTAATCTTCCTAGCCCTATGCACAGATTCGGAATGAATTCAAGACGCGATCTTGAAGTAGCAGAAATCAAGAATTTATCACTAGTGTGTTAAGAGCAGGGAATCGTTCTATTGAATAGAAGAAAACCAACATGCTGTGATAATTTAAGATTTCAAAATTTTTACCTTGGAACAGAAATGAGAAAGGGTCATGTACATCGCTAGGTATTACGACAATTACAGAAAACGCTGAACTAAAAGAGTGAGCAATTATTTCATCGAATGGCCCCTCGGTTTAAAATCAATGTCGCAGTACATGGAAAACAGGAATTTCAGCTGTTCGATGCTCCATGAACAGTAGCATGATATCTTAAATTTTTACTCTTGCGTTCATAATGCCAGATAGTTAAGTTCATCATCTGCTAGTTACCTTCCATGCCTCTATCAGAAGCAATGTCAGTAACCTAAGGGGCTCTATCTATGCTTTCAACATGTACATGATGTTTGATGATCATTCTAAAGCATATTTATGTCCTTTTTCCCAGCATCCGAGATCAGACTTACAAATATGAAGAGCAAAATAAAAACCAAAATGATGTAAGTACACTTAGAGTATTGATACAGTAGCCACTAAACCAAATAAATCTTTATAAAACTTCCGTGAAATCAAAAGCTATGAACAGTAAACAAGGTGGATCAACATTGGGTCCGAAATCAAAAAAATTAAATAGAATTCACAAAATTAGATATCAAGCCGTATGTCGAATAAAAATAAAGAATCATCTGTCATTGATGATTTCACTGCTATGAGCCTGAAATTTTGCGAAAAATTCGAAGACAACCAATTTGACAAGGCCGCTCAAAATGTTTTATACTTTTTTCGCATTTATATTAACGATACCCTGTTTTAATACCATATGAGTTTGCGGCACACTGTTCTCTTCAGCATAGTCAAAACTGAATATAGCCGCAGTATCATCACGACTAGCAAGCTAAATCAGCTGTTCGAACAGAAAACGCGCTCCGAATCACCATTACATGTATCTGTGACTGCATAAATCATCATACTATGGCGCAAGATGTATCTGTAATACGCATGTTTAGTATTGGCGATGATACGCTGCTGATTTCCATAAAATTTTCTCTAGGTAATCTCTCTGTCAATTGTTATTTCTGTTACAAAATTCTGTATACTCGTCAGTACGCTTTGATTGTTGTCACATAATGTTTTTCCAAGCCAAATTATTCACTGAAAGATATAACGCGACGGCAACAGAATTCTTTCAAAAATCTATGTGGTGCAGATGAGCCGTAAAGAAAGAGTGGATTAGATGATGACTTTTTGCAATGCGCTATTCGCGGCCACAATCATGTTCAAAATCATCGTGAACAGTGCGAGACTGGTGCAGTTCAGCGAGTTGTATGTAATGAACTTAGTTCCGAGTGTCAGTGAAACAGTTCATCTATTAATCAATGACCATTAAAATCCGAATTATGCTTTACTGCATTCAAGCCCTCGGGTATGCGATAAGTACCTATTCTGAGCAACTTTATTGATCAATAACGATTTAGGTTCCCGTGCTTTAACTCATATAATTGCGTGTAATTGTATTTTTTTCGACTAGACCTTCGAATTAATAAAGATACAGACCTCAACAAGACAACCAAGTATACATGCCTCCTCTCGGTGCAGGTTTCAAAGATTTCTGGCACAGCAACTCCAATGAGACTTCGACGGGTGTAAACAATACTTCTCAGCTCTTTCGGTTATGCTATGTTCGGTTCAGAATGTAATTGGTAAGCAGAACATTCTTTGGGATACAAAGTGGGCCAATTACGCTTTATAACTGAAAATCGCAGATTTGTCAATTAGTTCAAACAATTTGATTTCGGACTTGCTCAAAACGTGGCTTCGCGGTTTGCATTTCTATGGATAGTATTGACCATAAATTTCATCAGCATTGGATTTTAACAAACCATTTTAAGGCTGAGCGCTGCAAATGAATGTCGACATTCTGCAATCCTGTCGATGCATCCAAATTACACTTTCTACACAGTGAGATCTGATATATCCCCAATGGAAACGCTGTATAAACATTTTGGCATTTCTAAGGCTATTCGAAAAGATTGGAAGTGGTTCATTTAAAGTAAAGGGTCCATATCAGGTCAAGCGATAGTAAAAGAAAAAATGGAATTTTCACAGTATCAC
>JAAUYH010171526.1_pt1 | contig 16800 bp, 14 predicted proteins | sample 7278061 | NCBI WGS metagenome assembly JAAUYH01 (sample SAMN14350203, study PRJNA611818) | marine sediment metagenome | isolation source: surface marine sediment (0.6m) | place: French Polynesia: Moorea | collected 2018-08 | reverse complement strand
TCTACAAAGCTCACGGTGGGCTTCGCTATTCTTGCTCCAAACATAGACGCACCAAACGCTTCATACCTTAAGCTTAATTTTTATCCCTTCGGAGTGATTGAAGAGCGTTATACGTCAGCTCTGACGTTGAACGCATAGTTAGGTTGTTTTTGCTGCATAAGCCGAGAAACCAGCTGCGGCAATCTCACCAATAACCTGAAGCTCCGATGCAGAAAGACCATCACGAGCGGCGGCTGACAATCCCATTAGAATTGTCAAGACATAACTGGCCAGCATCGATGCCTTTGGGGGATGCTCTCCGGCGATGCGATCGCAAAACATCTGCCAGGTTACCTGTCGAAATTTAGAACTCAGTTCACAAGCCTTGGCGTCAGTAGAGTTACGCGCTCCATCGAGAACTAAACAGCCCAATTGGGTTATATCCGCTGTATAAACCTCACTGGCGCGCTTGAAAAGATTAGCGATCGCGGCTTCCACAGAATTTTCCTCTCGCAACGTAGAAACCAGCCATCCGCCCTCTTCTTCCACATACTTTTCTAGGACTCGCTCGAAAAGTTCACATTTGCTGCCAAATGCTGAGTAAAGGCTGGGGGCAGTGATTCCCATCTTCTGACTCAGCTCTGCTACTCCGACCCCATCAAACCCTCGTTGGCGAAAGAGATGCATAGCAATGGCAAGCCCTTCATCGACATCAAATTCCCTAGGGCGACCGCGCCCTCTTATTTTTTTAGTGACCACTAGCTTATTTTTCGCGTCTTTGTTATCTTATTTTTATAGTACTCGATATAAAAATAGGAGATCAATCCCATGGCGACTCTCATGAATAAACGTGCACTGGTGTTGGGTGGCAGTCGCGGCATTGGCGCCGCGATTGTCGAACGATTAGCCTCAGACGGAGCCGCAACCACGTTTACTTACAATCGTTCGGCGGAAAACGCCATGGATTTGGCCAGTCGAACCAATGCAAAGGCAGTGCAGGCGGATAGTTCTGACAGAGTTGCGATTAGCCAGGTGATTGCTGAGCAAGGAGCATTGGATATTTTAGTGATCAATGCTGGCTTGTTGGTCATGGGTAATCCCCTAGAAATTAATCCAGAGGACGTGGACCGAATGATTGATGTCAATGTTCGTGGCCCTTATCATGCAGCGGTTGATGGCGCCCGTCAGATGAATGAAGGTGGACGAATTGTGATCATCGGTTCAGTGAATGGGGATCGGATGCCGTTCGCAGGTGGTTCAGCCTATGCACTGACCAAATCAGCAATCCAAGGTATGGTTCGTGGCCTTGCGAGAGATTTTGGCGATCGGGGAATTACGGTCAATAGCGTTCAGCCTGGTCCAGTCAATACCGATATGAATCCTGCAGATGGTCCGATGAAGGATGCGATGCATTCATTTATGGCAATTAAGCGCCATGCCGAGCCTGCTGAAATTGCGGGTATGGTCGCCTACTTAGTGGGTCCCGAGACCAGTATTGTGACAGGGGCGCAACATACCATTGATGGCGGCTTTGGGGCCTAGCATTTTCTGCTGCCTCACACTGTGCTACACCGGAACCTCGTACTAATCTGTTCTGTCTATTCAGGTTATATTTAGGGTCCGGTGAGCTTTGTTGTTAGCAGCCTATGCATATCCGTCTTTCTAATACGAATGACCTGGAAGCTATTTGCGCAATTCATCATTCCGCATTCGGTGAAGAAGAAAGGGAATCTATAGTTGAGTTAGTCATAAATTTCCTTTCACAACCAAGCGATTATGATACTTTGTCCTTCGTAGCTGAAGAAGACGGAATTGTAATTGGGCATACAATTTTCTCAGAAATCAAATTTATCGAGCATAATACCAAGGCATTTATACTTGCTCCCTTAGCGGTCCTGCCTTCGCATCAAAATAGGGGTATTGGAACATCCCTTGTCAAACATGGACTAAATTATTTGTCGTCACAAGGAACTGAATTCGTTTTCGTTTATGGCGATCCCAAATATTATTCAAGATTTGGGTTCCATACGGAAAATTCAAAAAATTTCGTCCCGCCATATACGCTGCAATATCTCCATGGTTGGCAGTACCTGCAATTCAATAAATCTAGCTTTCCAGCAACCCCTATTCACCTATCTTGTGCTCCCCCATTGAGGAAACCAGAGCTGTGGTAGCTGCTAACGGGGCAGGCAGGGAGTGATGGGTTTCACTATCATTCAACCCAACCTAAATCTTCTAACCACTTCGACGTTATACGTTTAATCAGTAGATGACTCGAGTAATTTTTATAAGGCATGGCGAAACTCTTTGGAATATCGAAAAAAGAGAAATGGGCCATCTCGATAGCCCTCTCTCAGATTTGGGGGAGCGTCAGGCTAAAGCCATTGCCAATCGTTTGAAAAGTGTTTCATTCGCACACCTTTTCAGTAGCGATCTAGGCCGAGCAATTCAAACAGCAACCTACATATCAGAAAAAACCGGCCACGAAATCGAAACAGATATTGAGCTTCGAGAAAGAAACATGGGTATATTCCAGGGTTACACTCGAAGTGAGATGAAGAAACACTTCCCCGTCGAATGGAATCAATACAATTCAGAGAATAAATTTGAATATGTTATTCCGAGCGGAGAAAGTCAGAGACAAAGATTAGAGAGATCAATTAGAGTCATGAATCGGTTAGCAGACTCGCACCCAGGCGAAGCCATCGTAGTCGTTTCACACGGCGGCATTTTAAGGGGATTCTTTGAGTTCGTCGTCGGATTGGAGCCTGGTAACGAAGGTCGCTTCTTAAGGAGAAATGCGACATTCAATAGCTTCTTAAAGGAAAACGGAAACTGGGCATTGGAGGTTTGGGGCGACACAAGTCATTTGGAAAACCTATAACAAGCGCATGCAGGATTCTACGCAACAGCAGGGATTGTTGGGTTTCACTATCCGTTCAACCCAATCTACATTTTCTACAGGAGACTTTCACCCCATTAATTCTCCCTCATGCCGGGCATACACATTACGTTGCAGCGAAGCCGTCGAGCTGATATTGTTTTCCTTGCGAGTAGGCTTCGCTATTTTACCCACTCCGATTAGTGTGGGTCGGTTTCCGACTCGCTCAGTTTGGACGTTAGGAGTTACTAAAGGAAATCCGCAACTATGGTCCTACAGAGCAGCGTCTGCTATATATGAATGATTCCAGCACTCCGGGAGCTCGCCGCATTCTGGTGTTGGGAGGCACCGGTACGATTGGCCGCGCCACCGTCGCCGCGTTGGTGAAGCGCGGTCATGAGGTGGTTTGTATTGCTCGGCCAAAAGCTGGCAGCGGCGGTAAATTGACACAAGAGAAAACCTCCAGTCTTTTACAAGGCGCTGAGGTGCGCTTCGGCGACGTTACGGATCCTACGTTTCTTGCCGAACACATTTTCCGTGATCAACAGTTTCATGCGGTGGTGTCATGTTTGGCGTCGCGGACAGGAGAGCCGCAGGACGCCTGGGCTATCGACTATCAGGCGCACATGGACGTTCTATCCTTGGCGAAAGAAGCCGGGGTGACGCAGATGGTGCTGTTGTCAGCGATCTGCGTGCAAAAGCCGCGGCTTGTGTTTCAGCACGCTAAGCTCGCCTTCGAAAAGGCCCTGATTGAATCAGGGTTGACCTATTCCATCGTCCGTCCGACCGCATACTTCAAATCGCTTGCCGGTCAGGTGGCCCGGGTTAAGCAGGGGAAGCCTTTTTTCCTTTTTGGCGATGGCACGCTGACCGCTTGCAAGCCGATCAGCGATGCTGATCTGGCGGAATATCTTGCAGATTGTCTACAAGACAGTTCCCTGCAGAACAAAATTTTGCCGATCGGCGGACCGGGACCGGCGATCACGCCTTTGGAGCAGGGGGAGTACCTTTTTAAACTGCTGGACCGTACGCCGCGCTTCAAGAGCGTACCGGCTTCATTCCTAAGCAGGGTGGCGACGTTTTTGGACTGGGTCGCTAAAATCGCGCCGCCTTTGGCCGCAAAGGCTGAGTTAGCGCGGATCGGACACTACTATGCGACGGAATCGATGTTGGTGCTCAATACCGAGACGGGTCTTTACGATGCTGACGCAACACCCGAGACGGGCACGGATACGCTATTCGAGTATTGCCGACGTCTCATTGATGGCAGCGAAACAGCTGATCGCGTCGATTACGACTTATTCTGAGACTCCTGAGCAATCAAGACCCGGTGTGAATCTATGACAACAGAAGCCACCCCAACGACCAGCACTATTCAACTTGAACCCAGCTGGAAAGCGGTTCTGGAAGATGTGTTCGCCACCCCCAACATGCAGGCGCTGAAAAAATTTCTAAAGGCGGAAAAGGCCGCTGGCAAAATTATTTACCCGCGTGGCTCACTGATTTTCAATGCAATGAACAGCACACCGTTTGACCAAGTCAAAGTGGTGATTCTCGGACAAGACCCGTATCACGGTCCGGGCCAGGCCCATGGTTTGTGCTTTTCCGTCCCGGAGGGCGTCGCCCTACCTCCTTCCCTGATCAACATTTTCAAAGAAATTGAACAGGACCTAGGCGTTAAACTACCTAAACATGGCTGTCTGCAAGGCTGGGCGGATCAAGGCGTGTTACTGCTCAACAGTGTGCTAACCGTGGAACGACATAAAGCCGCCTCGCATAAGGGAAAAGGCTGGGAGCAATTTACGGACGCCATTATCAGCGCCTTAAACCAGCAGCGGAAAAATCTAGTTTTTCTGCTGTGGGGCAGTTATGCACAACAAAAAGGAAAATTTATTGATCGTCAACGACATCTCGTGCTGACCTCGCCCCATCCTTCGCCGCTATCTGCGCATCGGGGTTTCTTTGGCAACCGGCATTTTTCAAAAGCCAATGCATATTTGCAAAAAAACGGCGTTGAGCCGATTTCCTGGTCGCAATAGTCGTTTCAATTAAGAATTTTCTTAAATGGTTGGACCAGACTCCGCTAACCCCCTATTAAATCTTGACTACGAAGCCGCCTTAGAATCTCTGGGCGATGACTACTACGACATCGTCCCAGCAGCGACTTTTCCCCAGCATATTCTACGGTTTCGCAATGACGACTTGCTGCCGAAGATAGTCCTCGATCCTGACGCCGTTACCGATCAGCACTTTATTCAGGCGTTCGGTCAGTTCCAGGAGCGAGAACCTTTTCTAGCGATCCGCTACCACGGTTACCAGTTTGGCGACTACAACCCCTTCTTAGGGGATGGTCGAGGATTCCTGTATGGCCAAGTGAGGGGCATCGATGGGGAGCTGTACGATTTTGGCACGAAAGGGTCAGGAACGACGCCGTATTCCCGGGGCGGCGATGGTCGACTCACCCTCAAGGGGGGAGTGCGGGAGGTTTTGGCGGCTGAAGCGCTGCATCACTTGGGGGTGAAAACTTCCCGCTGTTTGAGTCTGATTGAAACGGGAGAAGCCCTTTGGCGGGGAGATGAACCGTCTCCCACCCGCTCATCAGTAATGGTGCGGTTCAGTCGCTCCCATATTCGGTTTGGCGTCTTCGAGCGGCTTCACTATCTGGAGCGGCCAGACCTGATCCAACCGTTACTAAACCATGTGATTGACCAGTATTACCCTCACCTCTCTGCTGTCAGCGATCCGCAAGAACGCTTCGCCCGATTCTATGCTGAGCTAGTGCACCGGGTGGCGGATTTAGCGGCCCAGTGGATGTCGGTGGGCTTCTGTCATGCCGTATTGAATACAGACAATATGTCGATCACCGGGGAAAGCTTTGACTACGGCCCCTATGCCTTCATCAATCAGTACAATCTCCGCTTCACCGCCGCCTATTTTGACTATTTCGGGCGCTACAGCTATGGCGCTCAACCCCTAATTTGCCGATGGAATCTGGAGATGTTGCAACATCCCCTGAAACCCTTCATTGCTCAAGCCGATATGGAGGTTGGGTTATCCCAGTACCAAGACCACTACCAAACGGTGTATCGACAACGAATGCTCCATAAGTTGGGGTTTGACGCCCTGCCGATTGATCTAGCCCAGCCATTGGTAAAGTTAACGATTCAGCTACTGGAAGAAACGGTGGTGAGCTATCACGACTTTTTTCTACAGCTGAGTGAACAGTTCTCGACAGAGTGGCGATCGCACTCCGACCAAATCTTCAGCGCTACCTTTGTCGCATCCGATCCTGGCGCCGCTCAACTCCTCGATCAGTGGCGACAGTTCTATCACCGCTGTTTGAATAGCGTACCGGAAGAGGCGATGGAGCACATTGCTTTGCGACTCCGTCAGACGAATCCTGCAACTGTTCTCCTAAGGCCAGAAATTGAAGCAATTTGGGAGCCGATTACGGTGGAAGATAACTGGGGGCCTTTCTACGATCTGCTGAAACGCATACAGCAGCCGTTTAATCTCAGTCCATAAACGCCCTTATGGAACTTCTCGCACCACCAGACTCACCAGACTCCTATCTGGCTAATGTGTTAGCTTCAACCTAACTGTATAACAATGGAATGCACCCTCAGGATGATATGAGGAGATCTATGCGAGTTGCTAGTGTTTGCACCAGCCTAGTGATGGTAGCAAGTAGTCCAGCATTAGGCGCCGCTAACCCAGAAGCCGTCAACCGCAATCCAACTGCTAGCTCAGCCCAAACACCTACGCGACCCTCACTCCCAGGATTAATCACTAGACAGATTCAACGGGATCTAGCCGATCGCCTCAACGTCCCTTTCCATAGTCTAGAAATTCAAAACGCAACGCCTCATACCTGGCCAGATCACTGTCTAGGCTTAGCTCGTCCCGCCGAACCCTGTCAAAGCGTCGATATTCGTGGGTGGCGAGTAAAGGTGAGAAGTACTCAGCAGACCTGGACATATCGCAGCGATCGCACTGCTCATCGCCTTCGCCTAGAGCCATTGCCGGGAGCCACCGCCTTCAGCCAAGGGGATTTCTCTGCACAGATTGCTCAAACACTACTTGAAACGGTATCCCAACAGGTACAGCAACCTATAGACAACTTACAAGTTTTACAGATCCAGTCTGCAATATGGGACGGATGTCTTGGCGTTTATACCCCTAATCAGATTTGTCCAGAGACTGAAATCGCAGGGTTTAGAGTTCTCATTGGCGACGGTCAGAGACCTGTTCTGCCACTGGGGCATGGGGCCCCTCCGACTGACCAAACGCTGAGAGAATGGGTCTACCACCTTAATGAAGACGGCTCACAAATCATCCCAAACATGGATGCCAGCGATTTAGAAGGCACTGTAAAAACCTTGTTTTCTGGGGGCAGGTTAGAATTATCGGCTCCGGCTGAGTCAGAGTCTCAGGTCATATTTCAATCAGAGATCTACCATTTCGTGGGTGGGTATGGGATTGTAGCAAAGCTTACAGTCAACGGGACTGTTGTTGTCGAGCAAGTCAGTCGATACCCACAGGAAAAAGTTGAACTAATTGCGGAGCATCAAATTTCGCCAGAAGAGCTGACCCGGTTTGAAGCGCTTTTACAACAACAGAAATTTGCCAATTTTAACCGAATGGCCTATGCCACTATGGATCCATCAGTGGCCTTCGACAGTAATATTACGCTTTTAGCACCGGGTACGAGTGCTTCCATAGGCAGTGATTTTGAGACATTACCGCCTAACTTACAAGCTGTGGTGGAGGCTTGGGTCCGACTCGCGCGATTAAGACCCTAAAGTAGCAAAGCTGTCACTGTGGAAATTGCTCCAGTTCTTATCGGAAAAATGCTTTCTCGTCACTGTATTTACTGGAGATAAGCGATCAGCAATCCCTCCATTTCTGGAGAATTTAATCATGAGTATTTCTCTAGTCAATGTCTTCAAACATTACAAAAGCCTGCCCCATCAAGATGAGGCCATTCAGTATATTCAGGATGCGCTTGAAGCAGGCGGAATGAAACACTGGCTTAGCAGTACGTCAGAATTTGTGCAAACCTGGCGCAATAATACTTCTCCCAGCAATGATATAAGCCCCGTTTCTTTGGTGAATGTAGCCAAACATTACAAGGGATTTCCCCACCAACAGGAAGCGCTGGCGCAACTCCAAGAAATTATTCTCACTGAGTTGCCGGATCTATTTGATGAAACGTCGGAATTTGCCCAACTTTGGAATAATCGAAGGAATGAGCAAAGTCCAACACCTCAATCGGGTTGGTTAATATCCTTCGAGAGTATTGGCCTTGCCAAATTAGGGATGCCCCTTGAGGACCTCAAGTTAGAGCTGGGGACAGATGCTCAATTCCAGACGAAATCTCCTTTTATGGGGAATTTTGATGCGATCGCAGTCACCATTCCCGGCGATCACAAAGCGCTGTATTACATCGTTTATCCTAGCGGAACCGCCTTGGAGGATAGCGACGAGATTACAATGCTGATTACTGATAACCCTAAATTCAGGACAGCAGAGGGAATTGGACCGGGCGTTTTGGTCAGTAAAGCGGTTGAGGTTTATGGCGACCCAACCTTTTCATATCGTCCTGCAAACGAGTCCAGAGAGTTTGTCAGGTTTGCTGATACGGCGCACAATAACGCAGCAAATAGCGACAGCAGTCGAAAATTTCTTCCCCAGGCTCTCAGCTATGACTTCGCGGGTATTTACCAGAATCCAACAGGCGAATCTAATGAAACCAAAGAGTTTCAAGAAAATGCCAGCATTTGGCAAGTTTGGCTGATTAAAACGCCAACCGATATTGAACTCCCTATAGATGGAGATGACTCTAATGCTGAGGCTGACGTAGCAGCCCCTAGTACAGAAGCTGATGCAACAGACTCTAGTCCTGAGATTGACATCACAGACTCTAGTCCTGAGATTGACATCACAGACCCTAGTCCTGAGACTGACGTAACAGACCCTAGTACTCCTAGCGCTGAGGCTGATATAACAGCCCCTAGTACTGGCACTGATTCAATAGACCCTAGCGCTGAGACTGACGTAACAGACCCTGATACTCCTAATACTGAGGCTGACGTAGCAGACTCTAGGGCTGAGATTGATGTAGCGGACTCTGTCAGAGAGGCCTCACCCCAGCCGGCATCTAGAATTCTAGAACCGCTTGCAGAAGAAACATAGACAAATAAGTACAAAAATACTATACTGGGATACAACTAGCAAACGTAGTGATTTGAGCCTAGGGTATGTCCAGCTTAGCGGTTGAGCCGACTTCTCATCTGTCTCCCTGTCCTCCTGCCTGGTCAACCATTCGCTTCCGGCGGGCCAGGGAGAAAAAAGGTTGGGCGTTGCTGGGGATTCCCCACACCATTTATCCGCTCGTGGCCGTGCGCCTATTTGAGCGTCGGGCTCGACTCATTAGCCAACATCAAGATGGCCCATTTATTAGTCTGTTGTTTGAGGCGTCTCCCGCCCTCGCTGCGAATCTGGCTTGTGTGTTCCCCGCCCCCCCTGGATGTGAGGTATTGAAGATTGCTGAATCCGGCGATCGCATCCTTTCCGGCAAAGCGGCTAAATCTTCAAAAGCGCTCAGTCAACGGGTTGATCCGATAGATGTAGCAGAGATCGCAGCTTGAGCAAATTGTAGACGTTTACCCTGATTTCCACTTCTTTCTCAGTTGTTCGTAGACAAATTTCTCTCCCTGCTCAAGACTCTTACATAGGTTTTCATTGGTGAAACGACTACTTTCATAAAAATCTTTATAGCTATTACCCGGTAATGAAAGAGAATGCGCTTCATAGCCGGAAATCCCTTTGGGAAGTGGATTGTTGATTAGAACTTATACTGCCGGAGTAATAGATATTCTCTGACCTACTCCGATTCAGAGTATCTGGTTTTCAAACTGCGATCGCGGGAATCCTCTGTATAGATTACAAAGGGGCTCTGCGCCTTTCCTTTAAATGATCAGCTCTTCCTCTGGACAACCGGCGGCTATTCTGGCCGATGACGAATACCGATTGGGACGGCGACAAGCGGCCCTAATCGAATTGTCAGCATGCCAGGCCATCTACGATGGAGACTTGCATGCCGCATTCCAGCAAATTACTCAACTGTCAGGTCAAGCCCTCAATGTAGATCGGGTTAGCATCTGGTTGTACGATAAGCTTCATAATGAACTGACACAAGCTAACCTGTATGAATTAAATGGAGATCGGCATTCTAGCGGGAAAAGGGTCAGGTTGGTTAATCACCCAAAGTACTGCAAGATTTTTGAGGCTCAAAGCCTGGTCGTTTCTCATGATGTTCAACAAGATTCTAAAACATGGGAATTAGCAGCGACTTGGCCTCCTCCTTGGGAGACAGCTGCTAAGGTCGATGCGCCGATTCGGTCGGGCTGTCATGCAGCCGGTCGGGTTTGGTTCGAGCAAGTGCAGACGCCTCACCACTGGACAATAGATGAGCAAAACTTTGTCATTCACACAGCGAATCTAATCTCACTTGCTTTAGAGGCGCATAAGCATCAACAAACAGCAGGTACGCTTAAGCAAAAGCAATCCACGCTGGCTCAACAAACCTTACAGCTATGGAAAAAAATTATCGGACATCAGCAAGCTGAACAAGCCGTTCAGGAGAGGCAAAAGTTTATTCACAGCATAAAAGAAACATTGCGCCAGCAAAACTTACAACTACGCCGCAAAATCATTGAAGCCCAGCAAATGGAGCAAGCCTGGCAAGAGAGTCAACGGTTTATCCACAGCATAGCGGACGCTAGCACTAGCATTCTCTATGTTCACGACTTAAATGCAGATTTGATTATCTACGCTAATCAACAACTGAGTGCGGTTCTGGGGTATACACTTGAGGACATTCAAGGCTTAGGCGGTTCATTTGTAAAGAAGTTAGCCCATGCAGATGACCTGGGGACTGATCAAACAGGCTCCTGTAATCTCCTGAATAATCAAGATGGTAATGTTCAGGATGAAGAGGTGTTGGAATGTGAGCGTCGAGTTCGGCATAAGTCTGGGGAATGGCGCTGGCTGATGATTCGAGAAGCTGTTTTTAGAAGTGATGAACTGGGTCAGCCGATCCAGATTATTGGCAACGCTGCTGATATCAGCGATCGCAAGCAGGCGGAAGCTTCCCTCCAGGCATTAAACTCAGAGCTAGAGAAGCTGGCGGCGACAGATGGCCTCACTCAATTGGCCAACCGTCGAAGCTTTGATCAAGCCTTGCATCGAGAGTGGAGCCGAATGCGACAGGCTCAGAAACCCCTTTCGTTAATTTTGGGGGATATTGATTGTTTTAAGCCATATAACGACACCTATGGTCACCAGGCGGGGGATGATTGTATCCAACAAGTGGCTGCCGCCATTCGACAGGCCGCTATAGGCTCAACAGACTTGGTGGCCCGCTACGGAGGGGAGGAGTTTGCAGTGATTGTGTCGGATACTGATGTTGAGGAAGCGGTCCAGGTTGCTAAGCAAATCCTTTCGGCGGTTAAAGCCCTCCAGATCAGCCATGGTCAGTCAACTGTCGGTTCGGTGGTGACCATGAGCTTGGGGGTCGCAACCGTAATTCCAAACGGGAAAATTAGCCCAGACTCCTTGATTGCATTGGCGGATAAGGGGCTTTACCAAGCTAAGCGTGAGGGCCGCGATCGCTACTGTATTCAGCCATGAAAACCAATGCGGTGCACATTCTTGACCGGTTAGGAATCCCCTATGAATTACTGCATTAGGAAGTGGATCCGCAAGGCTTAGAGGGCATTCAAAAATAACTTCATAGATTTGGGGCTGTGTATGACTGCCAGGCTCTTCACTTCCCTCTGAAGTTATTCCTACACAGCCCCTTAGCTGCAGAGAGCATTGCCGCCAAGGTTGGGGCGTCTCCAGAACAGGTTTTCAAGACATTGGCGGTGCGGGGGCGATCACCAGGGCGTTTGTTTAGCCGTTATCCCGGGTAATACTCAATGGGATCTTAAAGCCTTAGCCCGACTCACTGACGATCGCAAAATAAAAACTCCGTATATTCTCCCTGTTCAATTCTAGAAATTGTACGGAAAATCTTATTTGACAACGGGTTCGCCCATTGAAAACTTGGAGATATTTACGGATTCATTGAGCTTGCAGGTAAGGTGAAATTACTCTGTTAATGCCAATAGATCAGGTTCATGCGACTTGATCCACCCAAGATTCTGACAACAATTTTAACTTTGCAATTTCCCCTCCACGCGCTTAGGGGCTAATGTTCTGCGGCATGGTTTGCCTGAAACTTCTGCATCAATTAAGAGGCAGGGAGTCAGTCTTTGGTGCTTTTGGACAACTTACGCCTATCCATCTCTGAACGCTTGAGGCGATATCTAGCATTGTGAGTTTCCCGCTCAGTCATTTCTTCTTTAAAAAATCAGGGTACATCTATGACTTACCAAAAATTACAGATTAGAAGGGCTCCCATAAATATTGAAGACGAAAAAATGATTCGTCTCAAAGGCCGATTAAGTCCTTCCTCAAGTCCATTCAGAAGATTATTTCAAGGAGACTTCAGTCAGCGACTCAGTCGTTTTTTGTTTTTTAGGAGAGCATATAGTTTTCTAAAGAATATTCAACAGAAGTTCAATTTTTCTGACTACAAAGACTATTTCCTTACAGGGTGTAATTATGTTCTAAGTAATTCAAGCATTGACAGAATTGTTAACGAGGTTAATGACCGTTCTGTTTTTTTTGGTTTATACTTGCCAGACTCAATGGTTGAAGAGGTTCTTCACTTTGCGGCTCATGCACCTTGTATGGAGCCTGGATATAGTAAAAATTTTTTAATGAGGGAGCTAGATCACAACAATTGTTTACCCGATGGACACCAAGTTTTCAGAGCGCTGGTGAATGATACAAACCAATGTTCAGCAGTCAATGTCGTTGCGCAGGACGCCCTTTTGCTTCGAATTGCGAGTACTTACTTGCGCTACCATCCGACAAAAATCACCTGTCATTTAACTTGGAGTCTCGCCTCCAACTTGACCAAAGGCGAGGTACAAAACCAATATCCAGCGAGTAACTTTCATTATGATATTGCGGGCTATAACTTTGCGACAGCCTATTTCTATATTACGCCTGTCCTGGATGAGGACTCAGGGACTCACGTGATGATCAGGGGCTCCCATAAACGCAAACCCATTTGGATGCTACTGAAATCAGGGCGCCATAGTGACGAATCTGTTTACGCTTACTATGGCAAAAGTGATGAAATTCAGATTCAAGGAAAGGCGGGGTTTGGGTTTTTTCAAGACCCATCCTGTATCCATAAAGTCAAAGCGCCCACGAGTCAAAATAGACTTTTGCTACAAATTCGATATTCTTAGCGCATATTTGGCCGATCGCTATCGGGTGAAAAATTACAACTAAGGGCTAATCCAATACGCGGAAATTTCAGCATTATTGGCGTCAGGGGGCAGTATTTTCAACACACTGACTTCTGTCTTTTTTACTGTTTGGGCTTTGCTGACCGAAATGAAATTCCCCATCTTTGAAGGTGGGTGTGAAAATTCAGCCAATCCTGGGAATTGGATACTGCCTCCCAAGACTAAAATACTGCTCCAGGGAAAATTTACAGCTTCAAGCTAATAACGCTAGGGGTACTTCCTGATAATTTTCGGGATTTCTCTATTCAATGTTGTAGTTCAAGAGGCGCATGTAGTTCCAGCCGACAACATTCGGCGGGCGTCTCATTTAAGCTAAGACAAGCTGACAGTGGCGGGATGCAGCATACACCATACAGAAGTTTTCCATGAACTATATCTGTATGCTGTATGCCGCACCCCGCCCTCAGGGAAATGGCCTACTTTCAGTTTTAAGCCATTGGGTGGAGATAAAAATAAAGGAGGCAGGCTATGGAGAAATTTACATCCCTGATGGAGGGAATCACAGTTGGCTAACTTTGTGGAGAATAAAAAAAGGTTGCTATTGCCTAGCCTCTACTCTAAAAAATATCTGAACCCGGAAGTTTAAGAATATATAAAAAATACTTTTTTAGACTTTAAAGCCGCATTTTTGGGGAGTTTATAATATACTCTATCTTGCTATAATCCGGCCAAATACTTGCCTAGGTGAACACATGAAACGATTAACAGGAAAAGCGCTACAAAAAAAAGTCAACGAATTAACAGGCTTATCAAAAAAAGAAATTGCTAAAGAATGTGGCTATGTAAATGATAGCGGACGCGTATTGTTAGAGCAGTTTTACAGTGCATTATTGCAAGCCAATGGTGTAGAACTCAATCCCAAAGGGAGCGTTACAACGGGTAGAGGGCGCGATCGCACTTATCGCACGACGGTCCATAAGAATGGAACGATTGTAATCGGCAAGTCATACACTGAAGAAATGGGACTGCAGCCAGGTGATGAATTTGAGATCAAATTAGGCTATAAACATATTCATCTTTCACAACATCAGGCTGATGATTCAGAGGATGAACAACAGGCAGTCGCCTGAATGATTTCAGAGTCTCATCTCCATACTGGAAACTATTTCAGCGGTTTAATCAATCCAGCGATCGCAACCTCCCCCCAGTATTGGTTCAGGGGGAGCAGGGATCTTCAAATCTGATCGGCAACCGTCTAACTCGTCTGGATATTCAAAGAGTTTGGCGCGTAGAGCGCCGGAGTTATTGTGGAGAGGTCCGCCACTGTCTTCTCCACATTCCAGCAGAGGGCTTATATGGGGTTTGGCGCATGACCAAGCCCTCGATATAGCCAGGATTGCATTTCGCCCTGACAACTCTCTTTTCATACTGAGTTATATTCAGAATAGAATTTCCGGAAATTTTAAATGCAAGCTGGATCTTAGGGGCTTGCTTGAGTTCTCTGACACTCTTCTCCACCAAAGGGAGTCGGCTTGAATGGCGTTGTCTGTGTCAATCTGACGTGAGTCGCCGATATGAAGGTATCCTTAAAATTCTCCGATAGAGGTCTGGAGTCCCTATTAATCGTCTTCATTTTTCTTGCGATTCTGCTGCGGATTCTGAATCTGGGAGCGCGAGAGCTTTGGTACGATGAAGTGCTCTCTTTGCTCCTTTCTACAGGACAGAAAATTCATTATCAGACGCCAGGGACCACACCGGTTGCGTTGGCGGACTATGCAGCCTTACTGCGCTTACCGACGGAAGCAAGTCTCGGTCAAGGATTAGCGACCCTGAAAAATGTCCTGCGGGGAGTGGTGGGCGGAGAGCCCCATCCCCCTCTCTTTTTCCTAACTCAACACGTTTGGTTTCGGCTACATGGAGCGACCGAAGCCAGTTTGCGGAGTCTCGGCGTCTTGATCAGCGCGGCTGCCATGGGCGGCTCCTACGGTTTGGGCCGATTATTAATGAGGCATCGGGGCGGTCTGATTTTGGCGGCGCTATTGGCTTTGAATCCTTTTTATCTGTTCCACTCACTGAATCTCAGAATGTACGGGCCCATCGTGTTATGGGTCATCCTTAGCGCCTGGGCAATGCTACATCTGGCCTTAAGCAAGGATTCTCAAGATTGGAGAGAAAAGGGTCTGTGGAATGGTCTGCTAATCGGCTCCATTGCGGCTGGACTATTGACGTTTTATCTCTTCGTCCATTGGTTGGTTGTCTTAACCGTTTTAGCGCTCTATCTTGATCGCCATCGGTGGCGGCAGCACGCTCTACGGATAGGAGCAGGCGTGCTTCTGGCCCTTCCCTGGTTTTTATGGGGACTGCCTCAGCAACTCAATAATGCTGATTTAGATAGATTTTCCGCGGCTTCCCATTGGTTTTCCACGCTGTCGCAGCATTTTCAAAACACCTTTACAACGTTGGGTGTGCATTTGCTCTTTGGCGATTGGGGCGGGACTGTCCCCGCAAGTTTGCTGGTAGTGGCGGGGATTGGGGCGGTTGCCCTGGTAGGGGCCATGAGCGCTCGCCTAGTTAAGCAAGGAAAGGCGTCTTTATTGGTCATTGCGCTAATTATGGGACTGTTTCCTCTGCTAATGGCGCTAGGGGCGGATATTTTGACAGGCAAGTTTACCTTTGCTTGGGGACTGGGTCGGGTAGTGATCTTTACCTTGCCCGGAAATTTGCTGTTGTTGACCGTTTGTCTGGAGAACTTAGCAAACCCTTGGCGAAAAGGGGCGGTGGTTTCCCTACTAGCGCTTTATCTCGTGATTGGGATGGGGGACTTCTCTTTCAGGGGACGTCAGATGTTTCATACGGTAAATGATTGGGTGATGCAGGCCCCAGAGACGCGGACGCTATTGGTAATGAATTCTAAGGCCTGGGGCAATGTTCTGCGGTTGGCCTACTATATCGACCCTGAGGCGAATGTGGATCTGCTAGCCGCTCACCCGGCCGACCTGGCGGACTCGTTGCGTCAGACGTTGCGGGATCGGCCTTCGGATTATCAGCGGGTGCTTTGGCTGCATGCTGCTCGGTCGGTGTGGAAGGAGCCGGAGACGGAGGAGGAAGCGAGGCAGATTGAGCAGGCGGTGGGTGAGGTGTTGCAAGGTGATCATCAGCTGGTGCGGGAGGATTCTCTCTCCGGCACGATGACGCTGGATCAATTTAGTCTGAATCTCTATGAACCGGCTTTGGTGGGTTTGAGTGAGGAGGGGAATAGGACTTGAGGCGGTCTATATAAATGGATAGGTGAGCTGGTTGAGGGTGGGTTCAGATCCCTGGGTTCTTGGAGAACCCAGGGATCTTGTCGTAATTTTCGGATTTGACTTGGCGATGGGTGAGGTGTTGCAAAGTCGCTATTTTCACCAGGCTCCAAAGTCATTCTATGTTCTAGACTGAACAGGAGAAACATTAACTTACTATCTGGCCTGGAAAGGAAGCCCGCCTATGCGATTGTCTCAGATGCTCTTTGTCACCTTGCGGGAAGACCCAGCGGAAGCAGAAATTCCCAGCCATAAACTGCTTCTGAGG
>JAAUYH010074934.1_pt1 | contig 16800 bp, 12 predicted proteins | sample 7278061 | NCBI WGS metagenome assembly JAAUYH01 (sample SAMN14350203, study PRJNA611818) | marine sediment metagenome | isolation source: surface marine sediment (0.6m) | place: French Polynesia: Moorea | collected 2018-08 | reverse complement strand
TAGGGAACACCAAAAAATAAATTACCCAATTTCTGGACTTGAACTACTTGCTTCACTCCCCCTGCTCCCTCTCGCAGGTGTAGGCTTTTTACAATTGGGTGTTGGTTAGACAAGGATGACAACCCCCCATAATCCCCCAAGGGGGATAAGACAAGTGAGAAAAACAGAACCCAAAAAGTACGGCTCCCAACAATACAAACTGGTTAAAAAGCCTATTTGACCGTTGAACAATCTTCCTTGTCTACCTGTCTTCTAATCTCCCAGGTCTAGCCTCAACCAAAATGTTAAAAACCTACTCTTGTGAGCCCTGCTCCCTGCTCCCTGCTCCCTGCTCCCTGCTGTCCATGTGTAGCTTTATTTTGGATAATTGGTATAACTCTTTGCGAAGTGCTGAAAACTGGTAACTATTCACTGATAATAAAAGTAAGTGTATAGATTATTTTTATTACCTATCAATGCAATCTTTACTCACAGATGCCAAAAATCTACTTGCAGATCTGATTGCCCGTTACTCATCTAGGGTGGATTATCTCATGATTCGCTTAGAAGAATCTGAGGGTACAGATATTTTGTTGCGTGGCGATCGAATTGAAACCCTGAGTGAAGGTATCTCTATTGGCGGACATATTCGAGCTTGTTATAAAGGAGGATGGGGCTTAAGTAGCTTTAATCAATTGACTACTATTGCAGAACGCATAGAAGAAGCGATCGCAGCTGCGCGGATGATCGGAGATGAAGAAACTCTACTGGCAAACGTAGAACCTGTACAAATAGTCTGTAAATTACCCCTGATTGGCACAGATCCTCGTCATATACCCTTGAATCAGAAAAAAGAATTGTGCGATAATTACATGGAATTACTTAAAAGTGCAGATAATTATGTCACTACTACATCCGTGCGCTACGCAGATAATTCCCAAAAAATTATCCTCGCTTCCAGTGAAGGAACCTTAATTGAGCAATCTTGGGTAGATATGGAAATGCGTTTTGCTGCTACCGCGAGAAAGGGAGAAACGGTACAAACTGGCAGAGAAACAACAGGTTCTCGCCAGGGATTTGAAGATTTAACCACTTTGGACACACAAGTTAAAGGTGCAGCACAAAGGGCAGTAGCAGCTTTATCTCTACCCCCTGTCAAGGGTAATACCTATACCGTGGTAATTGATCCCATTCTGACTGGCTTATTTGTCCATGAAGCCTTTGGGCACCTTTCCGAAGCTGACATGGCTTATGAAAATCCAGATGTTTTGGAAGTTATGACTATCGGTAGGCAGTTTGGTCATCCAGAGTTACAAATTTTTGATGGTGCAGCACCCCAGGGACATCGTGGTAGTTACTTTTATGATGATGAGGGAACTCCTGCTAGTACTACCCAATTAATCAAGGATGGTGTTTTAGTGGGACGTTTGCATTCCCGAGAAACCGCAGGTAAATTGGGCGAATCCCCAACAGGTAATGCCCGTTGTCTGAGTTATCACTATACCCCAATTGTCCGCATGACCAATACTTGGATTGAAAAAGGGAAAACTCCCATAGCTGAATTATTTACTGATATTAAACAGGGGGTATATGCCCGTAATTGGTTGGGTGGGATGACTAATGGTGAGATGTTCACCTTTAGCGCCGGGGAAGCATGGATGATCCGTAATGGTAAAATTGCCGAACCTGTTAAAGATGTCACCCTTTCTGGTAATGTTTTTCAAACCCTGGCAGATATAGAAGCCATTGGCGATGATTTTGACTGGGATGAATCTGGTGGGTGCGGTAAGGGAGGACAAAATGGTTTACCTGTAGGTTGCGGTGGTCCCAGTTTGCGGATACGAGATGTGGTGGTTGGAGGTGAATCCGGATAGTTTATCCCTTCATGTGTCAGGGGTAGCCTAAAGGCGAGTGTGGGTATATACTAAAAAATCTTAAAAAAATCTTAAGCTTGGATAAACTATACTGCTAGTCATGTGTGTACAAGTATTTTGAGTTAAATTAAGATTTTTATATATTTGTCAAGGGTAGGGGATTGGAGTCAATGAAGATACTAGTACTGAGTTGGGAATTTCCACCACGTATTGTGGGAGGGATTGCCCGTCATGTGTCGGAATTGTACCCAGAACTAGTGAAATTAGGCCACGAAATCCACCTGATTACACCGAATTGTGACAATGCACCGATGTATGAAATCCTTGAAGGAATACATGTACATCGCGTTCCTGTAGATCCTGGTAATGACTTTTTCCACTGGGTTGTGAATATGAACCAGAGTATGGGCAGTCATGGTGGTAAACTGATGGCGGAAGACGGGTCATTTGATTTAATCCATGCTCATGATTGGTTAGTGGGTGATGCAGCAATCGCTCTCAAGCACAGTTTTAAAGTCCCTTTAATTGCCACTATCCACGCTACTGAATGGGGACGTAATAATGGTATTCACAATCCCACTCAGAGTTATGTCAAAGGCAAAGAAGAAGTATTGGCTTACAATGCTTGGCAAATTATTGTCTGCACTCAATATATGCAACGGGAAGTTAAGTGGATATTAAACACCCCGTGGAACAAAATAGATGTGATTTATAACGGTATTCGTCCAGAAAAAAAGCAGCAAAATCCAAATTTCCACGCCCAAGAATTTCGTCGCCAGTTTGCCACAGATGAAGAAAAAATTGTTTATTATGTGGGTCGCATGACTCATGAAAAGGGAGTATCAATATTATTGAATGCAGTCCCCCAGGTTTTGCACTCAATGGGTGATAATGTCAAATTTGTACTCATTGGTGGGGGTAACACCAATCATCTCAAGCAGCAAGCATGGAATTTGGGCATTTGGCATAAGTGCTATTTTACTGGTTTTATGTCTGATGAAGATTTAGATAAATTTCAAACTATTGCCGATTGTGCTGTTTTCCCTAGTCTTTATGAGCCCTTTGGCATTGTCGCTCTAGAAAGTTTTGCTGCTCGGGTTCCAGTGGTGGTTTCTGATACTGGTGGTTTACCAGAAGTTGTCCAACATACCAAAACCGGGGTTGTCACCCATACCAATGATGCTGATTCTTTGGCTTGGGGAATTCTGGAAGTCCTGAAAAATCCTGGTTATAGTCAATGGTTAATCGATAATGCTTACGAGGAATTGAAAGAACGGTTTAATTGGTATCAACTAGCCCAAAAAACTGATAGTGTTTATCAAAAAGTGGTCAAAGAGCGATCGCAAGTTATTTGGTAATGAATACTCAAATTAGTAGCGGTTGCTAATCTACCCTTCTGTCATTCTCATGGTTTCCCAATAGTAAGGTAGATTGGCAACCGCCTCTCTCTATAAATTAAAATTTGTCTAATCGAATGAGATACATTAGAAGCAACTATTCTTCAACAGTAATTTTACCAGCCATGCCAGCGCCACGGTGGGGTTCACAGTAGAAGGGATATTCACCAGGAGTTGCATCTGCAAAGCTAACTTCAAAAGATTGTCCAGGGCTCATCATCATTTGTTTGTGAGTCGCTTTTACTGCTAAATCTTTATTGGCACTATGAGCTGAGTCAAACACAACGTTGTGGGGAGGTACTCTATTATTCATAAACTTAACTGTGTCGCCAACTTTAACAGTCAACTTGGCAGGTTCAAATGCTAACATGCCTCTATCTGTACCCATTTTGATTGTGTATTCAGCCGCAGCAGCAGTGGGAGCGAACACAGCAAAGCTACTAATAACTAATAAAACTGTTAAGACAGCTAAACCCATACGACGCAGACTTGCCGCTATTAATTTCATGGCATGTTCCTCATAAATGATTTTATCTTCATTACCCATTCTTAATAACAATAACCTAAATATGACAGACTGTCATAGATACAAATACTTTTTTTCTTTTGGCGGTCAATCCAAGTAGTAAAAACTGGTTGAATTTATGATTTCATGATTGAATATGAGATTAATCTACAGTCCATATGCGATCGCTCAATCGGCTTATTCTTCCAGGAAGGCTAGATCAATGGAATATAATTCTAACCGAAGAATAAAAGGATACAAGCCCCTGACTTTAGACATGGTGTCAATCCAAAATCCAAAATTGTTATGACAACTGATAACTGATAACTGAAATGACTGGGATGCCGATAATATCAGAAAGTAAGGAATCAAAAGCAAGTTGAAATTCTTCCCCTATACCCCTTACTTGCCGATACTACCCTTGATGATAAAGGCTTAGAAGTAAATTTTACCGCCACCCCATTGTTGACCAGCCACCTTGGGCTGCGTGAGAATATAACCAGCTAATTCCTTTAATTGCTGATCGTTGATATTTCTCATTTCTGTGAAAATGGCTGCACTCTTGGTGCTAGGATGCAATTCTGCAATTTCAATCTCACCATCGTAAGTGGTGGGATTCTTCAGGTAGTCTATTAGCCCTTCTATATTATTCCGGGCTGGTGTTGCTCCCGCTAAAGTTTCTGGATCTAATCCCACATTCTGATTGGTTTTGGTAACACCACCCAGATGACAATCAGCACAAATAAAGGAAAATAAGCGTTTGCCTTGTTTAACTTCTTTAACAGTTAGTACAATTTGATCCCCCTGGTCATTTAATGGTACCGTGCGGGTTGCTTCATCCAGTTCCGTAGCTGTAGCATTACCAACAAAAAACTGAAATGTCAGCAACACAGTAGCCACAAAAATACCAATCAATTTTCTAAACATCTTTCCCCTTAAAGATTTTGATGCTCAACACAGCTAATAATGCGATGTTCAATCTCTAAAATTTGGCAAATAATTGCTGTTTGCGCCTTCTAACATGCAATAGATATTGATAAGCAATACCCAATTGGTTAGGAAGAGGAAGACCTTTTCCTCCAAAACGCCATAGTCTGCTGTTATTTCCGCGATCAATAGGTCTGCACAACCCATAATGCTGGCGAACGCCGAGATAGAGATTGAACTGCTGTTATACAAATATCACGTTCAGAGTCCAATTTGTTGCCCTGATTACTTGTATATGTAAGGAATGGGGCAAATAAGCATATTTAAACAATATAAAGTAAATTTTTTTATCGTTTTATTAAGCAAATGATTGATTTTTCATGGCAATCAATAGATAATTAACTTTTGTAAAAAATATATTAAGATTACAATCAACAATATTAAGTAATATGTATTTGCATTTAGATAAGTCAGCTTATATAAGCTGTACAAGCATAAAAATTGGTTTAGCTAATAAAAGCGAAGTCTAATCATAAATAAAAATAATAGGATTTTTCATCCTTAAGGGTGGGTAATGCATTCTGTTGATTTAAAAACTGCTATTTTTCCCAGACCAGAACAACTGAGTCAAGATGCTGCTTCAGATTTTGTAGTTGATTCCCCTGGAGTATTAATTGAACCCCAGAAGCAAAGGGTTTCCAAAAGTGAAATTCGTACAAGTTTGAAAGCTTCCACAACAGACGGAATTTTTGCAGCGATGTTCACAGTCACAACCAGTGGAATATTGCTGAGTAATTTTCTGGTGGAGTTGGATGCTAGTCCAGTGGAGATAGGAATGCTGGCTTCCATTCCTATGGTAGTCAATTTACTTCAGCCTTTAGGTGCTTATTTTTCCGAGCGCATGACTAGCCGTCATAGTTATTGCTTGTGGACTCACGGTGCTGCCAGGTTATTGTGGTTGATATTAGCGATCGCTATTTTGACTACAGATTGGATTAACTGGAGCAATCGGCAATTAGTACTGTTAACTTTAGTCATAATTTTAGCCAGTCATTTTGTGACAGCATTGGGAAGTGCATCATGGCTCAGTTGGATGGCAATAATAGTTCCCAGACGCTTACGGGGTAGATACTTTGGAATTCGTAATAGTGTATCTAGTCTGACCAATTTATTGTTTGTACCCATAGCTGGCGTATTAGTTTCCCTATTTCCAGGAGGAACTATCAAGGGGTATGGGATTGTACTAATTCTGGGTATTTTGGCAGGTTTAGCCAGTTTGGCTTGCCAGTTCTTTAAGGTAGATGTCAATCCCCAGCAACAAAATTTTACATCTGTTGATAATCCAGTAGTCCATAGCTATGAAGCGCAACTACCCCAGTTACAGGCAAGTATATGCAAAGACACTAACTTTTTAATGTATCTGCTTTACTTTGGTTTATGGACATTCGCCTTTAACCTGAGTACTCCCTTTTTCAACCTCTATATGTTGGAGACCTTGGATTTGGATGTGAGTTTTTTGACTTTCTACGGTAGCATTCAAGCAGGAACGGGAATGTTGATGTTGATTTGGTGGGGTCGGTTAGCAGATAAGATTGGCAACCGAATGATTTTATTTTTAACTGGGATTTTGGTGGCTATTACTCCCATATTATGGGTGGGAATTAGCAATCAATCCCTGGATATTTGGTTGTGGCTACCACTATTGCATGTCCTCATCGGGGGTACAATCACTGCCATTGAATTATGTACCAACAATATGCAAATAGCGATCGCACCTATATCTAATCAATCGGTTTATTTTGCGATTGCAGCAGCAGTTGCTGGAGGGACTGGTGCTTTGGGTGCTACTGTTGGTGGTTTGTTAGCAGAAAATCCTGCTTATGGTGGTTTAGTGGGCTTATTTATTATTTCTGTCGGTTTTCGTCTCATTGCTCTTGTTCCCTTGCTTTTTGTCCAAGAAGCTCCGAGGCAATCCTTTAGCCGAATGTTACAAAATTTAACCCAAAGAAAGCCCACCGCATTCAATTAAACCACCATGTAGGGCAGTGGGACGGGGTGTTTTGCTCAGGGGGTGACAAGAATCTTATCACTTCTTTATTCTCCCCACACTTCCCACACTTCCCACACTTCCAATCTTCAAGAACTTCCCTCACTTAATACCTCACCAAAGGCGAAATCAGCTGCCGCCATCACATAAATAGTAGTGGGAAGATTCGCAGTACGTGCGTGCATTTGTTCGTAATATTCCGTGAAATTGTGCTCATTGGGAGTTGCCATTCCCAGGAAAATCACATCTGCCGACTGAGATGACTCATGTAAAATGTCTTCAAAGGGACGTTCGTCAGCAACTATCACCGATGGTACAGCCGATATACGTAACTGAGCTAACATCGCATTTAAGTTGGCTTTGGCATCTTTTGCTCCTGCTTCATTAGGAACAACTAATTTGAGATATATTTGGGCATCCCGCCATTCAATAGTAGAGTGCAACAAGTAAGCAAGTAACAGCATTAAACTACCGTTAGCTTTCATTCCCCCCCACCACACATCTATACGCCGGTAATTTCCAAAGCCTCGTTGGGGATTTTCCCGCAAAATGATTACGCTACGATTGGCATAGTGGAGTTGGGCAATCATATTGCAATAATTATCACGCCTATTTGTATCTTCACTGTCTCCCAATAAGATGGTGTTAGGTACAACTGCACCTAATCCATAGGCTTCCACCAGCTGTAGCATCCCTTCAAAGGGGTCGGGTGCAGTCACAACACGCACTAATGCTTGTACCTGTTGCTTTTTGAGATGCTCACTAATAGTATTTTCCAGATGTGTTTGTTGTGCCAAATCCCGTGAACCGCTAGGTAAAACACTGGAGACTGTGATCAAACCTCGTTGATGGGTTAAAGCATTGGCTAGTTGAATTAAAGACCAACGTTTGCTAGGGGAACCGGAAAATACCAGCACATTTGGTCTCCAATTTTTAGTATCCTCCACCCGATCAATTTGATAAATACCTTCCCTGAGTAATGCCATCCAAATTCCCCGACGCACATCTCCCCAAGTGGTGGTTAGTTCTCGTTGCTGGATCCAAAAATAGATTGCTAAGACAATGGCACCCGCAACCATTGTCGCCACTGGGTTAATGAGTAGCATTACCCACAAACAACCAATTCCCCCCAATAGAGACAAAACCCAATGCACCTTGAAACTGGGTCTAAATGAGGGACTTTGGAGGAATCCTTCGATACTGGCAGAAAGGTTTAAAACTAAGTATGTGGTGAGGAAAAACATGGTCAGTACTGGGGCAATTAAGTTTAAATCACCAATACAGACGGCTGCTATTGCCACGCTGAGAGTTACCCAAGTCCCTATACGCGGTTCGTCGTTTTCACCGCTACCTCTTCCCAAAAAGGACATCCAAGGGGGAAAAATTCCATCTCTTGCCAAGGCTTGCAAGACTCGGGGTGCAGCTAAAATACTACCTAAAGCACTGGATAAAGTCGCTCCCCATACACCCAATAAAATTGCCGGTTGCCAGAGGGACATCATTTTCATGACTAAGGGTTCACTCAATAAAGTTGCCGTATCCGCACGCATGGCAATAATTAAAGGCAAACCCATATAAACTACGTATCCCGTACCCACCGCAGCCAAAGTTCCGGTAGGAATAGAACGGCTGGGATCCCGTAAATCTCCGGACATGCTCACCCCGGACATAATACCAGTAACGGCGGGGAAAAATACGGCGAAAACTGCCCAGAAGGATTGTCCATTGGTTGATGTGGGTATATTCCATCCTTGTGGTGTAATATTTGGTATGCTAGGGCCAAAAACCAGGCATATAAGGGACAGAATAATAGCCGCCATAATTAGGTATTGGGCTTTAACTGCAATCTGGGCAGAAGTTAAGGCTAAAACCGCCACTGAAATAGTTACAAATAAAGCCACATAGGTTTGATTCAGCTGTCCAAAGGTTTGGACTATACTTTCAGCAAAACCAATGGTATAGAGGGCAATTGACAATGCTTGGGCAAAGTAAAGAGAGATTCCTACCGCTCCCCCAACTTCAATTCCCAAACAACGGCTAATCATGTAGTAAGCACCACCTACCCGTACTACCCTATCAGTAGCGATCGCACAAACTGATAAAGCAGTCAATAAGGTAATAGATGTAGCCAGGGTAACAATAATAAAAGTACCCACTAACCCCACGTTGCCCACTACCCAACCAAACCGCAAATACATAATCACCCCCAAAATAGTCAAAATTGAGGGCGTATAAACTCCACCAAATGTACCTAAGCCAGAAGATTTGGCTTCAGTTGATTTTGAGCTATTAGGACTTGCATCTGATTGCACATCCTGTTTGTATGGGAACTTCATTGTTGTAAATCTGAACTCTTTGAGAACTACAGCCGAGATTAAAAATAGTCAAATATTCAGTTAAGCTAGCGTAGCAGGAGGCAGGATGTAATAGGTGCTTTCATGCTTGGTTGTGGGATTTTCCCCTGGGAACTAACTTGAAAATGGGAATTAGGGAGGTATATTTTCATGTTTGCTTATGATATTTTGCCGTGATTTAATTTATTCTCTCTCTTGCACCCTGCACCCTAATATCATGTAATCTTAATCTCTCAGTTCATAGGTTGACTGGGTGCTATTTTCTCCAGGGAAATTAGTGCTTCCATGACTGATTTGACAATTGGGGCGGCAACTGTACCGCCGTAGGCATGAGCACCCTTGGGTTCATCAACTAATGCTAATACTACATAACGAGGTAATTCTACAGGTAGTATACTGACAAAACTGGTTATTCTTGCGTCACTGCGGTAGCCACCAGATTTACTAGCCTTTTGTGCTGTACCTGTTTTCCCAGCAATCCGGTATCCGGGGATTTTGGCAGCTTTACCAGTTCCATTAGCTACAACTATTTCCATCATTTCCACAACTGTTTGAGCAGTTACAGGGGAAAAAATTTGCCGTGGCTTTGGTAAATTGGGGGAATCATGGATCTGTTTTTTGCTATCTATGAGACCTTTAACTACATGGGGAGTAACTAATTTGCCACCATTAGCTAAAGCTCCATGCATTTGGACTAGCTGTAATGGGGTAATGGAAAAACCTTGACCAAATGAGGTGGTAGCAGGCTCAATGGGGGAGTTGATAAATTCTTCTTGAGGTTTGAGTTGACTAGCAACGGCGGAAGGTAAATCTGTTTCTAAACGTTGTCCCAAGCCTATACGTTCTAACCAACCATAGTAAGTAGAAGCATTTAATTTCTGAATAATTTTTACCATCCCCACATTGCTGGAATGTTTTAAAACTTCCGCAATATTAATATTGCCATGACTTTTTAATTCGGCATTTCTAATGGTGTGATCGGTTACTTTAATCGCCCCAGAGTCATTGACAACATCATCAGGTTGTATACTACCTGTTTCCAGAGCGATCGCTACATTTAAAGGCTTAAAAGTGGAACCAGGTTCATATAAATCTGCCACTGTCCAATTTCTAAACAGGGATATATCTGCCTGGGAATATCGGTTAGGGTTGTAGGTTGGCTGGGAAACCATTGCCATAATCGCACCATTCCAAGCATCCATAACAATCACTGCTCCTCTTTTGGCATTAAATTTTTTGATTTGTTTCTTCAGAGCAGTACGAGCAGACCTTTGCAGACGGCTATCAATAGTTAATTGCAGTCGCAAATCGTCATCATGGAAAAATCCTTGGGGAGTGTGATTGGGCATTAATAACCCATTCCCAGTCCTACTAGTACGTAAAGTTTTGCTGGAACGTTCTAGTAGCTTCTCTTGGCTATATTCCACCCCCGCTTGACCTCGACGATCACTATTTACATAACCAACAACATCGGCAAATAATTTCTGTTGGGGGTAAAATCGGGAGTATTTTTTGCTCAAATCTAAGCCATCCAAGCGCAAACCATAAATTCGATCTGCAATTTCTTCCGGTAGGCTGGATGCAATGAATATACCGCTTTTTTGTTTGGCAAATTTTTTTTCTAAATCCCCAGCATTTTTATTGAGAATAGGAGCTAGTCGCTTGGCTATATATTCCTTTGATTTGCCAAATAATTTGGGATGGGCATAGAGGGTATAGGCAGGGCGATCTATTGCTACCAGGTGCAAATTCCGATCCAACACTGGGCGACGAAGCATAAACGGTCTAACTGCTACCATTTGTTGCCGCCGCGCCTGTTTTTTCAACTCTGGTCCTCGGACAATTTGTAAATTATACAAATTCAAAGCTAGCCCTAATCCAGAAACAATTAATAATCCCCAAACTAGAAATAGTCGGGTTTTCATATTGGCAGTTAGTTCCGGAACTTCTGAATCAAAAAAAATCCGTAATTTCCGTAATTCTGCTTGCCGTTTTTCTAGAAATTTTCTGGCAATAAAGTTGCGTTCTTTGATTTTAGTGGATGATTTTTGCATAAATATTTGTATCTTTGTCTTGCCATAAATGTCAAGATTAAATCTCAATCAGCTAAACCCCGTCCATATTGAAACCTCGAGTTTATGATTATTTGGATGGGTCACTGCGACGCTCAGAAGTAATCCCAAATTCATGTTAGTAACTCATGGACAATATTTTGTCCACAACCAAGAATGAAAATATTTCTGACCGATTCCCGACTCCCGATTCCCCACTCCCTATTTTCAAGCCAGGTTTATTACAGTTAATAACCCAGTGAAGATGGGAGTGAAGGCTGTGTTTGAGGCTGGGCTATATTCCCATAGGAATTTTGATTAACTTCCAATTGTGCTTCTGGGAGAAAAATTGTTTTTTTGGGATTTGGGGATAACAATCCAGCATTGGGTTTTGCTGCTTCTTGAGCCATTTTGTTTTTTAAAACCTCATTAGTTTTCGTCAGCTGTCGCTCATCCCTTTGTAATTCTTGTAGCTTTTGGTAATTTTGACCCCAAAGTTTTTGGGAATATACAGTCCAACCATAAACCACTAGAACTGCAACTACTAATAAAAATGTCCCCAAGCAAGAATAATGGTATAGATTATAAAAGCGTAGTAACCACTGGGGTATTGTGGTATTAGAAGGAGATAATCTGGGAAGAGATGCAATTTGTTGTTGGTTTGTTCCCAGGGTTGATTGCTCTGGGACTAGTTGACGTTTTGGCGATGCTGGAACTGTAATTTTTGTTCTTTGTTTACCTATTATCCGTTGCCTAGGGGTGAATAATTGTTTTTGCCTAGGTAATTGTGTAGTGGGTAAAGCACGGCGATGATTCACAGACTTAGATGGTAACTTTCTTGACCCCTTAGTTAATTTTGATTGGATTAAATCTGACTGCAACTGTTTGCGTCTTGCTCTAGTATTCTGCCGATGTGTAGTAGCCATAATTTTTGTAAAATAAAAAGTAATTGTAATTCAGATTACAGAATTTAGCGCAAAGCCCACCGTATTAATGGGTGGAATACAGCCCAATGGGACAAGGCTTATAAATGTCGGACGCACACTTCCGGCGATAGTCCCTCCTGAATATGGCTGCACATAAAACTAGCAAAAAATATTGATCGCTAGTCGTCTGGCTAAAAATGTGACTTCCAGGGATTTGAAAATTCATCAAGACTAATTAACCAAAAAAGTTGGATGACTATTGATATATCTAGATTTTTAGCCTTAGAAGGGCATCTCAATTTTTATGTAATTTATAGCAATAAAACATATTAATTACAAATTAAATTAGTCAAAATATTTACTTCCTGTTCCCGTATAATTCTGTGCTGCGATCGCTTATAATTTAATTAATATGGATAAAATTTAGGCAATTCCGAAAATCCACAGCCAAAAATAGTCCCCCAGGGGAAAATCCCATAACTAAGCATATTAGCGCAGCTTAATGCCGAGCAATAAAGACCTATGACGGGCTGCCCACTGCTGAATCCCGATTTTTAAGTGAGTCAGCTTGTTTTTCTCCACTCGATGAATCTGGAAACTTAGTATCTAGTTTATTTTTTTGGTCACAAAAACCTACAAATAAGGTATGTTATTCAACAGATAAAAATTTTTTCGATCACAAAGTGAAAATAAAGAGGAGCTATGAAATTTAAAATCTTTGGTTTTGCCCTAGCACTTACTTTTGCTACCGTTCTAGGAGCTTGTGCACCGCCAACTCCCCCACCTAGTACCGAGGAAACTACTAAACCAGCCACTACAGGTGAGCCTGCTGATACTGGTAAAAAATCCCCTGCTCCTAAGAAACCTTAGGTTAGGGTTAAAATTAAGCCTTGTTAAGGCGCTCCTCACAACAGTCTACGATATGGAAATTTTATTTCCACACAATTTTGGATGAAGTTGTTTTCAAACTCTTCGGTAATTCTATTCACTTTCCTCGCAGGCGATTGCATTTAGCTTTTACCTGCGATTCTTTCTGATAGGGGAACTGCTTGCTACACAGACAATGAAGCAAATCAGATTTGTGTTTTTAACTGCCATTATCACTACCCTGGTGTTGCTCTCAAGTCATTGGCAGCAATTAACGATAGCATTACCACCAGCAGCAGATATTCCAGAGGAAATATTGCGGACAGAAATCATTACCGCAGCTAGATCCCCTGTTGATGGGAAGCTTTTAACTGCCGCCGAGTATGCCGAATTACAAGCAAAATTACAAACCGCTCCACCACCAAAACTAAATACAAGGGTGCGGGAAAACATTTTTTTACTACGTTTGCGGAAGTTATTATTCAGGATATTTCCATTTTTGGATTGACATTCATGCTATTTCATGCATATAAAAATCAACCCTTGACTAAAAATATTTGCCCACAAAATATTCGATATCTATATTCAATTGGCGATCGCATTGTTACTCAGTCCTGATTCTGGGTTAAGATTGCGAAGATGACAAAATTTGCAAATAAACGTAAAGATTATATATAGATATATAACAAACACAAGCAGATTTAATTTAACCACTTTACATTCAAGTAGGTAGCTCCATGTCTATAAGTACGATCGCTCCCGAACAGGTTAACCGTATAGTTTGGAATCAGCATCACGATCCCTTTGAAATTCTGGGTTCTCATCTCATAGAAGACAATGAAAAAACTGTTTGGGCGGTTCGAGCCTACTTACCAAATGCCAGTGCGGTATGGGTAGTTCTACCAGAGGAACGTCAAGAATATGCAATGCAAGCCATACACGATCCTCACTTTTTTGAATGTACTATTGAAACCAAAGAACTTAATAACTATCAGTTACGAATTAAGGAAGGAGAACGGGAATTAGTCATTTATGATCCCTATGCCTTTAATTCTGGTCGTCTAACAGAATTTGATTTACATTTGTTTGGTGAGGGGAATCATCACCGGATTTATGAAAAATTGGGAGCGCACCCCACAGAAATAGATGGTGTTAAAGGGGTATATTTTGCTGTTTGGGCTCCAAATGCGCGGAATGTGTCTTTGTTGGGGGATTTTAACCACTGGGATGGACGCAAACACCAAATGCGTAAAGGGTCAACAGGTATTTGGGAATTATTTATTCCTTCCCTAGGTGTGGGCGAACATTATAAATACGAAATCAAAAATTACGAAGGTCATATTTACGAAAAATCAGACCCCTACGGTTTTCAACAGGAAGTTCGCCCGAAAACAGCATCAATTGTCAGCGATTTGGATTCCTATTCCTGGAAAGATTCAGAATGGATGGAAAAACGTCGCCACACCGACCCTCTGAGCCAACCCATATCTGTTTACGAAGTTCATCTAGGTTCTTGGTTACACGCTTCTAGTGGCGAACCTGCTAAATTACCCAATGGAGAAACAGAGCCAGTAGTAACAGTTTCCGAACTGAATACAGCAGCTCGCTTTCTCACATATCGCGAATTGGTAGATTCACTTATTCCCTATGTCAAGGACTTAGGATATACCCATATTGAATTGTTACCCATCGCCGAACATCCTTTTGATGGTTCTTGGGGTTATCAAGTCACCGGCTACTTTGCTCCTACTTCCCGTTATGGTAGTCCAGAAGACTTGATGTATTTTATTGACCAATGTCATCAGAATGATATTGGCGTAATTGTAGATTGGGTTCCTGGTCATTTTCCTAAAGATGGGCATGGTTTAGCCTTCTTTGATGGTAGCCATCTTTACGAACATGCTGACCCCCGCAAAGGTGAGCATAAGGAATGGGGAACCCTAGTCTTTAATTATTCCCGCCATGAAGTGCGGAATTTCCTGGTAGCCAATGCCCTATTTTGGTTTGACAAATACCATATCGATGGGATTCGGGTGGATGCAGTGGCTTCCATGCTCTATCTTGACTACTGTCGCGAACAAGGGGAATGGCTACCCAATGATTATGGTGGTAGGGAAAATATAGAAGCAGCAGACTTTCTGCGTCAAGTTAATCACCTTATCTTTAGTTATTTTCCCGGTATCCTTTCCATTGCTGAAGAATCTACATCTTGGCCTATGGTATCTTGGCCTACCTATACCGGGGGACTAGGCTTTAACCTCAAGTGGAACATGGGATGGATGCACGATATGCTGGACTACTTCAGCATGGATCCTTGGTTCCGCCAGTTCCACCAGAACAATCTTACCTTTAGTATGTGGTATCACCACAGCGAAAACTTCATGTTGGCACTTTCCCATGATGAAGTGGTACATGGTAAGAGCAATATCATTGGTAAAATGCCTGGGGATAGATGGCAGAAATTTGCTAATGTCCGGTGTCTGTTTGCTTATATGTTTGCCCATCCCGGTAAGAAAACCATGTTCATGAGTATGGAATTTGGGCAATGGAGTGAGTGGAATGTCTGGGCGGATTTGGAGTGGCATTTATTACAGCATGAGCCCCACACACAACTGAAAGAGTTTTTTAAAGATTTGAATCATCTTTATCGTTCTGAATCTGCTTTATATTCCCAAGATTTTGCTGAAGAAGGATTTGAGTGGATTGATTGTAACGATAATAGCCATAGTGTTGCGTCCTTTATTCGTAGGGATAAAGATACCAATGGTTTTGTCGCTGTAGTATGTAACTTTACTCCTCAACCCCACTCTCACTATCGGATTGGCGTACCAGAGCCAGGTTTTTATACTGAGATGTTCAATAGTGATGCTCGCCAGTATGGTGGTAGCAACATGGGTAATTTAGGGGGTAAGTGGACTGATGATTGGTCATTCCATAATCGTCCCTATTCCCTGGATTTATGTTTACCACCCTTGGGTGTGTTGATTTTGAAGTTAGATCGAGAAAAAACCGCAGAAGTACAGCAGGCATCTGAGGGATAAGATTTAATTAAACCTCAACCCAACCTGCTTCTTAGCTATAGGTTGGGTTGATTAATAAAATCCTACACCTGCCATTTTTCTTTGATCAATAGTAATCGTAACGTTGCTCTATCATCCATATCTGCTTATTTGTCAGCAGTAGTCTTTTTCGATAGGGATTGGTTTTCCAAATAATTTTCTCACAATTAGTTGGCGATTGGCTGCGAACACAAGTGCGATATCTCAGACGACGCGCTCTTTCCCAACGTTGAGCAAGAGCCCTGTAAATTACACTTTTTTTGTGTAATTTATTCAATAGTTTTTCGAGGCACATAGGTTTAGTATCCTGTGCAGCTGCATACTCTACAGTCGCTTTGTTGGTGTAGTTTTGGCTGAAGATATTTTCTTCTGCTTTGACTTGCACGCCGCTAGCTAACACACTAAGTAGTACCGCCATACCAACAGCAGACAGATGGGTTAAGTCTTTCGGTAATAGCATAACTACCTCCTGCGCCTTGGGCTAAAGGTAGCGAAGATGTTAAAAAGTCGATGAAATGATAATAGATTTTGTGCTTTCCAGTAATTCCTTGTCAAGGGGAATTGATTTATGTTCTATTAGCCAACACCCCATGAAGACTAATTTTGCTGACAGTTTGATGCTGCAAATCATTTTCTCACTTCATAGCAGCTGATTATGGTTCGCTAATTTAATCCCAATGATGGTAAAAGTAACTTTTTATTGATGATTGTGTCTTTGCCTGATCTTTGCGATCGCTAATACTAAGTTGCATTCTGTTGTAGTAGTTCTAGTTGGTGAGATTGCTTCCTTCCGCTCCGCGACCGTCGCAATGAC
>JAAUYH010024544.1_pt1 | contig 16800 bp, 9 predicted proteins | sample 7278061 | NCBI WGS metagenome assembly JAAUYH01 (sample SAMN14350203, study PRJNA611818) | marine sediment metagenome | isolation source: surface marine sediment (0.6m) | place: French Polynesia: Moorea | collected 2018-08 | reverse complement strand
CCATCAGACGTACTGTCGGATGGAACAGGACACATCACAACCCGCGTGTATCCCCAACGTAGTCACTCGTTCACTCGTCGTGAAGAAGACGACTTGCGCCGACGTGTTACAACCCAGTGCGACACGTGCGACACGTAGCAGATCAACCTACCGAACGTCCGGGAGGTTCTTGGAACTGCCGACAACCGCGATTCGCGCAACATTCTCACCTATCGAGAACTACCGAACATTCGGGAGGTTTCTCGAGAGTACCGACATTGGAGTTCGGTCACTTACTGGGTATTCACAAACTTACCGTACATCCGGGAGGTTCTCTGGAAAAAGCCAACATCTGAGTTTGGTCAATTATCTGGAGTTGGAAATCTTGCTGAACATCCGGGAGGTTTCTCGAAGGTGCCAACGTCTGAGTTTGGGCATCTTCCTGGAATTGGTAAACCTGCCGAACATCCGAGAAGTTTTACCATTGGTACTTTTCTCACAAGTACCACTTTGTGTACTCATTCGTCCCATCGTTTTTCTGAACTCCGTGGATCGACACGCAACAGAAAGCCAAGCCTATTTTAACGGGCTATGGACGATGCATTAAACTATTATCTGTGGTTTTCTACATACATAATGCATTGGAAAATTTTAAAATTTGTTCCGTAAGTTCTGTATAAGAGAACTCATAAAGCTTTACACATTATTGAGTTTAAATTTACTATTGTGTGTTCTTCATGTTCCAAAAATAATAGTTCGCCATTGTTTCTCTCAAAGAAATTACACTCTTCGAAAAATGGTTATACAAAATTTTTGAATCTAGTAGGCAAAAGATATTCTACAGACCACTGAGAACTAGTTCTTTGATTAACATGAATAATTCTATTCATGTGCACCTAGCTCTTGTTTCGTAGTCTTCGAAATTTCGTGTCGGTGAACTTCGAATGTTTTTGTTCCAATGATAGGTTTATTACTACAGGATAACGCAATTGATCTCAAACCTTATGCTTGTTGGAATATATTGAATACTTACTAATGATAGTGGTGGTAGAGAAATGCATGCATATTCAGCTCAAAAGATAACACTAAACTTGTCCGAATATTATGCACATGAAAATATTCTCGATAGAGCTATCAGTAAGATTGTAGGCGTGGAAGAATATCCCTGAAGACCCCGCGTACTCACTAATATCTTTCATCTGAAATTCTAGCCTGTGAATTGTTGAATATATTTCCGCCTGTAGCACGAAGTTTCTAATATTATTCATAAAGCATATCCTCGCGAGTTATTCAACCTAGTAAGTTTGACCATGATACCAATAGCAAGAAAATCATCGTTCCGTGCAACAAATTTGCAAATTGATAGAATGAATTCTCCTAAATAAAGCCTAAGATAAAATTTGCTCAGGAAAAACTCTTGACTGTTGGCAATTGTTGAAATGAATTCATGGACCTTAGAAACGCAGCATTTTGTTAACAGTTTTTCGGATTATTTTTCAATCAAACAGCAAATTCGAGCCTGTCAAGCATTAGGCCCTAGAACGATGTAGGCTAACTGTTTATACTCTTTTTCCTGGAATTTGCTACAAAATTAATTAAATTACTCAATCGAAGGACTATGAATAGTGTTGAGTAAATCTAGTTTCACCAGCAAAGTTGTTCGCTACATTGAAAATTCGTCTAGTTTACTATTTCAGCTACTCTTTTTTCAGGAATAAAATTGAATAGTAGAACAGGCAGGACAGTTGATTTCCCTTCATTATAACTATAAATAATTGTCAGCTTTTCCACGTACTTTTGGCATTCGTTCCACGTGTTTTATATTAAGCTTTGTCTCTCCCTAAAAGTAACATATTACTCTTTATGTGATAGAACTGTCTCAAATCATCATTGTCCTAGATGCGTCTGATAGTGTATCACCTTAGTATTTTAGCATCTCTTCAATTCGCTCTCCCTTATGGCGTCTCTGTTTTATAGTGTGCAAAAAATAATTGAATTTTTGATACTAATTCCTATAGGCAAGATTCAATCCAAACTCTAGATACCAGAACGATGAAAAGTTTCGAACTAGTATAGAAAATTTTTCTTGCTAAAATGAATTGAGTCGTCCCTATCAAATATAAAAATTGGGGAAATGTAGAAAATCGTTGACTTTGCTTCCCACGATAACCTTTCTTGGTTTTATGCTATAAGAAAATTCAATTTGTGTTCTTGGATCTTAACATCCGCGATTTTATCAACCATATTTTAGGTTATACGCATCATTTGTTTGGAACTTTGTACTTAGTCATCTCCTAAACTATGCTATCTTAGTATTTGTAATAATTAATTTTTACTAATCTCCATTCAAGAGTTAGGTTCATAGATTCTTATGTTTCAATTTCACTTTCTAGAATACTATACGATTTTCGTGGTTTTGGCAATTACTAAAATGTTGAGATTGAAATGTTAAACAGCTTGTTTTTCCGTTTAATGTCAGAAATGAATCACGAAACCTTATGGTTTTTCGAGAGCCAGCACTGCTCCTCCGCGAGTGGCTATGGTATGAAACTTGCTTGAACGCGAACATCGGCATTAATAAAACCAACAGAAATCTAAGGTATGTAATGAGAGATAATTGTTTCGAGACGTAATCCGGGAATTTTTGAATTAAGTTCCACATATGCAAAATTTCTGCATCAGGGCAAACCTATACAGAGAAATTGTGGAATTTGTTGCTAACAAACAATGTACTTTGCGTCCTTTTGCATGCACTCGATCACTTTGTTTGTCTATATTTACTTGAGTAGCGGTTTGGAATTCAAAAGAGAAATTAATTACTGGTCAGATGCTGAACTAAATTCATTGATTCATGTCGAAAAGTTGCAACAATAATTTGATGTGAATGAAGGCAATACACTAAGGTTTTTAAATCGAAGACCCTCTACTCTGCAGTGAAACACGTTATCTAAAACAAACCCTGAACGTGTCCGAGCTAAGGAAACAGCTCATTCTTCTCTAGATTAGTTTGTCACACTAACCCTTTTCCGTTCGCATGTTCTCCTAGAACAAACGTTAGCAATTTAGAATCAAATAAGAAAAAAATACTGTATTTAAATAGTTCAGTTGTTGATTCGAATAATAAAAGAATATAGAGTAGTAAAGAGTACGCACAGTAGTAAAGTGATAACCTATGGGCAAATAGACTGCAAGGTGTAATGCATTGAGGTCTATGCTAAATGTGATAACATTCTATTTGAGAAACAATGATAGTGTAGTTGAGTGAAATTCAGCAGTACAGCATAGCGAAGCGCATACCATTTCCTTCATCTAGTAAAGATTCTTTGCAGCGTGCCTTACGGCTCTTGAATTGTAAATACCTTGTATGCCAGCTAATTGATTCAATTGCTGGCGATCAATTGCAAAATCCCTCAAGTTACGTACACAACATGTAAACTACATAACGTCAGGATACAGTAGAACTATGGAAAATGAACAGGATACATTTCGGTGATTTTCGAGAGAAGTGGTGATGAATATGTTGTCTACCAATAAAAGTAAGTTGTATTGGTGTAAATTTAGTACTGTGTAGTGTAAGATGATTACTTAAAGTGTTGCAGAGTAGGCGATGCTATGCAATGGAATTGAAAAAAAATAATAGGACGAGACGAAACAAAACTGCATATACGGTTGAATTGAAAGTTAAGCAGAGTGAAATAACATTGTTGAAAGTTGACAAATTTGGGGAAACAAGGTCTAGCATGACAAAGCGAAAATCAAAGTGATTCGTAGAATCGTGCGCGTGCGAAAGGCTAGTTGATGCAGGAAACAAGTTGTGAAGAATTGGGCAAGTCATGCATTGCAATACTTTAAAACGGAGTACCGGACAAATAAGCACCACAGTTCAGGAGATGATAAAGCAAGATAACAATCGGCAAGGGTTGTACGGTCCAGTTTGCGGAAGGTTGGATGGCGGTAGAGGTAGGGAGAGGCGTGGGTGTGGTATGGTACAGTGTGGTGGCAGCGGCGGCGGCGGCAGGGAAGGCAGGGAAGTGAGATCGAGAATGATAGAAAAGCTAGGAATTACAGCGATATTTGCAGACACAGCGATTCGGCCAGCGAGGCAAAACAAGTTGTTGATTAGGCGAAGATGTGCACACCTGTCCGAGGAGTATGCTATGCTAAAACCGAAGATAGCCAAAGTTCATCAGCGGCGACGGCGGGGGACAAGTAAGGCAAGAATAAGGATCGGGACGATAGTGAACTGTAGGACTACCGCAACTGCACGAGGACATTCGTTTGATTCCTCTTGAATTATGACCAATACTGTACTGTAAAATAATATCCTGCAAAGGTCAGCAGCTTGGCACTCACTGTCGATCACTTGATCGGTCGGGCGGTCAGACACAGGAAGTTATGTTGATGAAGGGCGTTCTACAGTACAGTACAATCCGGATTTAGACGAGAAACAAGCATGGCACTGCAACATCCCGATGAATCATGAAACCAAAACCTATGTTGTTTATCATGCACCGTATTCCCTCCAGCACCACTAACTCTATTTTTTCCGACGCCTTGCAGTTAATTCTTGATGAGTACTGTAGTGTACTGTACGGTACCGGCAGTAGTGTACCGTACTAGCACCTCTGAATTTGTGTACCGTGATACTGTCCAGTACTCTATTACCGTATCTTGTAATGTACAGGACTGTGCACACCGATTATGGTCTCGAGAGTGATCGACCTAGCCTCTTAGCACACAGGCACACTCATTCTTTCACTCTCACTCTCACTCCCTCTCACAAGTACTGTACTAGTTTAAATTTATACCGAACTGTACAATACAGTATCGTTATCGATGATTCCCGTGTTGTTCTTTTCGTACAGTATTGCTAATCACTACAGTGAAGTACAGTACAATACAGTCCAATGCTGTATCGTTAACGCATGTGCGTTGCTACAGTACATCGCGTGCAGGACACCATGCACCGCCGAATCCTTACACACTTTTTGACCACACACAATCCAACTGGATCTCAAATCGACACAACACACGCACATTATTTAAGCACAACCAAACTGGTAAACGATAGCGTTTCGAGCAAGGGAGTTGAATGTTATTTGAAAGCAAGCAAACGCAAAGGAAAAGTAGTAACGCGCGTTTCCAGTGACAAACTCGAGCAATGCTTTAGATTCTCGCTTCAAAGTTCGCATCTACAAATGGGACATGTACGTTTCAATTTCAACCAAGTATGTATACAACCCTCATGATAGGCATGCCCACATTTCAATGTAACTATTCGTTCGTCCACATCGACCTTATCCAAGCAAATCAGGCATTCTTCATGAGTTTCATCCGCAAGCTCCGACTCCAATCCCTCCAGCTCTTCATTTGTCAGGCCTCGTGTCACATTCCTCGCATCCAACTCGATCAATTCTTCATAACTGAAATCGAATCCATCATCGTCCGCTGACGAAGCAACTTGTCTTCTTGTATGTAACCATCGTAGTATTCCTGGTAATCCTCGACGCCTGCGTCGTCGTCGTTCCGAATTCGGAGTTAATCCCGTTCCACTGGGTACTTCCCAGTCACCCCGCTCTTGCTCTAACGCCGGCATTCCACGTTGCGCCACTGATGGATGATCCCATGCCGCTCTGGGTGCCAATGCGTAATAATGGTAATGATGATGAACGTGATGATGGTGATGTACGACATGCGCAGATTCTGTTTGCGAGTGTCCAACACTCACTGACCGTTGTAATAAACCCCTTCTTCTCGGGTCACCCGCCGTCGCCGCAGTTGCAGCAACAAGTCTCACTAACGGTGGGTGATATGGCGCATGCGGCGAGGAAGCGGGTAAATCCGCAGTTGGGCCCCAGTAGATTTCGTCATCCAACATGGGGAATATCCGTGATTCATTGTTGTTTGTTGTGCTCCCACTTTCGCTTGCCGCACCAGTGGTCGACGACGAACTCGGCGCGCCGCGTTCGAGAAACGAGTGTGGGGTGCGCGTCAATCGGTGGTGAAACCGCCCACCACTTCCTATTCCACTGAACGTGCCGCTACGCACATCGGGTCTTCGTCGGAAAGCCAGCTTGGGTGTACGACGGCAGCAAGACGAGAAGTGACAGAGTGAATGAGCGAGTGAGAAGGGTAAGTCAAGTGGTTGCAGGTTGCGCGTGCAGTTGGACGAATGGTAGTAGATAGGCGAAGGGTGAGGGCAAGAACGGAAAATTGATAAAGCAATGCAGTGGGCGTGCAGAGTGTATGATAAAACCCATATTTATAGGTGAACCAATGAATAGCCTGCTCGGTCTTGGCTGAATCCTGATCAAACCCATAACAGTTAACGGGATATCGATTAACATTCCGCTCGCTATTTTAGCCTCCTGCTGCACTCATGTCTTTAGCCGCGGCTACTTTACTGTACCCCCCTGCACACCGCATCGCCTGCATTATTTGCTGGAATCATGTGCATGTAAACTTAGTTCCTTTAACTTTTCTTTTATTATTCTCTTATTTTTCCTATACTGTACATTACTGTACCGCACCGCTACTCAGCACACCGCTCCACACTATGTTAGTCCTCTTTACCTGTTCTTACTTGTAGCCGTAGGTGGTTGACGAGGCTGTTCGCTTACGCGGGCGTTTGTAAGCAAGCACCTACCCCCTGTACTTGCTCTGTCCGTAATTGTAGACAATTGCGAATCCTACACTTGGTGTACCGTATTGTCAAGTGTACGTACTGTACTGAGAGCTTCGCTGAACATCTTCCGTATCCATGTTGCTCATGGCTTTGTTCTTTTCTATCCACAACACCTCTCCTCTACTTCGTTGCCGTTGTCACCTGACATCAGCGATGCTCCTGGGACACGGTGCTTATACCCCTTTTCGACTTGCTTCCTAACCATGCTTCCTGCCCATCTTTTCTCTTTTGTACGATATAGCATTGTACACAACACCATGCACCCTATTGCTACGGAACGAGAACTGTACGAACCTCATCTACATCAGTTCGTGTACTTTCTCCATTCACTCCCGTCCATATGTCCGTCGTATTTCACAATTGAGAAAACACCCGATTGACCAAATCACTCTAATTCAGCAGTCCGTCAATACCATTCCATCCTAACAATTCCTTTCATCGTCACGCAAAAACGGTTTGCGCGCTTTGATCCATTTTTTCTCATCCAAACGGTCCATCGCTCCTTCGACATCCTTCCTTCGTTGATGCTCTTTTCTTGGTTCATCCGATCCCCTCTTTCGTTTCATCTCCTTCCTCTTCCTTGTATTTCCGCTTACCTCAAAATTTTCTACTCCTCTCAGAATTGCGCTGTGAACAGTACTGCAGCTTAACTGAATCAAGAATTCTTAAAATTAACGCATTCTCACTTATTCGATCCATGACCTATGAAAGCGCCACCTCCCACATCAAACTACTGTACTGTATCCACACGGCACAATAATATGTATTTCGATGACGAAGCGGTGGTGTGCAAAATATAATTGCGTCACTCTGAATTTGGTCATGACTATGTCTCGTGCGAGCACCGTATTCGTGTGCGCCATTTTGACAATGACATATTGACAAATGAAATTATCATTAAGCCGTGAAATTTACAGCACTAATGCGGTACTGTAAGAGCAGTGATGAAGTGGTAAGGCTTACTGTATGCAATGCCAAAACATTACTACCCCTACGCGAACACACGTCATTTCGTTTGCACGGGTTTGTGCGCTCTCACAAAGGAACTGGACTCTGCACCCAGTTACCAGATTTACCACTGTAATGGCAAGCCAGTTAACGCATTTCCACCGCCACCTTCGATTGATCCAACACCGTGCACGTGGCGGGGATACCTGACATTAGTGACGTAGTGGTGTTCACGTGCGATGCGGCGATGAGCAACAGCGCGAAACCGACGGCCATGCAGGCATTCCTGCGCGGCATCGAGTCCGATCTGCGGGCGCTGTGCGCGGACGCGCGCCGCCGCAACCAGCCGGTGAAGGCGGCGGCGGAGGCGGTGATTCTCAAGCTGAAGGAGGCCGATGACGACGAGGCGCTTCTCGCCGCCGCCGACGCCGCGGCGCGCGCGTTCTCGAGCGCCTGCAACGTGCCCGGCGGCGACGCCAGTAGCGCCGCCGCCACGTCCGTGAAGAAGCTCACTTACCGCTCCGTCGCGTGCATGCACAAAATGCTCACGCACACCGTCGTCTCGCCCGCGTGCCTCACCAGCATTCTCGCCGCGATTGAGCGTGTCGGCGTCGCATCTTTCGATGATAATATCACCCTCAAAGTGTTACAGACCAATATCTCCCTGCTAACTGTACGCAAGTACGCGGGCGCTCTTAGCGAACCGGAACTTGCGCGCGCATTCGCACTGTTTTTCCGTTTACGTACATCGGCTGTGCCGCTAGCGGTTGCAGCCGAGGCTGCCGCGGCGGGTGCTGATGCGCCGCGTCCGTTGGGTGTGATTGAGACCACTGCGCGTGCGGCGTTTCGGCAAGTGGCCGCCGACTTGTTTGCGAGTGCTCATGAAGCCCATAAGTCAATGGACAAAGTTAATGATTTGGTGGGCCTCGACTCGAATCCGATTCAGATTCGTGCCAGTTATAGGTTGTTCCAAGACTTGTGCGCGTTATTGGGCAAGGGTGACATGCGTTGGTTATCAGAAGAGGGGAATTCGGAACCCAAGGATTTCAAGGATTTGCCTCAAGTGTTGATTTTGGAAGTGGTGGATGATGCGTTATCTGGAAATGTCGACTTGTTTAGAAGACATCCGCTGTTTTCGGATTTGGTTTCTGCAGCATTGTCGCCGGTCATCTTGAAGATGGAGCTGTTGAAGAATGATAAGGCTCAATTGAAAGCGTTGTCCAGTTTGAATGCGACTGTTGTGCGCAACTTCTCGGAGGAAATTGGTGACAGTTGCAAGGAAATTTTGCTTCGTCTTACCGCATGTGTGAAGGACAGCATTCAGGGGGCGAAGCCGAAGGAATCTTCCAGTGGACCTGGCTGGATTGCTATCTTTTCGTTGGAGGCGTTGAGATGTATCTTCAGTGGGGAGAAGGGACCAGAGTTGTATTGTCAGTTCATTCTTGCTTACGATTTGGCGCCGGATGCCACGCCGGTTGTGCAGGGCGTGTTGAGTGCGGTGTCGGGTGTATTGGACATGCATGAATCGGTTGAATTGCTGGGTATTCCACTCAACCCGATGCTTGTCAAGGCGAAACCCTTTTATAGAATGCCTCTAGACTCGTATGAAGTTCTCACGTCTATTGCGCTTGGATTGTTCATTTCGTTCGGGAAGGGTGTGGGATATGCCGCGGAGAATCAGGACTTCGATGCTGTTCGGGTGTTCACTGCGTGTGAGTTTTCACCTAGACTTGTTGCACATGGGGCGGAAACTACAATGCGCGTGCCTATACCACCACCGGGAACTTCCGACCATATTGTGAAGCAATGGATGGAGGCCCTTGAAAACTTGACGAATGTGATGAGCGCATTCGGAAAAGCAGCGTATACTGCTCAAGTACATGATTGTTTGGATCAAACATTGACAAGTTTGTCCAGCGCTTGTATATTATCTTTGCAACAATTGTCTACGTCGCCGGAACAAAACCCGAATAGTGGGGAGAATCATTGTGGTAGTCATCGTGCCTTGGTTGCGTACAGTGCGATGTTTTCGATACAAGAAAAGTGTGGTGAACGATTGGGACGTAATTGGGGTATTGTATTGAATGCGCTTGTGGCGTTGGATGAGCGATTGTACGCGGGACTGACGCCGGCTCAGTTGGCGGCCGCCAGCGATGGGAATACGGGGAATGAGTTCTATTTGGAACTTAAGAAGTGGCTGGAGCAGGCGTTCGCGAGGGCACACGAGCTGTCTTGGAATGCAGTGCAAGAGCTTGTTTCGGCACTTATTCATAGTTCACGTGCTGCGATTCAGGTGTTGTCGAGAAAGCCGGCGGAAGAGAGCTCGAAGTCTGATGTGCCGGTACTCAGAATGTTTGGTATCACGTGGGCGGAGGCTGTGGTGTCGAGTGTTATTTTGAATGCGCATTCGAGGGATGATAACATGCCGCAGGGATTGTGGGAATTACTGACGGGTCACCATGTATCGATTTGTGTGGATTCTGGAACAGAGTACTTGCGAACTACAGCGTTGAAGTCTTTGTCTCGTGTCTCGTCCGTTGCGCTTGCTTGTAACAAGTCGGGCTTTGTTCCGCATGGGAAAATCATAAGTCCGTTTATGGATTTGTTGCAATCGCCTTACGCAGGTACTCGTTCAGATACTTTGGAATCTTTGCGATTGCTGTTGCAGACACATGGAGATAAGATTGAGGGTATTGCGGCTTGGGGTACGGTGCTGTCGATTTTGAGATCGGCGTGTGGGACATGTGATGAAGTGAATGAGAATGGAGAGGAGAAAATTGCGGCTGTACCGGCTAGTGATAATATGGTGTCGGATGGATTCAGAGTCGTGCAACTTATTGCGGATGACTTTCTGCCATGTCTCGTGGAAGATGTCTTGCCGAGATGGATGTATGTTATTGGAGGATATGGACGACAAAGAGATGATGTGAATGTTGCACTCACTTCGATTGAGTTGTTGTGGAGTACTGCGGATTATATTGCGACTGTTGAGGCGTTGAAGAGTAATGACATGTTGTGGATTACTTTGTTTTCTGAATTGAAGGATATTGGACAAGACGAACGTCCGGAAATTAGAAATTGTGCTGTTAAAACACTCACTGGAACTTTGAAGGCGCATGCGGCGAACTTATCGGCGAATGCATGGGAAGGAATCATTGCGTCTGCACTATTGCCGTTGTTAGAACGTGTGATGAAAGGAGGAGAATCTTCGAATGAGAAAAATGGGGACGAGGGATCGACAGTGCCGAAGAGCAAGGTTGACCAACAACTTATTGTTCATCACAGCAGAAACACGCCGAGGAAGCAGTGGAATGAAACTCGTGTCTTGGCATTGCGAGGTGTTGCGAGTGTGTTGTGTATCGCTATTCCGTTTTTGGCGGACCTCAGATACGAAGATGGCAAACCTGTGCTGAGGTTGTTGGCGGAGAATGAACACAAAGGACTGTGGAATAAGGTATTGCAATTTGCGAAAACTGCTGCATCTAGTCAGGATACAGAAGTTGCTGTGGCAGGTGTTGCGTCGCTATTGGACTTACTGGATGTTACTGGAAAGGCTGTGTCCAGTTTCTTGAACGCGGAGAAAAGTGCTGCTACGAGTGAAAGTACTACTAATAGGGAGGAAGAGGAACCAAAGCCGGTTGTCGAGTCTCAATCTTGGATTTCCGGAATGTTGTCTGGACAGGACTCTGGATCTAATAGTGATTCGACGTCTGTGACAAAACCAGAGGAGAAAGAAGTTGAACCGGTTTCGGACGGCTCCATGCAATTGTGGGAAAGTGTCTGGCAAACAATCGCGAATTCTACGAGTTATGAAGATGAAGAAGGAAATAGAGCGTTGAGAACTACGAAAATTTCGGATGAAAAGGCACTGGTTTTGCTGGGTGAGGGGTTGTCGGATGCGAAGACTCACTTTGATCCGGCTCTGAGCCATAAAAGTTCACCGTACTTGTTGCAAGTGCTGTTTCATCTTGTAACAAATGAAAATACAGAGACTACACCAGAGCAGCATTACATGGGATCGACAGGAAAGCTTTCGGATGTGGCACTGTCGGCGCTGAACACAATTCAACAGATTCGGTTTGGAAATGACGCGGACAGTTGGAAGTGCTTACTGAAAGAACTAGTGAAGGTACTCGATGATCATTCTTCTGATGGCCGTGCACCAGTGGCTACTTTCCATGTTGTCACTATTATGAAGGATATTTATAGTTCGAAGGATCGCGTGCCTGTGGATGTGTTGAATGATGGATTACTCGATTGTGTTTGTGCACTAGGACGAATTATGACTGAACGTCATCGTGGTACTTCGCCAATTGCGCCCGAAGACAATGAAACTATGGTCGATTTTGTTGTTCACGATGGCATGGCGTTATGGTCTGCGGCTACTATTGCGTTTGAGACTGCAATGCATACGGTCTCTGGGTTCAGGAACGCACCCAGTTCGTTTTGGGATTCTATTGCTAAGGTCCTCGACGACTTTCTATATCCTACTTTTGCAGCCTCGCTCGGTGGCTGGGGTGAACCTATTCCATTTGGGGCCAGACCACAAGCTCAGGAATATGACATTCTATTAGCGAGATGTATTCGTGATTTTCTGCCGTTTTTACATGCGGATACGCTAGCAGGAACTCGAGAGAGACTTGTTGAATTGCTCGCACGTGGCGCGGAAGAAGGGAAAACAAGCAGAAGACCACGATTCGTGAGAGCATGCCAGGAATATATATTTAACCTTGCCGATCAGAGATGGGTAAGCACTCGTGCGGGACTTGCGAATAATGATATCGCGAATATTTGTGCGAGGAAGGTTACTCAAGTGAGCGATATTATTTTGCACCAGTTTATCGCGGATGGACAAAGAGCGGGGCGATGTCCGCTACCAGCGGAAAGAAGAGCGGAAGTCATGTTCCTAATGAGAAAGTTAAGGAATTTACAGGCGTTTGTTAGTGACCCTTCGGGAGATAGCAAGGCAGCGAAACGACACATGCTGACTCTCTACCCGAGGCTGGCCGAATGTGTCGATGTCGGAGACATTGCGGTTAGAAACTTTGCACGAGCGCTGATTGATGAGTCGACGTTCAAACAACACATTTTACAACAAATGCCGGTAGCATGATTTAATTTAAGGCGTGTGACTAAACAGATGTACTTAACTTGAATCGGAGTTTGTGGGTTTCGTAGAAATGTACCGTACAATAGTTCAGTTCCGTCGTTATGCCATGCGAAAAGAGTCGGGATGTAGCGGGTAGTTACTTGGTCGGTTCAACGGGCAACGGTTTATCATCTCCCATGGCGGCGGGTTGGTCGCCCTTCACATCACTGCCTTCGACATCTACCGCTCTCTCGGACATGGGAACTTGCGCAGCTACAGTGTCCTCAGCGTTGAACGGCGACAAGTCGGCGGGTTGGAAACATGCGCCAACCGGATCGAGGAGCATGGCCAAGAAAGAGCGGGGCGAGCCGTCAGCCTGAGTGGTCGACCAGTAGAGCTTGTCTTCGAGGAAACCCATGCTGCTTTACTTGGGAGAAGATGCGCGTTGCGTGCTGTGCTGAGACGGGTGCGACAAAGAGCAGACGAGTAGCAGGGGGCGGCTGCACATATTAGTGTACTAGGACGAGACTGTATTAAGTGTTGCGTGTGCGGTGCAGCTGTTAGTTTGATTGGTTTTCGTATGACCAATTATCGAATAGTGATGAAGTGGGTCAGCAACGCATCAGAGGGAATCGAATCTCCGCATTCGTCTTGTTCAATTGCTACGTATAGTATGAAGGTGCCGCAGGCGTTCGCATCACCGCTCACGGGGAGCATCAAAGTGCGTAAATATCGTGCGAATATCCGGGCATGCGCGGAGAGGAAGCGGGAGGCGCGCGCAGTGGAGCGGCGTTCATTAAGCAACTTCAATTTGCTGAAATTCAGCGATACCTTGCGTCAGAATCGCGTCGAGAATGGCATGCTTCGACGAAGAAATGTAGCGACTCTGCAGGTCAACATCGGTCTCACCTGTGACCTTGCATGCCGGCATTGTCATGTTGAATCTTCGCCACTGCGAAAGGAAACCATGCCACGTGCTGTTGCCGATCGGCTCGTGAAACTTACCGCCAGTGCGCCACATATCGAGGTGGTGGACATCACGGGTGGTGCACCCGAATTGCACACCCAGTTTCGGCACCTCGTGACCTCGTTTCGTGCGCTTGGTAAGCGTATAATCGACCGCTGTAATTTAGTAGTGCTTGAGGAAGACGGCCAGGAAGACACCGCGCAGTTTCTCGCTGAAAATGAGGTGCGTGTGGTGGCGTCGCTGCCTTGCTATAGCGCGGAGAACGTGGAGCGCCAGCGAGGAGATGGCGTGTTCGATGCGAGTATTCGGGGATTACAAAAACTTAATGCGCTGGGTTATGGCCGTGATGGCACTGGCTTGGTGCTAGATCTCGTTTACAATCCTCTGGGTCCTACACTGCCACCACCACAACAAAAGTTGGAGGAAGACTACAAACGTGAATTGCGGCGTGCTTTCGGTATAGAGTTTAACAACCTCATCTGCAGTGCGAATATGCCTATCAAGCGGTTCGCGGATGACCTCATCCGCGAAGGAAACATGCAGCAATACCTTGACTTGTTAGTGAACAATTTTAATGTGGATACTGTCGATAACGTCATGTGTCGTGACATGATTCATGTGGCGTGGGATGGCACCCTGCACGACTGCGATTTCAATTATGCCCTCGCCATGTCACTGGCACTAGGGCGTGAACGCCGGGCCGATGAATTCATGTTCCCAGAGAATTCATTGACTGTGTTTGATGTCGATAGTTGGCATCAACTGGTTGACCAAAAAATTCACACTGCCCCGCATTGCTATGGGTGTACTGCAGGAAGTGGTTCGAGTTGTGGGGGCTCGTTAACCTCGTAAGTTCAATGTAGCTGTACTGTTCACTGAAAACTTAAACAATCTAGGGAGCGTATTTTTGGACAGGTAACCAATTCGTTTTATTCTTGCAGGGACATACAAACATATCGCATGTACAGTACTTGTACAGCATACCGAATTTATTTTACAAGGAGACCTGATGGAGTTCACTTACTTTAGGTACAGCTTTTTTTTCCAATCCTTGACTGAATCAGTGCACAAAACTTAGGTCCTTGAATCTATTTGTATTGTGCTAACTATAGATAAAAAAGCATACCGTACATTATCATTTTATCCCTAATCTAATAAACATTATATAGATTAAAGTTCGCTATAAACGCTGTTTTGTCGAGTTCTGTATGTAAAGGGAACTAGAGTATGACTGTGAAGCTTGTGTGAACGCAGTGCAGGGGGTCCTCACTTTAAGTCCGCCCCATGTAATGCCCTGCCCCAAATTAAATACGTGTTGCAACTTTTTCTGTTATACGTAGTGCATGAAATTTTGAAGCAATGAATAGGGCAGTGAATAAAAAATTAGATTAATGAAACAAATTTTAAGTAACCAATTTCAGATTCAATAAATAGTTTAAGGAAAGGATTTAGTACTAGAAATATAAACCTCCGAAAGAGCTACTTTACATAAGTCTAAAGTTAAGCGTTGCTTGCCAGCAGAGAAGCACACACTATGCCTCAAACATCATAACACGAGATGGAGAAGTTCTGACGCTCGGCAAGAAGCTCCAAGTTTCACGTTGTATTTTCGAAGGTCATAGCCAAGAAGATGTTGTCACACATTTCAATCTTGATGCCTCAGCGGTAAGCCGAATCGTGAACCCTCATGGAAGATTGCACAAAGTGCAGCACAAGCAAATGAAACACCGAAATTTGAAACTTGGGAGAGATTAACACTAATCAATTTTTAGAATCCGGAAATACTAAAACTGAAACAGCGCGAAAGTACAGGATTTTCCAAAAAACTGCACGCAGGACCTGGAATGAGAGCAACACCTTGGAAAAAGGACAAAATGCATGGACGCCACTGGAAGTTGCTCGCCCTTTGAGAGCGAGATACCCTGCTATGGAGAATGATGTTACGGTATTTGTGCGATTTATTCGTTCTGAAAAATTTCTTGTAGTGGTTTGCCTGATTCGGAATCATGCGCTAATTGCTGCACAAATTCACAACGTATCTTCATTTCCTGCATCACTGGGGTGGGTCAGAAACTTCTTGCGATGATCCAGCATCCAGCATTCTTCCAGATTGCGAGGAAAAGGTGGAACTAAGTTGCCTGAGGGACATGAAGAGCGTATGGCAGAAATTCGCAGTGTCTTGGCAGGATGCAGTTTGAATAATATTTACAAGGAGGATGAGTCCGGACTGCTGTATCGCATGAATCCGAATCGCAGGTATCCAGGTAGCAATTAAATCCGGTGCAACGTCCATGGAACAAGTTTCCAGAAATACAAGGAAAGAATGGCGGTTGTGTTTCGTACTAATAAAAATGGATGCAATATACTAACTATTCGGTTCATTGGATCTACAGGTTCTCCTGCATGATTCCAAAAAATCTGGGTGGATGGATGCCCCAGGATTTGAGCACTGGCTGCATTAGTTGTATTCTGAAGTGAAAAGAAATCTGATGAACCATGGCTACTAATGTAGGACAATTGTGGAAGTCATATCCATAGAACTGCGCTTCACAGTGATTGTATTGAACCTTAATCTCCCAATACAACTGCTACGCATCAGCCGTTAGATGAAGGCTTGATTTCACTAGCGAAAAATTAGTATCGCTCTATAATGCTGCCTAAAGTTTGCAATAATATGAAAAAACGGGCCGGTGAACGTGTCTTCATTTTTTGACAGATATTGGAAGCTACTGTAACTTCCTGTATTGGGCTAAGAAGGTGTGATGTTTCTGGCCACCATCCATTCAAACAATGTACTTTACAGTTAAAAATCTTCAAATTCAAAGTCAATCCATCGAATGTACTATCTGCACCTTCATGAATCCACTGAGCGAAAAAGATTTACTAAGTCGTTTCCTCAACCGTTGTATCAGCAGCCGAGATCCACAGCCGAATATCTTTGGATGAACAACACTGCCGGGCATATGCAAAAAGCTTTATCCTCGAGTCGCGTAAGCCTCACGGATATCTATCTGATAATGGCTCTGCTTCCTCAGGTGGCTTGTTGAAGAGAATTATTCCATCTGGTTTGTTCAATAAGCGGCATATCTCACCCAAATCTGCAAAGAACGGTTTCGACACACAAAAAGTTAT
>JAAUYH010061240.1_pt1 | contig 16801 bp, 13 predicted proteins | sample 7278061 | NCBI WGS metagenome assembly JAAUYH01 (sample SAMN14350203, study PRJNA611818) | marine sediment metagenome | isolation source: surface marine sediment (0.6m) | place: French Polynesia: Moorea | collected 2018-08 | reverse complement strand
TGAGGCGATCCCGGTGGGCATGCAGAGCCGCCGGTCCGGCGAAAACGTGTGGTCTCAGCTCGGTACGACCGATCAGAGCGTCGATCAACCGCGTCGGCGGAACCGAGGTATACGCCGCCCGGTTGATCGACGCTCTGATCGGTCGTACCGATCTGAGACCACACGTTTTCGCCGGACCGGCGGCTCTGCATGCCCACCGGGATCGCCTCACCGGAGTCGCCTGCCACGTGATGCCGCGCGTGACCGACCGTCGACCGGGCCGGCTTGTCACCGAGCGCCTGTGGCTGGCCCGGGCGATGCGGCGAAGCGGCATCGAGGTCGCCCATCACCTGGGGGGCACAGTCCCACCCGGCTTCCGCGGGCCGACCGTCGTCACCGTTCACGACCTCCAGCCTCTCGACGACCCCGCCAACTTCGGCGTCGCCAAGCGAACCTGGTTGTCCCGGGCCCTGCCGGCCGCGATTCGTCGGGCCGATGTGGTGACGACCCCGAGCGCGTGGGTCGGCGGCCAGATCATCGAAAGGTTCGACGTCGATCCGGATCGGGTTCGAACGGTGTCTGCCTACGCCGACGATCCCTCCGGGCCCGACGCGTGTCCCCCGTCCCGTCGCGTGACCGAGGCCATCGACCGGGGACCGCTCGTGCTGTACCCGGCCATGACGATGCGCCACAAGAACCACCGATTGCTGTTCCGGGCCTTTGCCGCAGTGGCCGAGACCCGACCCGACCTTCAGCTCGTGTGCGTGGGCGCGGTGGGCCGCGACCATGACGAGATCGTGGCGGCTGCAGCGGCTCTGTCGCCTCGGATCCACATGTTCGGGTACGTACCCGCCGCCGACCTGGAGGCCCTGTACGAGGCGGCCGAGCTGGTTGCCTTCCCTTCGTGCTACGAGGGGTTCGGTCTGCCCGTCCTCGAGGCCCAGAAGGCGAGAGTCCCGGTCGCAGCGGCGGCGGTGACCTCCCTTCCCGAGGTGGCGGGGGCGGGAGCTCTGCTCATCGACCCCGAAGACATCGACGGCTGGATCGATGTGCTGGCCACACCGATCGCCCCCGAGACCCGAACCGGCCTGATCGAAGCAGGTATCGACAACGCAGCCCGGTACACCGCCTCGCGGATGGCGCACGCCCAGATCGAGGCCTATCGGCTCGCCGCCGCCCGCGGGGCGGCCTCGTAGGCTGGCCCGCGTGAGAATTCAGGCCCTCGGTCCCCACTTCGCGCCCGACAGCGCACCGACCGGCGAGTTCATGACCGCCATCGTCGAGGGCTTGGGACGCCGGGGCCACGAGATTCACATGATCACCGCTCTTCCCTGGTACCGAGAGCATGCGGTCGAGGAGGGGTGGGGCGGTCGGCCCGTCCGCACCGAGGAGACCGACTGGGGAAGGATCACCCGGGTCCATCCCTTTCCGACCGACAAGACCAACATCGGAGCGCGGGCGCTGGCCTTCGCCGGGTTCACCGCCATCGGACTCGGCGCCGCCGTGGTCGATCGCTTCGACCCCGACGTCGTCTTCGCCATGTCGCCGCCTCTGTCGCTCGGCGTCGCCGGCTACGCCGCGGCCCGCCGCCACCGGACGCCGTTCGTGTTCAACATCCAGGACGTCTTCCCCGATGTCGCCGTCGAGACGGGCACGATCACCAACCCCCGTGTCATCGACGCGGCCCGCCGCCTCGAACGTTTCGTGTACGACAGTGCCGACGTCGTGACCGTGCTCAGCGAGGAGATGCAGCGCAACGTCGATGCCAAGACCGCCACGCCGACCGAGATCATTCCCAACTTCGTCGACACGACCGGCTATCGACCCGCCCCGCTCGAGAACGGCTACCGCCGGGAGTTCGGTCTGCAAGGCAAGCGCGTCGTCATGTACTGCGGCAACGTCGGGCTGTCGCAGTCGATCGAGCTGATGGCCGACGCCGCCCGCGAGATGACCGATCTCGACGATGTGGTCTTCGTCGTGAACGGCGGCGGGTCGGGGATGGGTGAGGTTCGCCGTCGCTCCCAGGGCCTCGACAACTTCCGAATCGTTCCCTATCAGCCGGTCACACGGGTTCCCGAGGTGCTGGCTGCCGCCGACGTGCACGTCATCCCGTTGAGGAAGGGCCTGGCCTGGTCGAGCGTTCCCTCGAAGCTGTACAAGATCCTGGCCGTCGAACGGCCGGTCGTCGCCAGCGTCGATGAGGGCACCGAGGTCGGCCGGGTCGTCGTGGAAGCCGAGGCAGGACGATCGGTCCCGCCCGACGATCCGGCCTCCTTCGTGGCGGCGCTCCGGGAGCTGTTGGCCGATCAGCCCTTGCGAGAGAAGATGGGCCGAGCCGGTCGCCAGTGGGTGGAGCAGTGGGTTTCGCCCGACGCCGCCGCCGACCGGTACGCCGGGCTGTTCGAGAGGTTGACGGTCTGAGCGCAGGGGTGGGGTGCGATGGGACGTCGGGCCCCGGCCGGTAGGATCAGGCCCGTGGCCAGAGGAGATGACACCAGCACGCGCGCCTCGGATTCGTCGCGCAAAGTAGCCCGGGCGGCCAAGGCCGGACAAGCCGGCGGCACCACGGGCCGCGAACAACGCGAGCTCGGCTTCCCGCTGGCCCTCGCCGGCGTCATCATCGCCGGTTTGGCGCTGGTCGCATTCTCGTGGAATGCCCGCGACGTGGCCGCGCTGAGCCCGAGCTTCAACGACCATTGGCACGTCGCCTACGGCATCTACGACTGCCGAACCGACTCGTTCCTGCCGAATCTCGCCGATCCCCGCACTCCGAACTCTGGCATCCACACCCACGGCGACGGGGCGGTGCACATCCACCCGAGCTCGTCGGAGGCGACGGGTAACAATGCCCAGCTCAAGCGATTCTTCGATGCCACCCGAGTCGAGCTCACCGATGACACGATGAGCTTCGCCGACCGAGACTCGATCGAAGAAGAGGGCGCCGAATGTGATGGCAAGCCGGCGATCCTCCAGGTCGTCCGCTTCGCCCCGGGCTCGGACACCCCCGACACCGTGATCACCGAAGATCTCGACGAGTACCGGTTCCTCGCCGATCAGGAGCGTGTCGTGATCGCCCTGGCTCCGATCGGGGCCGACATCCCGCCTCCGCCTCAGGAGAACATCGACGCCGCTGCGGCCTCCTCGCCCTTCATTCTCGAGACCGACCAGTTCCCCGAGGACTTCGACCTCTCCGAGCTGGAGGGTCTGGGCGATATCGAAGTCGAGGACGATGGCTCCATCCTCGATGAGGACGGCAACGTAGTCGTCCCCGCCCCGGACGAGACCGATTCGGGCGAATCAGATTCAGATACCAGCGATACGGAGTCCGGCGACGCCGAGACCGACGACGGCGGCTAGGTCGACGCGCTCGGAGGGGCGCTCGGCTGGTCTTCCAGGCCGAGCTCGACGTTGATTCGGCTCGAGGAATCCGCCTTCTCCGTGCCGCCCATGTCGAACACCATCTCGATTCCGGCGGCCGCGCACGTTTCCGCCTCCGGTACGACCTCTCCGGTGGATCGGTCGCCACCGTTGGCGAAGATGAGGCGGTGATCGGCGAACTCGCGAGCGATCAACTCGAGCGACTGGCACACCGTGCGGTCGTCGTCGATGGCGATGAACGCCCGATCGACGATGCGCAGGGCCTTGACGATCCGAAGGCGGTCGGTCTCGTCGATGATCACCTTGCCCTTCTTCATCCGCTGCTGGGCGTTGTTGTTGACGATCACGATCAGCGTGTCGCCCCGGGCGGCCGCGTCCTCCATCATGTCGAGGTGTCCGACATGGAGCGGGCTGAAGTAGCCGCTCACGATGATGCCCACTGGTTGATGCACGACGCTCCCTGAGTCAGCGAAAGAGGTCCTCGCCAGGCCGGCGAACGATCTCATCGACGACTGTACCGGGCCGGAACCAGGCGGCGGGCAGGCCCCGGACAATGGCGGCGGGAACACCGCGGCTCTTACCCATCACGAGCTCGGCGGCGGAAGCGACTTCGTCCACGAGGGCGACCTCGGTCACCTGCAGCTCGCGGCCCAGGGCGTCCGTGGTTCCCCGGAGGTCGAGAATCGGCGCCAGCCCGGCGCTGCCGATGGCCACGTCGGTAACCCCGCGGCGCCACGGGCGACCGAACGTGTCGGAGATCACGACTCCGATCTCGACACCAAGGCGGGCCCGGGCCACGTCGCGGATGCGCCGCGCCGACCGGTCCGAGTCGATCGGTAGCAGCGCCGCCGAGCCGGATTCTACGTTCGACAGGTCGACACCGGCATTGGCGCACACGAAGCCCTGGGCCGTCTCGCTGATGATCAGCTCGCCTCGCCGGCGCAGTATTCGGGTGGACTCCTCTTCGACTATCGCCTTGTGGCCGCGAGGGTCGTTGGTGTCGATCGGGACGATGCGACCCTCGGCTTTCGACACGACCTTCTGGGTGACGACCAGCACGTCATGGGCTCGAAGCGGGGCGGCGTCAGCGACGATCGCGGCCAGATCGTCGCCCGGCTCGATCTCGGGAATGTCGCGAACGGCGATGACGGTCAACTCGTCCAGCTCAGCCACGTCGGCCTCCGACCGATGAGGAAGCCGCCAGGGTGGTGCGGGCGAGCCCGGCGGCACGCTCTTGATCACCCATGATCGTGTCGGTGACGATCGGCACCGGACCCACTGCGGCGACCTGTCGAGCCAGACCGGCATCGGCCTGATCGATCACCAGACCATCGATCACCTCGGCGTAGCGGCGCGCCACGCCCACAACCGATGGCTCTTCGCCGAGCTCGGCCATCAGCCGGGCCGCCGGACCCTTGAGGGCAGCGCCTGCCACGATCGGGGAGATCGCAACGGTCGGGCCGGGTCGGTCGGCCAGGAGTTCCCGGACACCGGCTACGGCCAGGATCGGCTCGATCGAGACGACAGGATTCGAAGGAGCCACGATGACGACGTCGGCCGCGAGCGCTTCGACCACCGCGGGCGTCGGCTCGGCGTCGGCGGCGCCATCGATGTGGACCGCCGCGATCTCGATTCCGTGGCGATGCCGTACGAAGTACTCCTGAAACGGCACATCGGAGCCATCGTCGGCCCGCGTGAGACGCGTGGATATGCGGTCTTCGCTGACCGGCAGGATGGTCACCTCGATACCCCAGGCCGTGGCGATCTCGCCGGTGACCGTCGTGAGGTCCGCTCCGGAAGCCAGACGGCCGGTGCGGTGCAGATGAGTGCCGAGATCGCGATCACCGAGCGAGAACCAGTCGCCGTCTCCGTACCGGCCGAGAGTGGCCATGGCCTGCCAGGTCTCGTCGCGCAGGCCCCAACCGCGCTCGGGATCGATCTCGTCGGCGAGCGTGTAAGTGATCGTGTCGAGGTCGGGGCTCACGTGGAGCCCGTGAAGGACTGTGTCGTCGGCGACGTTGACGACGGCCGTGATCATCGATGGCGGGACCACCAGCACGAGACCCCGAAGGAATCGAGCGGCCCCGACACCCCCGCACAGAACGGTGATATCAGGCATCGGCGCGAGCCCGGGCGTCGGCCACGATGTCGGCCAGGCTGTCGGCCAGTGGGATCGTCGGCTGCCACCCGGTCGCATCGCGGAGCCGGCGGTTGGAACCCCTCACCACGGGCACGTCGACCGGACGCTGGAGCTCGGGATCGGGAACCAGCTCCAGATCGGCCCCGGCGGCTAGGAGCAGACCGTCGGCGACCTCCTGGATCGAGAGGTCGACGCCGCTGCAGACGTTGTAGACCTCGCCCGCTTCGCCCCCATCGGCTAGCAGGCGATACGCCCGCACGATGTCGCGGACGTCTGTGAAGTCGCGGCGCGGTGTGAGATTGCCGACCCGCAGCTCGCGCTGGCCGGATCGCTCGGCCTCGATGATGCGGGTGGCCAGTCCGGCGGCCACGAACTGTGCGCTCTGCCCGGGGCCGAAGTGGTTGAAGGCCCGGATGCGTATTACGTCCTGATCACAGCCGAGATGGGCCTGCTGGGCGATGGCGTCGGCGGCCACCTTGCTGGCGGCGTAGGGGGTCTCGGGTCGGAGGGGCCGGGTCTCGTCGATCGGAAGATCATCGGGGTCGACCCGACCGTAGACCTCGGCGCTGGTGACGGCCAGAACTCGTGTCACGCCTGATTCCCGAGCGGCGTCGAGCACATTGAGGGTGCCCTCGGCGTTGGCGCGGAAGGTGCCGATCGGGTCCTTCCAGCTGGTCGGTACGTGAGCCTGGGCGGCCAGGTGGAAGACGACCTCGGGGTCAGCGGCCGCCATGTGGGAGAACACCGCCGCTCGGTCGGTGATGTCGGGGCCTCCGGCCGCACGGTCGGTGATGACCACCTCGTCACCCCGGTCGCGGAGGTGAGCGGCGAGGGTGCGACCGACGAAGCCGGCGCCGCCGGTGATCAACGCTCGCATCGAGAGCCCGAGCCGGGGGAGGGGTGTTGGTACGGGCTGGGCACAAGCCGGTAGCGTAGCGGGGCTGTGGAATCCGCCCCTCAACCCACGACGGCCGCAGCGGAGGGCACGGCTGCGGTTCGGATCGTCATGGCGGCGTTCGACCCCGGTCCCTGGTTCGAGGAGATGCTCCAGAGCTTCGCCGACCAGGAGTTCCACGACTTCGCCCTCTCGCTTGTCCACGAGCCGGCCGACGGAGAGTGGCTCGCCGGGCGCTGCGAGCGATTCGAGTTCGTAGAGATGGTGGAGGCCCCCGAAGACAGCAGCTTCGGCCAGAAAGTGAGCGTCGGGGTCGAGGCGACAAGCGAGCCGCTGCTGCTCATCTGTCACGACGACGTCGCCCCAGCGCCAGGCGTTCTGTCCCTGCTCGTTCGTGAGCACCGGCGTCGGAACGAGCCTCGCTCGATCATCGCCCCCAAGCTCGTCGACTGGAACGATCCGACCCGGCTCATGCCGACCGGCTTCGACGCCGACCGCTTCGGGGACACGGCGGCGATCGTGGCACCGGGCGATCTCGATCAGGGCCAGCAGGACAAGCTCGCCGAGGCATTCGGGGTGTCGACGGCGTGTTTTCTCATCGACAGAAACTTCTACGACGAGCTCGGGGGCTTCGACCCTGTCATCGACTGGCACGGCGAGGCCCACGACCTGGCCCTTCGGGCCCGAGTCGCCGGGGGGAAGGTCGTCATAGCTTCGGGCGCCGCCGTGCGGCACCGAGCCGCTTTCGCCGAACGGGGTGGAGTCTCGGAGTCGTTCCGGCTCCGTCGGCACCAGATGCGCTCGACGCTCGCCGTGGCGTCCGGGCTGTCGATGTTCGGGCAACTCATACGTCTGGCGCTGCTCCACATCCTCGAGTTCTTCGTTGCACTGGCTCGGCTCGACATGACCGAGGTGGCCGCCATCCCGGCCGCATGGCTCTGGAACCTCCGCCACGCCGGTTCCTTGAGGCGGCAACGGCAGCGGATCGATGCCGGCCGCCGGATCGACTCGGCTGCGCTTCGTCTGGCTCGCCGTACCGACTCCATCCGCCTGTCGGAGAGCCTCGACCGACGAATCTCGCAGCGGGAACAGGCCAGCGAACGCGGCGAGAAGACGTTCTCGGTGGTGCGCGGGGCCGGGGCAGTGGTGCTGGGGGTCCTGCTGCTGTTCGGGGCCCGGCATCTCCTGACCAGAGAAGTGCCAGCCGTCGGGCAGTTCGGGCTCGTGCCCGACGACCTCGGTTCGCTCACTTCGGCCTGGTGGAGCGGCTGGCGGCTCTGGGGGATGGGTACCGAGGGGTTCGCCCCCATGGCCTACCCGCTTCTCGACGTGCTGGGCCTGGCAACGTTCGGGTCCGCCGAGCTGCTGCGCACCGTCCTGGTGGTCGCCCCGCTGCCGGTCGGCGTGATCGGGGCCTGGCGCCTCTTCTCGAGCAGCGACTCCGAATACGGCTCGGTGGCGGCGGCCGCGGTCTACGCCGCGTCGCCCGTGCCGTACAACGCAATCGCCGGGGGGAGTCTCCAGGCGCTGCTCGTGTATTCGGCTCTTCCCTGGATGCTGGCGCACTGCATTCAGGTGTCGCGAAGCGAGCTGTTCGGGGTGAGGGCGCATCGGGCCGTCAGTGCCATGGGACTGCTGGTGCTCTTGGCCGTCGTCGGCGCGTTCGTTCCCTGGGTCGGCGTCAGCTTCACCATCATGATCGTCGGGCTGGTCTTCGGGTCCTTCCTGGCCGGCGACATGCGGGGCGTTCCGACCCTGCTCGGAGTGGCCGTAGTCGCCCTCGTCGGAGCAACCACGCTGAATCTGCCGTACCTCTCCGAGGTGACGGAGTGGTACCAGTTCGGATCCGCCCACACCGCCGACGGCACGAACGTCTCGTTGGCGACGATGCTGAGGGGCGACACCGGACCGGCCGGCTCCACGATCCTGGGGTGGGCCGTCTTCGCTCCGGCTCTGTTCCCGCTCCTGTTCGGGCGGGGCCAGCGGTTCAGCTGGGCCGTTCGGATCTGGGGTCTGCTCGTCGTCACGTGGGCTCTGCCCTGGGCTGGGGCCAACGGATGGCTACCGGTGGGCCTCCCCGAGATCGAGCTGCTCCTGGCGCCGGCGGCCCTGGGTCTGGCCGTGCTCGCCGGGTTGGGGGCGATCGTCGCCGAGCGCGACATCGAGAGGCGGTGGTCGCTGGCGACCCTGCCCCTCGTCGCTGCGGTCGTGGGCCTGGTCGTGGCGCTGGTGCCGCTGGTGTCGGGGAGCTTCTCCGGACGGTGGGAGCTGGCCCGCGTCGACCTGGGTACGACCTTCGGCGCCATCGAGGCTCCGGCCGAGGAAGGCACGTATCGAGTCCTCTGGATCGCCGACCCCCACGTGCTCGGCGGCGCCGGGATACCGACCTCGGCGGATCTGGCTTGGAGTACGTCTCTCGACGGTCGCCCCGACATCCGCAAGCTCTGGGGAGGCGCCACCGGAGCGGCCACCGATGTCCTCGGCGAATCAGTGACGGCCGGCCTCGACGGCCGGACGTCTCGACTCGGTCGGGAGCTCTCCCGGTTCGGCGTGCGCTACATCGTCGTCATGGATCAGCAGGCTCCGATCCCTGAAGTGTCACGTCGGGTCGAGGTGGCGTCGACCCGAGCCGCCGGTCTCGGTTCGCAGCTCGACCTGGTGCGCACCGTCGTGGTGAACCCGGCGGTCGTCGTGTACGAGAACACGGCCTGGGCTCCGGTTCACGCCAGCGTGGCGCCGATCGTCCTCGAGAACCTGCGCTTCGATGACCCGGCGCCCGCCGTCGTACGGCGAGCCGACCACGACACTTGGGACGGCCAGGTGCGAGCGAACCGTGTTCTCTATGCCGCCTGGGAGCCGTCGCCCCGGTGGGTGGCGACCGTGGGCGACCGGGTGGCTCGGCGCGCCGACGTCGGAGTGGTCGGAATGGGTTTCACGCCCGCCGACGACGAAGCCACCGAGGCGGTCTTCGACTATCAGACCGAGGACGCCCACCAGTTGGCGCTGGGGGCCCAAATCGCCGCCTGGCTGCTGGCCGTGCTGCTGCGACGCTGGGTGGTGGGCCGGGACCGGCGCCGAACCCGCGCCCTCGAGTCTCGGGCCGGTCGGGCATGAGCCGGATCTTTCGCGTCCCGGGAGTCACGATCGTCGTCGGCCTCATCGTGGCCGCCCTGTTCCTCGATCAAGGCCGAGAGCCCGTCGTCGTCGCCGTCGACGAGCTCGTCTCTCCGGTGCCGGTGGTGGCGCCGGCCAACGCCCGGTCGGCCACCTGGTTCTGTGCCGCGGGAACCACCGAACCCGGCAGCGCAGCGGACGCTCTCGTCGTACTGGCCAATACGACGACCGAACAGGCCGAAGCCATCGTGTCGGTCTTCACCGGCAGCTCGGCTCCGAGCGTGGGCGCCGCGGTCGAGGAGCTCGTGGTCGAGATCCCCCAGCAGGACTCCGTCGACCTTCGGCTCGCCGATCTGACTGACAGCGGCCCGATCGTATCGATCGCGGTCGAAGTCGATCAGGGTGGCGTCATCGCCGACAAGATCGTCTCGGGCCCGACCGGCGTCGCTCGGTCGGCCTGTTCGACCGACGGATCCGAGGCCTGGGTCGTGCCATCGGGCTCGACGGCACCCGGGGCCAGGCATCAGCTGGTCCTGTTCAATCCGTTCCCCGACGACGCCATCGTCGATGTCGACTTCGTGGCCGATTCGGGCACCCGTGAACCCGAGGATCTGACCGCAATGCACGTTCCGGCCCGATCGTCGCGGCTCGTCGAGATCGGCGAGTTCGTGGCTGCCGCCGAAACGGTCAGCACATTCGTCGAGGCCCGCAGCGGCCGGGTCGTCGTCGAGGCCATCCAGATCTTCGACGGATCGGCCGATCCCCTGGGGCTCGGCCTGGTCGCCGGAGTTCCGGCCCCGGCCGAGTCCTGGACGTTCGCCGGGGTCGCTCCGCGCACCGGCCCGGCTCGACTCGTCGTCGTCAACCCCAGTGAGACGATCGTGCGGGCCGACGTCGAGGTCTATCCATCGGGGGCCGAACGCTTCATAGAGCCGCTTCAGCTCACGCTGAGGGCCGGCCAACACGCCGTCGTCGACCTCCTCGCCGACGGGCGGCTCGAGGGCATCCCGTCGTTTTCGGTGGTCGTGCGTTCCTTCGACGGCCCTCGCCTCGTCGCCGGTCTCGAGCAGCGGCCACCCGAGCCCGAGACCGGCGCGCTCGCCGAGCTCCTGGAGACCGATGCTCCCACGACCGGCTTCGCCGGATCGGCCGGTCAGGCCCTCGAGTCTTCCCTTCTGTTGACCGCGGTGGAAGTGACCGAGGGCGACGAGACCTCGGCCCTGCACCTGTTCAACCCGTCCGACGACACGTTCGTGACCGTCGAGGCCGCCGTGCTCGGCGAGGGGGCGTCGCGCCCCGTGAGCCTCGAGGTCGGTCCGGGCCGGACGTTGCGGGTGCCGCTCGCCGAGCTGGCGATCGGGCGGTCGGCCGTGGTGATCAGGGCCAGTGCGCCGCTGATCGGAGCCCGAGAAGTGACCGGGCTCAGCTCTCGGTCCTGGGCACCGCTACTCGTCTCCGACTGACGTCCGGGCCTCGTCGAGACCCGACCACAGCTCCGAAGAGCTGGGCGGCCCGAGGAACGACCTGTGGACGACGCCCGCTCGATCGGCGATGACGACCCCTGGCACCGCCGTGATGCCGTAACGCTCGTGTAGATCAGCGTCGCGTGTCGCCTCGATGTTCTGCACTACCACCTCGTCTGTGGCCAGGAACTGGGCTGATTGCCATACCTTGGCGCAGGTCGAGCACGTCTCGGAGGTGAATACGGCGACCAGCCAGGGGTTCGACGGGCCTTCGAAGTCGGAGCGATCGAGCTGTTCGGGCAGTGAGTGCGTCGTGGAGAGCGGCGGGGCCGGCCGACGGCTCTGCATGTACCAACCGACGGCGAGGGCAACCGCCGCCGTCCCGGCGACGATCGCGATCTGCAGCACTGGTCAGTCGGACGGGGAGGTCTTGTAGCCGAGTCGAGCCCAGGAGCCCGAGACGGTGCTCTCCTCATTCGTGTCGACGTCGGAGGAGCCGTCGCTATCGGAGGTCTCCGCCGGTTCCGGGGCCGACTGGGCGCTGCCATTGGATGACTCGTCGTCGGAACCGTCGAGCGTGGTGCCTCCAATCGGTTCCTGGTCGTTGGGCGTACCACCGGCGAGGCGGATCAGCCGGTAGACCTCGCTGCCGGGGATCGTCTCGTGTTCGAGCAGCGCCCGGGCGACGAGCTCGAGGCCTTCGCGGTTCTCCCTCAGGAGGTCGCGGCAGTCGTCCTCGGCCTCCCGCAGAATGCGTTCGACCTCCTCGTCGATGACCCGGGCGGTCTCGTCGCTGTAGTCGCGACTCTGCATGAGGTCTTCGCCCAAGAAGACCTGGTTGTTCGAGGACCAGGCCATGGGGCCGACCCGGTCGCTCATGCCCCATTCCCGCACCATCTTGCGAGCCATGCCCGTCGCCTGTTCGAGGTCGTTCGAGCCACCGGTCGACATGATGTCGTAGATCAGTTCCTCGGCCATGCGGCCGCCCATCATGACGATGAGACGGTCCTCGATGTAGTCGCGCCGGTAGATGTGCTTGTCCTGCTGCGGCAGCTGCATCGTGACGCCGAGGGCCATGCCCGAGGGGATGATCGTCACCTTGTGCAGCGGGTCGGCCGTCGGGAGGATGGCCGCACACAGCGCATGGCCGGCCTCGTGGTAGGCGATGGCTTCCTTCTCGTCGTCGGTGAGGGCGAGGGACTCTCGCTTCTGTCCCATGAGCACCCGGTCGCGGGCCATCTCGAAGTGCCGCATGGCGATCTTGGAGTCGCCGTTGCGTACGGCGTAGAGGGCGGCTTCGTTGACGAGGTTGGCCAGGTCGGCACCGCTCATACCGGGCGTGCCCCGGGCGATGAGGTTCGTGTCGACGTCGTCGGCGGTGCGCTTGCCCTTGAGGTGAACAGCGAGGATCTGCACCCTGTCCTCGAGCTCGGGGAGGGGTACGACTACCTGGCGGTCGAAGCGCCCGGGCCGCAGCAGGGCGGGATCGAGGATGTCAGGGCGGTTGGTGGCCGCCATCATGATGATCCCCTCGGACGCCTCGAAGCCGTCCATCTCGGCCAGCATCTGGTTGAGGGTCTGCTCTCGTTCGTCGTGACCGCCGCCGAGGCCCGCGCCGCGCTTGCGGCCGATGCTGTCGATCTCATCGATGAAGATGATGGCCCGACCCATCTTGCGGGCGGACTCGAAGAGGTCACGAACCCGGCTGGCGCCGACTCCGACGAACATCTCCATGAAGTCGGAGCCGGTGACGGACAGGAAGGGCACGCCGGCCTCGCCGGCGACGGCCCGGGCGATGAGGGTCTTGCCCGTACCCGGAGGGCCGACCAGCAGCATCCCCTTCGGGGTGCGGGCGCCGATCTCGGCGAACCGGTCGGGGTTCTTGAGGAAGTCGACGACCTCGGTGATCTCCTGTTTGACACCGGCGTATCCCGCCACATCGTCGAAGGTCGTGCCCGGGCGTTCGGTCGTATAGGTCTTGGCCTTCGATCGGCCGACCGACATTATGCCGCCCATCTGGCCCTGGGCTCGGCGCTGCATCCACCAGAAGAAGGCGATCAGCACGGTGACCGGAAGCATGAAGAAGAGCAAGGACGTGAAGAAGTTGTCGCTCGGGGTGTTGAAGTTGAGTCCGCTGTCGGAGTCCTCGGAGTACTCGACGTTCTCTCGGAGCAGCGCCAGCTCCTCTTCGTAGGAAGAGGTCGGTCCGGTGGTCACGTAGGTCTGGGGAGGGTCTTCCTCGAGGGTGAACTGGATCTCGCCGTTGACGTTGTCGCGGTTGACACTCTCGACGATGCCTTCCTCGAGCCAGGTGATGTACTGGCTGTAGCTGACCTGTTCGCCGCTCGAACCCGGCGTCGAGAAGAGCGCCAGCATGATGATGACCGCCACGGCGAACAGCGCCCAGGTGCCCCACTTGGTGGCGTTCGAACGCTCCCCCGAAGAGGAGTTCTGTGGCTTCGAAGACGAATCGGACATGAAAAAGACCCTACTTCCTCCATCTTTCAATCGGAGGCCGAGGTGGTGGTGTTTAGGTGGCGACAACGGACACAACGTCGCGAGGCCGACGTTTCATTCCGGGTCGACGCATCGGTGAGGCGCCAGATCCGGCACGCCGAGGTGGCCTCTGCCAGGATCGGACCCGTGGACACGGGAACGGACCGGTCGCAGTGGGGCATGGCCGAAGCGACGCTGGGATGGTTGGCGGCGAACCTCCTCGCCGCCGTTGCCCTGATAACGGTGCTCGGTCTCGGCGACTGGACGGCGCGCGTACCGTCTCGGCCGGGAGGTCACATTGGCCGAACGGCCGGACAGCTCGCCGCCGACGCTCCGCTCGAGGATCGCTCGCTGCCTCTTCTCTGGGAGGTTGCCGTCACCCTGCCCCTGTGGATCGGCATGCTCGGCGTCGCGTGGCTCGCCGCCGGCGCTGTCGGTCGGGCCCGTCCCGGTTGGCGCATCGAGCTGAGGTCGGCCGATGTGCCGCGAGCGGCCGCAGCCGGCTTCCTGTTGCAGATCCCGGTGATCCCGATCCTCTATCTGATCATCCAGGCGATCATCGGCGAGATTCAGCCGACGGGGCGGGCGCTGTCGCTCGTCGATCGAATCGACTCGCCGGTCGATGTCGCCGTCCTGATCCTTTTCGTCGGCGTCGGCGCGCCCGTGGTCGAGGAGCTGTTCTACCGGGGCCTGGTGCAGCCCGCCCTCGTGAGACGGTTCGGCCCCGCTGTCGGCATAGGGGTCAGCTCGCTGATCTTCGGGGCGGTTCACTTCTCGTTGGTCGAACTCCCGGCCCTCGCACTCGCCGGGCTCGTCTTCGGCCTGTTGGCGTGGCGATCGGGCCGCCTGGGCCCGGCGATCATCGCCCACATGACGTTCAACATGGTCACGGTCGTGAACCTGTTGGCAGCTGCCGCTTGAGCCGTCCGCCTCGATCCCCGCAAGTAGTACAGACGCATCATTTCGTCACTTTGGGTGACCGTTCCCCTTGAATTCTACTTGTAGTGCCCGATAGGCCTCCTGCGAACGCACTGAGTGGTCGAGACCGCATGTTCAAACTGCGGAGTCGACAGTTCGTCTCGATGTGCGGGGAGCGACGAGTGACAGCGAGTGAGCGAGGAGACCGAAATGGCAGCCGAATCGGGTGACTGCGTTCGATGCAAGCGGCAGATGGTGGCGATCACCATGGAGATTCTCAACGGGAGCAGGACGCTGCGATCGTGCTCACACTGCGACATCAGGGAGTGGGTGTCCGACACCGGCGACACCAGCCTGTCCGGCATTCTTGCCGACATAGCCACAGCCTCCGCCCGCTGAGCGCTTCCTCTCGAGCCAAATAGGGGTCAGACCCCTCTTTCCGAGCCAAATAGGGGTCAGACCCCTCTTTTCGGGCCAAATAGGGGTCAGACCCCTCTTTTCGGGCCAAATAGGGGTCAGACCCCTCTTTGCTGGCGCCTGAGCACCACGTAGCGGCTTCCGGGTGGAATCATGGGGCGATATGTCCCTGGCGCCGCCCGACGCCCCCTCGGCCGAGCCGGTCGCCTCACCCGAGTCATCCCGGCCGCTCCCGAGCCGGCTCGCCACCCATGGCGAGAACCTCATCACCGCCGTCGTAGTTCTCGGCTCGGCCCTTTTCGTCTTCTGGCAGCTACAGCCCGAGCTGATCTTCACCGACTCCACACCGACCGGCGGCGACATGGGAGCCCACGTTTGGGGCCCGGCCTTCCTTCGTGACGAGCTGTTGCCCCGGTTGCGGCTGAGCGGCTGGACGCCCGACTGGTATTCGGGCTTCCCCGCTTTCCACTTCTACATGGTTGTGCCCGCCCTGGCGATCGTGATCCTCGACGTCGGGCTCCACCCGATCCTGGCGGGGCTCGTCGTCGCCGCCACGGCGTGGGGTCTCGTCCACACCTGGTCCCGACCCCGCCTCCATGCCACCGCCCGCCGTCTCACCGTCGCCGCCGCCATGCTGCTCCCGCTCATCGTGCCGCTGCCCTACAACGTCGCCTTCAAGCTCGTCGCCGTGAGTGGTGTCGTGCTGTTCCCTGTCGGGGCCTGGGCTCTCGGCCACCTGTCCGCTCTCCGCTTCCCGGGCCCCGCCTTCCTGTCTCTCGCTTCGCTCGCCTTCCTGTTCGACCGGTCGTTCAACATCTACGGCGGGAACATCGCATCGACGATGGCAGGCGAGTTCGCGGCTTCGATCTCGTACACGCTCGCCCTGGTCGCTCTCGGCTTGGTCATCCGCGGAACCCGGACCGGTGGACATCGGGTCTCGGCCGCCATCGCCATCGCCCTAACCGGGCTCTGCCACCTGTTGCCCGCCTTCTTCTTGCTTGCCGCCATAGCGGTGATCACGGTCCTGCGGGTGGCTCAAGGGCGCCTTGCGGCCGTTCCGTGGCTGGCGGTCGCCGGAACCCTCTCGGCGCTGCTGTCGGCTTTCTGGGTGCTGCCGTTCTACTGGCGGACCGATTACCTCAACGACATGGGCTGGGAGCGCATCGAGATCCTCCATTCCCCCCTGGTCACTCGCAGCGATCTCAATCCCGCCGACGTGCTCAGCGACTACCCGCCGCTGCCGGTCTTGTTGATCCTCGCCGTCGTCGGGCTGGCCCTGTCGATCGTCCGTCGTGTGGAGCTCGGCTGGATTCTCGCCGCCACCGCCGCCCTCATGGCGGCGGGCTTCGTGTGGTTCCCCGACGGGCGGCTCTGGAACGCCCGCATCCTGCCCTTCTACTACCTGTGCGTGACGCTCCTCGCCGGGCTCGGCCTGTTCCTGGCCGTGGTCGAGGTGGCCCGCCTTAGGAGTGCAGCTCGTCTCGCTGCCGGTGCTGTCGCGGCAGTGCTGCTGGTCGGGCCGTTCGGAATCCGCGACGCCTGGGTGTGGCCCGAGCCCGGCGACGACGGCTCCTACGTGCTCGATTCCGCCGGCTACACGCTGCGGGTGCTGGCGACGACGGTTCTGGTCGTACTCGTGATCACCGAGCTGGCCCGCCAGCTGTCGCGCTTCAGCCGACAACGGGAGGTGGTCGCCGTGGTCGTGGCGATCGCCTTGATCGCCGTGAGCCCGGCGCGAGACGCCTTCGACGATTTCTGGACCATGAGGGGCGTGCTCTGGGGCGCCGTCTTCGTCGCCTCGCTGGCCACGATCCTCGGCGTGGTCGCCCCGGCGATCATGAGGGCGACCGGGCCCCGAACGGTCACAGCCGCCGACGTCGACACGGTCGCCCGGGCACCGCTTCCGCCCGAGCACCCCCGCACCGTCCACCGCGTGGCGCCGCTCGCCGCCGGAGCCGTCCTGTTCGCGCTCCTCGGTCTGGCGCTCAGTGTGGTCGGGGG
>JAAUYH010039242.1_pt1 | contig 16803 bp, 11 predicted proteins | sample 7278061 | NCBI WGS metagenome assembly JAAUYH01 (sample SAMN14350203, study PRJNA611818) | marine sediment metagenome | isolation source: surface marine sediment (0.6m) | place: French Polynesia: Moorea | collected 2018-08 | reverse complement strand
CTCGGCCCTCGAATCACAACGTCCCTGTATATTCAACTGCAGCCCAACCGTTTTACTCAACGTGGGGCACCAATATAATCATTGGGCTATGAAGTACAAACAGACGGTACTATGTTATTAGTATTTTCCATACTTTAAAACGACCATGAGTTGACTTTATCCAGTTCAGGTTGCTATGGATTATCGATCCATCTGCGATTTTTACGCCGTAAATTGGATCGATACAGCCCGAAATAAGTCATGAGTTATTTATTACTAAACTCTCAGAAGAATTGATTCAAGTTTTGTTCTTGAATGTCATCGGCTATGACTAGTAATGATTCTCTTCAGCACGCTGACGAATTATACTACATATAGGGTGAATGTGACCTTGTTCCGACGTTATCTAAGTGGACCTGGTTTGGAGTTTGTTTTTAGGGTACTGCCTACCCATATTGAGAAACGAAAGACCGTTCGTTCACTGCGAAATCGCAGTGTACAATATGTTTGGTAACCGAAGAAACAGGATTCGTCAGAGAATGATTTTTTGAACGTTTCATGATGGCGTAATAGTTTCTTGTTTTTTCATAATCGTAATAAATTCATAATCAAAAAACTATAGATTCAATAACAAACTTAATCGTGAGTTAAGTAATCATGGCCCGTTCGCTGCCTTCATTTCTCCGAAAAAAAGAAAACAAATTAAGAACAGTTCGATGGTCAAATGAGCTCAATTTGATAGGCCCTTGAAGCAGACCCGTCTCCAATTCGTTGAAATTATAATTGTTTGATGATTATTTGCGTACCGTGATATTCTTCGTTACAGTATGATTTACCGGAACACTAGAGGCGCATTCAACTTAGGTACAAATTTAGTAGAAATGCTATCACTGTTATTAACGGCTAATGAAATTTTCAAGTTAAAAATACAATCATTCCTTTGAGCACGAATTCTCTCTGGGCGCGTTACAAGTAATAAATTTAGTTGTTTAACTGGTATCAGGCCTGTTCGCAACCGGACACATCAATTTGAAATTAGCCGTGCCATCTCCAGCAACATCACGAAAACGGATGACTTTAACGTCTAAGATTATACCTAGTCCTTCCTTGATGTCGATTCTGTCTCAATTCACACCCTCTTCTAGCTTTAAAAACATTCAATTCGTGCTATGCTGCAGTTGGAATCGAGTTGAAGACTTGAATTTTGTGTTATTCAGTTTAAAGTAATTTGCACACCTTATAAAGCATGCCAATCCCTTAATCTCTCGGTCACCAATGCGGTAGTAGAACTCGCAAAGAAGAATACCTGAGTGCCTAAAGACTTTGCTTCCTCTATACGCTTTTTTACCCATTTTTGGTATCGTCATCAGCAATGCTAACACCGAAAATTGCACTTCTGTGAAAGAAGAAGAAAGCAGAAAAGATCGAGCTTCAGATTCTAGTTATGAGTACCATCTATAAGGATCTAGAATGCGGCAGAAGCGCAAATTTTCTCAACAAATCTATGAATTTTTTTCCTGATGTTCGCTTCACTATTTCTTGCTAAAACAAATTCCTCATGTAACATCTGTATTTGTACTTTCGTATAATCCTAGAAAACACTTCATTTAATTCAAAATCGGGGACTATGAGATGAAACATTTTCTCTCGTCGATGCCGCGTGTGCGAATTTTAATCATTCAATGCAAACCTTCTAGCCCATTGGTTTCTTCATCAACAGCTAACTCCTTCCTTAAGCAAATAAGCCGCATCTCAAAATCGTACTGATATTCGTGATCTTTTAACCATATGGTGCCTTTACTACGGTATTGTCTAGAAAAATCGAGTTTTTTATAATTCATGTTGTCATTTGTTTCCAAACGGAAACAGTGCAGTATAATTGCCTTGAAATTACAGTTCCCAGCTGATTTTACTGCTGCCAATTTTTCATTCAAAGACTTCATTGCATTTTCCTTTCGAAGAGATGGATCGGAGCGAGTAGCGCTTGCTCACTCTACTGTAGATATTACGACGAAATCTTCTGTGCGCATCCTATTGTTATGAGCTTATTTGCTTATTGTGTACGATCTTGCATAGTTGAAAAACAACGAATCACATCGGCAGTCACAAAAATGATATTTCAACCGCAAATAAAGTCAACCAGCGGGGAGAAGTAACTTAGACAACTCTTCACGATTGGATCCGCCCCAGAGAAAACTCAAGTTCCACATACTATCGGAGAAATTCGAACAATGAAGACCGCAAGAAGAATCTGGAATTGTTTGAATGAACAAGGACCCGGTTTTCGGCTGAGAAGCCCTTCTTTTACTTTTGGGATGCCCTAGCTACTCGAAGCAACGTAATGAAATCTGAAAGCAAACTAGTTAACCAGGGCTGGGAAACTTTCGTAATCTCCACAGAAGCTGTAGCAAGGGGCCGGAAACATACTCACAAACACGATAGTACCAGAATTTCAGTAGAAATAGTGTTGATTGTCCAAGGAAATGTCACAAACAGCATGTGAAGTGCAACGCATCTTCAAATTCCACTGGTGGGCGGCAATGAATGGCCGGCATACAAGAAGGCAGCAACCATCATTACCCAAAGTACACTTTAAGGATTTTCCACCTGGGTTCACTGCAGTCCCAATCAGGGAGTACTGGTTTTCGAAACCGGCCCACTATTTTAATTTTAGTACGATAGTAGTTTTTATTATTGTAAATGGTGTAGTATTTTTAGTGCAGCTGTGGACTTCTGAGAGTGAACCTAGGAGGTTTACGCCCCGAGACAGCTCGCCTGCGGTGTTGAACCAATGCGTACCACTATTGGTGTTGTATTTGTAGCTCCGTGCGACGGATTTGATGGACGCCTCGTCTATCCCACATACCGAATTCAGCCTAAGGAGGGTTCCTGAGTTGTTCGATCTCCCTTTGGATTGGTCTTATTGTGTCATCGCCACGCCTACCCACCCTGCTTCCTCTCTCCACCCCCTTCGGGGCAAGCATACCTCTCTAGGGCAGCGCTTCTGTTGTGGATCAGGTTATAGAGTCGCTTCATCCCCTTTCAGTACAGCCTCTTGTCTACACTAAAGTTGTGGCTGTCTCCCCTTTGGATTTAGCTGTGGTGTTTCTCTCTCCGCCAGGGAGGACTATATCACAGCATGTGTTGTGGTTATAAGCACCGAGCTGTGCTTCACCTCTTCTCAGGTGTGGAATCCGCTTTTTTTCCCCAACACCGTTCATCCGCCGCAGAAATCAATTTCTATGAATCGAAATCGCCGCTATTCAGAATATAAACAGTTTAGGTGATATAGAACACACTGTATCATCTTTTCAATGACTTTTCTTGCAGACTAACCAGTTCGTTTTATAATGAATCATGTTGTATCGGAGACATATATTACGACGCTGCAGATTCTCAACTTCGAGGCACTAATTTCAAAGAATCTACAACTGTCCGTATATAACTTGAATTGCGATTTCGAGATACTTGCTGTTCAACATCATTAGGACCGTTTTAACAACGTCTTTCATCTTGGTTATCAGAGTAGTACACCCTACCAGAAATTTGGTCTCGCACAATCATATTTAGATCTACACTGCCTGACCCAAATCAATGCTTTGCCGCTTATAAGCAATGTCGATGAAATATGTTAATTTGAGGAATATTTGGGTCTACCAACAAATGTGGTGGTGACATTATGTCCTGTATGTTACGGAGGCTTGTACAAGAAGTACAGAAAAAAGCTAAAAGTATGAGTTCGGAACTCAATCGCCCAGTACTTCTCTCGTTAAAAATTCTTGAAGTACCGTATATAGAATAAAACGATTACATTATACATTCGAAGTTTCAAAATTAGAACATATTTAGTTCCGGAGATATTCTGAAATTAGTGTACTTCTTTGATTCTAGCCTGGTTTTGCTGATGCATGCCGATTCCAAAAAGAAAAAATACTCTTAATCTTATTATTTTAAACTATGTTAAATATGTATTTTCAACTGTTCTACTCAAAAGGTTTGGTCCATAATACAAATCCACTAAAATATAGTGGAAAAACAAAAATGCTTGGATAATGGAAAATACTGTAACTCCGTAACAAGACGTCGTGTCAACAAGTGCAATGAAAGCATCATGATTTTGAACTCATAAACGAACTGAGCCGTCGGCATAATTCGATTCGAATGCAAATTCATGAAATAGCCGACAGATCACTGACCACATAAAATCAACCAGAAATCAATTAAGTCTACGAATTTTATAATATCTTCGAAACCCATCTAACTCTAATTTTGAAACTCGGAATATGTAATGTCGATGTTTTATTCTATATACTGCAAGAATTTTGTATGATAGAAGTAATGATAGGTTAAGTTATAAACTTATACTATTAGTACTTTTTTCTGGACCCCCTGTACAACATACCATATCTCTGATGAGTATTTATGAATTTTCCCACATTAGTATAGTGCATTTGACTGCATATCGATGAGAATTCTCGCGGTTCTTCACAAATTTGAGCGACATCATACAATCGCAAGATGGCTATTCTCGCGCTAATGCACACTTCATCGACAAGGTAGTTAAATGTTGTTCAAGACTAAAAATATAATAATTTCGGGCTAAATCTTAATAAATGTTGTTATTAATTTAAGAAGAATCTATGGATATTCTATTGAAGGGAAGATTCTCGATTTCTCTAGTTTGATGTGTATCGAAAATTGGACTATACATCATACAGTATTTGCAGATTTAATCATCAGCTCGACTCCAGATGCAATCAGATCTTTTATTGACAGTTTTCATATACACACTCCGGATACACGGTGATTCTCGTCCTGAATAGATTCTCTAACAATACAATATTTCTACGTTCCATAGTGTGAAAAATACATGGTTAAGCTTGGAACCTTCTCATGGATAATTGTGTAGTGAAACACATGCTCTTGGAACCAAAAATTACTTCAACTCCCTCAGAAACTCGATAGCAACCGATCTTCCTTCGCTGAAAGCATGGAGATTTGGATAGTTCGTTATCAAATTGAAATTCGCCGAAATCACTCGTGTCTGAGAAAGTACGTTGTATCTAGAAAGCACTTTAAGAGAATCACTCGAGGTCTTGCTCATATATCTGTCCACTTAGGTTGCAATGGTTCAATGTTCGCTTGTTTCAAAGCCTTCTACGAGTTTATTTAGGCAAAACTGAAAAAAATTTCATTTTAGATATGGAGGCATACAGATTATGATACTGTATACTTCTCGGGTATAGTCGGCCACGACCACTACAATTTTGTTATTCTGCTAACATCAAATTAGACCAATTTTACAATCGAATGGATATAGCCTGGGTGAAAGTATTCAACAATCTTCAATTTCCTCCTCTTTATTTAAATATTGCTACAACTACTTCTTATATTCTCGAAAATGGAAACATATTTCGTACAAAGTTTACGATAAATGTGTACAGCAAAATTTCCCAATATATCTACGATTTACTCAATGGATTTGACTTCGCAGCTTTTCACAAATCCAAAGTCCGAAAACTACTGAGTGGGCCACCTTCGCTTCGCGTGCAAATCGTTTTGTTTGAATATAATGAATCGTCAGTATTGCAACACATTTCCAGCTTGAATTCTAAGGTTTCATAGTGTCTTGTGGGAGAGCTCTAAAACTGATAAAAACAACAATATACGAGACCGCCTGAACGCAACCTGTGTGTAAATATACTGTCTCACTGAATCTATTCTTCCAGCGTAAAGGTACTGTGGAACCCACTTTGAAGATACTGCACCATCCGCAAACTCGACGACGAAATGCCATTTACGATTAATGGAAGGCAAGGCGGTTAAAATCTTAAAAACACGAGGTCTAGAATCTGTCCTGTAGATTTAAAACTGTGAACCATGCATTTGATAAGATTCGCAATTGTCGATCAAAAATGTAGAGCGAGATTTAACGGTACCTGGCTCTTGTATTCGAGATCTGCAGAAGAAAGGATTGATCATTTTCCAATTAGAATGTTTTCTTGTTTAAATTATTTTCTAATAACTATTTAAGACTGCTTTATTATCAATATTGCAATTCAGCAATAAAAGACAGTCTAAAGTATCATTCACGTAATTGCTTTCGATCAGAGCCTTTTCACACGCAAATATATTGAACAGCAATAATAATCATATCTGGGGGTCTGAGAACTCTGGAGCCGTGTACTAAGTACCGATAAAATTTAAAAAGTTATGGTTGGGTGCATTCTGCATAATTCGAAAGTAATTAAGTCTTTTTGTTTCAGTAATCAATTAACAAAGCACGGTACAAATCAATGATCGCTGCTATGGGCTAAATCATATAGAGCAACTACCTGGATTTCCAATTCTTCATCAGGAATGTGCTACTTGCACACTTTAATTGCACTAAGACAGTAATTGGGAAAAGACTTGGCGATAAAAGGACTAGCAAGTGCGCTCTTGTGAATTGAGCTACAGTGCCTCCTGAGTCAACTTCGCTCGACTTATTTGTTTGGGATGCATGGAATACACGGTGTACTCTGAATAAATGAAATCTCTAGAACATCTTAAGACTCGAATAGCTTTTGCTGTTATGCGTATTGATGCTGATTTGCTATCTAACTTGTGGAAAAACATCAGTATAAGAATAAATTGCATTATGCAACCTGACGGGAAGCATATCGATTAATTAAGTTTTGCGCTACCATTAAATACTTCGTAGATTCCAAATAGAACAGATATTCGAATAATCTGTTGCCCATGTGATACAAGACAATCATATTGTGATAAGCGTACTAGCTCCATTGCTCGTGTATCTGCCCAATTATAGATAATTGTTCCTTGTTCGTTCATAGTTTAACACTGACCACCCATGCCTGATGAGTTAAGTCGAATTTTCATGGGCTTATCAGACGGCTCAAAAAATCTTCATGATATTCATGTAGCTCCTGCCTCAAATGAAGACTGAGGGCGCGCAGTGTGGCTTGCTTTGGTACAAAAGACAGTTTGCACATCAGGAAAATAGTTCTATCGGTTGATGAGGTCAATGATAGAAAGAGTTTGACGTGGTGGGATGTTGATAGCTAATGCTTAAGCAAGATGAAAAGGAAATTCTCCAGTGCTCAATATTTTAAATATTCCAACATATATGTGCGGGTATCGAGAGCTGAAGGTAAATTAAAATCACAGTCCACAATCCGTAACTTTCAGAAAGGGTCTACTTCTGCGCCCGTGGGCCGATTTGGTGTTTATCTCTGGACTTTTTGACAGTAAGGACAGATGCGTTAATGCATTTCTCACGCTTTGCTCAGTAGAATACAAGAGTTATTAAGCGAATGAAAATCGTTTCACCTTCAAAGAAATTCTAAAAATACAATCATTTGTTCGCAAGTTATCTACGTCGGAAACACCCTATATCAGAGCATAAAGCAATGCGGGACCGGGATCGAATAAACAACTGCCGATGACCAAGACGATGTCATCGCATCATCCTGCACGGTACTGTACTAGGCAGTACTGTATTCGTATACGAATTCCTTACTCACACGGTATTCGCACTCGGCATTTCGCGACGCACGCCGAAGTTGTCTCATCTGAAAATTCGTAAGCTTTTCTTCGTGGATGATGACTGCTATTTGTCACAAGTTCAGGTTCTGCAGTGAATAGCAACAAATCGACTGCCAAACTGAACAAACTGACTTTTGCCCATGAATTTCTTTTAGCTGCTTCATAGATTCAGCAGACTATGAGTTTCTCTACATTGGAAGGAAAGGTTTACCAGGTCGGCCTTTGTAGGTGGGCTTGCAGATCGAAAGACGGCTTTGTAGTTCTAACCCTACTACTTCAATGCAGAAGCATTGAAATGAAGCATTGAAATGAATTTAGTTCCATTCGATTCGCGTGGACACTGTGAACACCTTACTGTGCGTCATCCAAGGCTTGAATAACGAACTTGGTGACTAGTCAGTATTGACACAGAGTAAATCCGATTGAATGCATTTCGAACAATGCTTGTTCACAGTGTTAACACATAAGCTGATATACTGTATCGACATGTGTCACTTTCCTATAAATTTAGGGCTGATGAGAAGAAACTCAAATTCACTAGGAACTCGCATAGAGATATCAGTTTCCCCGATTTCGCCATCAACCGGGGACTTTATCGAGCCGTTTGCTAAGCAGGGGATTTCAGAGCGCAAGAAAAAACTAACATTAAGTCACGCTTTCCACCCGTCTACAGTAAACTACACTCCATTTACCCTCTGTTTGGTGTCACAGATCGACGAGCTCCAGGTGATTCTTGGCTGGCCTCCATCAGAGTCTCGCATGATTAGCCCTCGCGTAGGGTATCGATCACGCCCTGATCCGCGGTGTGTCAAAGGCAATAAACCGCCACCAGATGTGTCTTCGGACAGCGTCAGTGACGTGTTCGGCCACAGGGTATGGAGGTGGGAGTTGAAGCATTAGAGCTTGTATCGATCTCCATACGGAAGTGATAGGTATGGAAACCTGTAGAACGATCAGTTCGGGTTTGAGCACCGATCGACTTGGTTCCGCTTGGCATCGACGCGCACAACCACAATTTGCAGGAACACGCGAAGGTTGCGGTGAGAAGATTTAGCAACAACAGGTATGGGGTGATACTTGATCGTTAAAATTATTATAATCATGAGGGTGTTTATGCGCGTTGAACATGTTATACAGTGAAGGCCGACAGTTATAGGCATGACACCAATAGCAAGCCTGATTGTGCATTCGTTTCCAATTCCTAGTCGTGTCAAGAGAAGTTGGGGTAACGATATAACGGAGGTTGCTCAAATAAGCACGGTACAGTACGGCACAGAACAGGAAGCGCCTGCATTCTCAGGTGCAGTCAGGAAAACCTACAGGTGGGCTATTTTCAGGAGTAAAATTTTCTAGAAAAAACGAAAATGCGGGCATCGAATGCGAGAAGACAGTAGCATGGCGGTACAGTGCTTTCTGTCTGGATGCGAAGAGGAAAGCGGTGATTGATGAGAACTTTATTGTACTGTACGGTACAGTACAGTGCAGTACTGTACTGCACCGCCTAAGCAAATGCAATACAGTACGGTACAGTGTTCCAGTATACTGTATCATTCATAATAAGCTAAATTATTGTCTTTTTCTCATAGAATCTCAATCAGTACAAGTTTCATAGCTACATGAATTGAGGATTGCTATAAAACGACTGCTACTACAGTAGTCCTGCACAGTACGTCGTAATTATTCCGCACCATTCTTCATTTGAATACACAAAGTGCCTCAGAGCCCAGAGCTGAGCGGTGGCTTGTAGTGAGTGAACCAGAGCGGAAATTCCCAAACGTTGCCATGCGGCTCGATAGAGCAACAGCAGCTGCAGCTGTATTCACCTTCATTTAAGTGTTCCTCGCAGAAATAATTTCCTGCACTGTACTGTACTGTACCGCTACAGTAATGGAAATTACTGCACAATAGTGCAATGACAGGGAACGGGCAGTGCTGAATGTTGGCATAGAATATTATTCGGAATGTCGCAAGTGCGAAACCCTTTTTCAGGATCGGTACAGTACATAATTCTTTGAGGCATGACAGAAACACAGCCGTTGCGCATGGCAACAACCAGGTGAAGGTAAGAACGTGCCAAGTACAGCCAGCACATAGCATATTGTGTCAAGTTCGATGCAAGGGTGTCAACAAACCTCGATTATTGTTATATAGGAATTCAAGGTAAGTGAACTATAAGGACAGAACGTGGTTCAAAATTATTAGTTCACATACTTGGGTACAGTACATATTGGTCATACAGTAATTATTGTTTGAGCTCAACAATAGCACTAAATTTACTGTACCGATACTGTACGAACAATACAAATTCCATCATGCGAAATCTCGGAACCAAGCGGTACAGTGTACAGTACTGTACTGTACCGGTACAGTACAGTATGGCAGAGACACAAGAGAAGAGCGAACATGGAGGCGGAATGAGCGGAAGACTGTAACTAGGTTAAGCAGTACAGTAATCGTGGAAGTGAAGCAAGTTCGAGCAAGAACTGTTAGTGAGGAACGAATTAGAATATTGGGAACACGGTGTCTGTCACGATACAGGCCGATCTGAGGCTCGACGGTCCTCCACTCATACTACGCTTGGGTGCTCATACCTGCGTGCTGACCGATATAGTGTGCACTCGGTTTGCCATGGAACTATAATTGGACGTCATAGTATTCAAGCCCTGCCAACTGCCACTCTGTTGTAGACACATCGTCAACATCCAATTGCCATTCACGACTTCTTCAGGGACGACCCTATTTCAACCGCGACCTCAACATTTTCGCTATTCGATCTATCCGTCCGTTTTTGCCTCACTCTACCAACTCATCGTACCCGTAACTCAGCACCGAGTGCTATGGTGGGCCGTCGTGTTTATTCGGAATTGGTAAGCAGTGCTGACGCTGACGATTCGAGACGTCGCTTTTGGGCAACCGTTCTGAATCCATCCGACGAACATCCTTCTTCTGCTTCGTCTTCAGGACCAGTGCGATGCAATGAATGTGGCCAAATGTTTCGTAGTGCACCTGAACTCGCTTCACACAAAACACGTCACAGACGCAGCGTCCGCACATATCGATGTTCATCTGGATGTGAGCGTGACTTTACACAAACCAGTCATTTGAATCAACATGTGCGTACCGTCCATCGAAATCTCAAACCATTTGCATGTGACCAATGTCCAAGAAGTTTCGGCAAACGATTCGACCTTACAAGTCACAAGTCAGCTGTGCACGCAAACGAGCGTCCACATGTATGTCGCATATGTCGCAAAGCGTTTGCGAAACGCTCAAACTTGGTAAGGCATGAGAACAAGCTACATCCAGAACACAAGACTTCAGGTTCTCGTGGACTCACATCCTCTTCTCGCTAAAATATTTCTAGTAATACTGCACGCGATTTCAATAAATCATTGCGTTGGTTTCTAGACATGATGGTGCTGGTTGAAACTCTACCGTAGTGCGGCGGACGTTGTTCCCCTTGGATCACGGAAAAAAACGAAACTACAGTACACGCAAATATGTACAGCCGTCTCATTCCAACAACCTAACGGTGGCTCAATTCCAATGACGCTACAGTGCTTCGTCATTGCGATTTTTGGCAACAAGTGTCGATGTCACCGTGTTTAGCATAATCATCGAAATAAACTGTAACCGCAAACGCTCTGTATTCAAATTATCCCTAAACTGTACCGGTAACGCTATTGTACTGTACCGGTACAGTAGTACACACTTATCGTGGCAACTCACTCATGAGATTACACTGTACAGAGCAGACTGTTCCGAGCACTGTAGCTCATTGTTTGTCTCTATCACTCATTCACATTCTTATTGTACTGTTGATAGTTGCACACATCTCACATCACTCTTACAAGCACGACTGTGTGTGATGGAGCGATGCGCGAATGGCGAATCTCATACCAGTGCAAGCGCGGAACACGTCACAGACACGGGCAATTGAATCTACCGTACCGCACAGCGCAAGATCCTGGCGGCGGTTCAATCCCTAAAGACATCGCCTTATCCGAGTGTCCCTCCCAGGGTTTACCAAGCGACATTCCGACGGAACACAACCAACAATTGCCTTTGAACAAATCACAGCAGCTTGTTGTTTGTGATTAGAAACGAGGGTACAATGCCTGCGCGTGATTCAATATTGCCATTTTCCACTGTTCCAGCCGCTCATTTCCTAATTGAGCCGCCTGCGGATGCGCGAGCGAGATCGGAAAGATGCTGCTCCACTCGAAATGCGCAGGCTCGTCACAGCTGCAGCCTCATGCACAATCGCAACCTTGCCACGGACTACTGTACTGCACGAGCATTGGGATTGGTAGGACTGTACTGTACTCTATAGGAAATTGCAAAACCCATGGGCGTTCACGCAGTGGAACATAAAGTTGCAGCTGGGTCGACAGGTAGGCGAATCTTTAACGATTGCTATCACCGTCACGCTTATCTGATATTTACAGCGACAAATTCGAGTACGGAAGATTATGTCTCATCTAAGAATGCAATTCATGAAATTGCCTCGATGTTAGACGAAGAGTACAGTCTAGCGCCCACAAGGTCATAAGCATATGCGACAGGTGCACGATGCTACAGGGCAAGTCCACAAGAAATCGAGTCTGGATCACAAAACAATTCGCATACTGTACTGTACTGTACTGTAGTGTGCACGCAGCGTTCAGGGTTTTACCGTATGATATTATTCCGACGATATCATCTGAGTTTCTGCGGGGAAAGAAGCTGTGTGTTTGATTCGACAGTCACGTTTCTCAGTGGAATGTCCTTGACTGAGCACTCGATTTCCGTTTGCTCAATTCGGTCGGTACGCATAGAGCGAGCCAATCGATTCCACCGCACCCGAATCTCGGGCATTTCAACAACAGAAATCCGGTCAATCTTTTATTATATCTGCAACTGGTTTCCGATATTTTCATGCATTCTTTCGCAATCAACTTCGACTTGGCTCTTATCCTCTTTCTTCTTCTCTACGACCGTACGACACCAACAACTACTAGTGCGGCAGACACGAAATATGAAACTCACTACACTATTGTACGTATCACCGTAATTTCTACTTTCAAATTCCAGCCAGCGTTCCTCTCTCCTCGCTCCTGTGCCAACTATCTGATTGAAAGTTCGAGCCGATTGTTATCATAGTTTGATTTATCTCGGAATGAAGAAAAAGCCGTATAATACAGTTCTCTCTCATTATATATCACATCACGTACATCGGTTTCTGTCAATGTTACATATTAGGAATTTCGTGAAAATATTGTTTGTAACCCTCGAACATCACGAACGTGATGTGCTTTAAAGGAGTCTGTGAATTTACTCAACTTCTTTGCTGCATATGTCGCCACCTTGCTCGCCTCATTACTTCTACCTTGTCAATGTATGTCTCGTCAGCAGTGCTGGACATGATGCACAAGTAACGGCAGCCAGCGCAACTTTGTGAATCTTCGTGTCTGCTTCTCGCCTCTGCAACTTTTCCAGGCCCGTGAAACGTAAGCTTCGTTTATTATGCGAATACCTTGCAATAGAATTTAGTGGCTTCGATTGTTCTTGCTTAGAATAGAACCTTTCTTCATCAAACACACATTCTCGTCACCGTCTTACACTACTGTAACCAACCTTGAAACACTTACGATCAACACCATCACGCTTGTTTTTCATGATCTTCTAGCATGAATTGTCACCATGCTAGCACTTTTCTACTACTGAGTGAAAGCTCGGACCAAACATGATTCCTACAAGTGGAAGGATAGCAGTACGAAATTAAATAGCGGTGAGGGAGGGAGACTTCATCCTACCTCCGTGTATGGTGCTGTGTTGTGATACCTGGTCAGCTATGTTCGAGAAAAATCCATTTCAATAGAAAGAGGATATGACTGACGTGTCATTTCTATTCAATAGACCAAAGCGATAGTTAACACCGAATCAATGGACGTTTCCTATTGGGAGTGCCTTTTAATGTAGTCTGCTTTTTACCGTCTAAATGAAATTCAGTCCACTTCCACGTGAAGTTGGTGCAAGTACCCGTGTAAAGGACTAAGAACTAAAACTGAACTCATGAAGATAATTTCGGGTCTGAAGGAAAAACTAGTTTATGTTTCCTATTCGAGTGCCGTAAGAATAGAACAGCAAGTGAGGGCGCCATTGGCTTTCATCAACTCACTCATATCACACGGGACCGGTTGTACACCTGCATTCTCCAGCACCGTTCGAGCCTGCTGCATATCATCCCATGCCGCTCTCTGCAAAACCACGGCATCACCAAGGTCGAGTACATTTGCACCCTGCGGCACTGTTTCCGATACCCAAGCAATCTGCCAATCCGCGTGCTTCACGGCCTCTCGCATTTGCCGCAGTACGGAGCGACCCACATCACTGTCCTGCACAACGAGTAGCCTCGCGGCGTTAACCCACGTGACCACGCACTTCAAATGCAATGTTCCGTCCGCGACAGTAATCGGGATAGCGTCACATGAAAACCACTCTGATAAGCCTGCCGCAGCTAAGAGTTCTGTGCGAGCGGAAACCCCGACGAAAAATTTCCCTTGTATGAATAGGATGTCTCCGCCGTCGAGTCGCATTTCCACTTTGTGTACTTCGATTCCTTGCTCTTGCAACCAAGGGGTGAGCAACTCTATTTCGCCTCGTCTCGCCGGATGACCAGCAACGCCCTGCAGCGCTTTCCTGCCCAATACCACGGCGGCGTCTTCGACAAACACCGAGTCGGGACATGCCTCTACTATCGGCAGTTCGTGCACTGTGTCCATATGACGTTGTAGAAGCTTCACATATTCCGAATGCTGTTTCTTGGCAGTCTCCACATTCACGTCGCTCGCAGAAGCACCAGGCGCCAGAATTCCATTGGGAACAGTTGAAGGCACCCCGCGAACGAATGCAACACGAGTACTACAGCGTGGTCCGCCATTGCGTGATCTCGACTGAGTCGATTCGCCTTGAAATACAGGCGGTGAGTTGAGGAAAGCCATCACATTCTCTCTTCGAGCTCATTCTTCCAGTGCGTAAAATAGGTTCGAAGAACATCCTCGGAAGCCAGGGTAATCAAGACTGCGCCTGATGTTGTCCATACATCACCGATATTGGGTGCATGTCGGAAGAGGCCAAACAGCTACATGTATTCGGCTGGACTTACGCAACACAATCGCCAATCCTGTCAATGAATGGTACTTGAAGCAGTTCCAAGAACAACTAGTAATGGTTCGACCAATAGTTGATTTCGTAGATTTCGTCAAGTTAGCATCTAACGCATGTCAGACGATCGAAGTGCGAAGCTTTCACCAGTGATTTGAAGTGATGTGTACAAATTTGAAATTGAAAATCTACGGCTGTCGCTGTTTTGCTAGTTGAACAGCGAAACCTACCTAACTTATGATTCCACTTTAGGAGGACAGCTTTTTCAGCTATTTCGGCCTGCACCCATTAGTCGGTTGGTTCGCGACCGGTTTGCGACTGGTTCGCAAATATTTACGCTCTTCGCTGTACTGTACCGTTTGTCTCGAATTCAAACCAATCATTGCCTCATAGCAGGCATTGAAGCGTGAAAAGAAGGCTCTTCCTCGATCATGCCCGTTCCATAACGTGCCCGCATAATTCACGAACGGTTCTCGACTGGAAAAGGATCGATAAAAATCTTCATCCAAAGTCCTCTCATTTGCGAAATCTGGAAACGAACCCTTCCCTCGCGATATTTATTTTGGGAACAAGAATTGTAGCTCGTCGCGATTCGCATCTTCATGGCGCATTCGATATTGTGCTTGTCTTTCGAAGTGCAAAGAATAGATAATACAGTTCGTTTAGGAACTAGAGTGTATTACTCCGTAAGTTTTATTCGAAAGGGAGGCACTTCCATAATTTCTTATTTACGTTATCAATGTGTGCACTGTGTTAGAGTAAATATAGTGTACCCAGTAGAATGCAGTTTCACATAACATATGTCAACGAAATAATTTTTTCGAGAAGCGGTTTTCCTTAAACAATACTGTATGAGAATACAAATCAAAGTTCTGTATACAGCTCGTTGGATATCAGCCTCCTGTATTGGCTCAAGCTTCACTCGAAACCGTTTCCGTTTCCATTTCCTGAGAATAAATAGCAATACGTTCGAGGGTAGAAAGAGTGAAGAATTAAAATAACTGACAATTTTATTTTTGATAACGTTTCATAATTCGTCTGTAATTTGATATATTCGAATGACAAAAGATTCCTAACTTTAACTTATTGATAATCCGTTATTTGAATGTCAAGCACAGCGGGGAAACGACTTCGCTGTGTTGCTAACATACTGAAGTTTCCTTAATTTTGATTACCATTCGTAGAATTTTTAATTTTAGAATTAAGAAACCCTTTCCATTCTACTTTGAATAGTAGGATTCATAGCTGTTTCTTGATTCTAAAACTAAAAAGCCTATATAAATCAATCTAAATTAACGAAAATTTACGACGTCAGCCACAACGCAAAATCGTTTCCCCTGTGAATTAGATTGAACCATTGAAATTGGAGACTTAAGTTAGGAAAACTGTACTAAAATCAAGCATTCACTTAATCACCATAGAGCATCTTCAATCACGACTGCTGGAGAATTTTTCTTATGATTGCGTCTGCAGCTATTAAACTGAAACTTGTTCTTGTTGAGCGAATACTTTACACTCCCAATAGTACGCCATATTATCTTTATATTAGAAATTATTTCAGAAACCTCACAAAAGCAATTTTCTTCTACAAAAAACACTAATAACATGGCTTGTTCATTTGAGAATCCTTGGAATCTGATAGTTTATTTGAAGGTAAAGATTTAAATAATTGATTTTCACCAATCGATAGGATTCTGGATTTCGCAAACGACGACTCTAAGAAGGTATTTGTATCGAAAATTTAATCCAAAAGACTTCTTGTTCTTGTTCACCAGCATATGTAAGAAGTCTATCGAGCTTTTCAAATGAATTTTTATCGTTTATATGATTCTCCTATTCGAATTCTGCTGAGCAAGTCGGTTAACATAGAGGATTTTTTCAAAGGAATAGATAGCGATAAAGATTCACCTCCTTCAATTTTATCAACATCTTTGATGTTCGCATGGTTTCTCCTCCGTTATTGATGGTCATGTCCTGGCTACAGTTGTGCGGAGTACTGTGAATTTGTTCAATCCTTCTTTCAATGAATAGCAGCGATTAGAGCTAATCCTGTCTCCTGTGTTGATAAAACAATATACAGGGTGTGCAAAAAAACCGCCGATTCTGAATGGGCCATTATTTTGGCCGCTT
>JAAUYH010255487.1_pt1 | contig 16805 bp, 15 predicted proteins | sample 7278061 | NCBI WGS metagenome assembly JAAUYH01 (sample SAMN14350203, study PRJNA611818) | marine sediment metagenome | isolation source: surface marine sediment (0.6m) | place: French Polynesia: Moorea | collected 2018-08 | reverse complement strand
TGATGAGTGTCGAAGAATACGACCTGAAACTCTTAGAAAAGTTTGGGAGAACGCAGAATTGCGTCTTAACTATCTCAGCAACACTAATGGAGGCCGTATCGAAGGATTGATGTACTAATAGAATTTTGATCTGTTCTTCTTTCAAATGAAATGCCAAATGTATGATGATGGTAGAAACCCTACAAGTTATGAGTAGTTCTTTATATAGTTTTCTTTTTGGGACACCCTGTATATTTTCCTTTCATTTCACTTCAGAATGTTAACTGTCAAAGAGTACGTTATGTCACTGCAGAAAATATATATGTAAACTTGATGCACAAATTGTGTGCAGAGAATAAATGCAAAATAGGCATAAATGACTAATTGCATGACAATACTTCATGAAAATAATTCTAGAATAATGCTGTGGTAAAAGTATGCACTGTAATAGTGCGTAATGTCAGTGCATAATTGGAGTGGAGCAAATTAATGCTCTAATATTGTGCACAAAATCAGTGCAGCTAGACATTGCACTAAATCGATGAGCATTATTTCAGTGTAGGCTCCTAGGGTTATTAACGGGTAATAATATTATTTTGATTCAGTATACATCAAAATGTTTTGTAGTCAGTGGTATATATTTTTTTGCGCTTTTCAAAATCATGGATGCTCTGATAACCCCCACAGGTACCGCTATAGTCGCGGAAGTCAAGTGCGCAGAGCATTTGATTGCTGTATCAGCTTCGGATAGTTAAGCAGAGTGATAGATGTTGGCTTAGGACGATAGGTTGAAGTTCTCTGATTCAGCATCAAGTAGAACGCAATACAAAGAAGCCCAAAAGAAATGATGAAAGGACAGATTAGTGCAAAGTGACGTAATAATGCGGTATTTCTTGCTGAATCTTGAGTCATTGGCTGACGGAGAAATCGCATCGAAGCGCCAAAAGAAAAAAATTCAATTTCTTCGATATTGAATCTATTATTGATCAGGGTCCTGAGGCACATATAGAACATGATACTAGGATTGTTCATGAGTACGATCATAATGCCAAAATCGAACAGATTGCTGCTGTGGAGGTTGTTCAAGATGACTTCAGTACAAAAGCCACTGTGTCACCATAAGTTGATGTAAATCTTATTATTGTAGTTTCTAGTCAATAAAGAAAATAGACAGCTTCATATTTAGTATCCCTCGCTGATGCAACCATTTTGAGAAAGGAATGGAGAGGCGGATCAAATTACTTTTCTAAAGTTACTGGCCTTTCCAAAACCGGAAAAACCCTTCTATTGTTTTGTATGATCAATAATCCCGTAGGTCCAATGACTCATCTGCAATAACTTTGAATTGAAGCAAAAAGAGCTTATAGCTTTTAGTCTTATTTACTACACGGATAGCAAATTTTCTAAACATAATGAAGCTCATATGCAACTTGCTTCTTTCATGCAGGTATATTACGGACAATAAATTTAAAGAAATTTTATATTGATACAATTTTCAGATTTTTTATCAGTACTATTCGTAGAATTTTAGCTGAATTTTTAAATAGCGAATTTTAATTCTTGATTTGGGAAATTGCAGCGATATACTGAAAGGCACCGATCACTTTTCTTGCTTTCTATTATTTCGATCAGCTATACGATGCGATCAATTTATGTTGCAAGACAACGAGTCGAAGCCATGTATCTAGGTAAATATTTTAAAATAATATTGTGAAATTTGAACTCTTGAAAATTAAGTTAAGATATTTTTCAGCGAGTAATAATATTTTCGAGTGCTTTAATGTTCAATGAATGCTAGTGAGAAAAGGTTTGTGAAATGTCAGCGGTTGTTTTACATACTTGAATGCGAAAATTTGAAAAAAAATCTGAAGATCTCGCCACAAGCTTGCCATTAAACCTTGAATCAAAGAACGGACTCAAGTAACTGAGAAAAAGACCATACTTTCGCTGAAGCCAAGAAAAATCTTAGGCACGAATGTATCAGACAGACCAAATATGTCGAGTCTAGAGTAAACATAGAAAGGAGTAACACGCCGAATAATGAAAGTGTCCTTTTAATCACTGAGATAGAAGCAACTCAAGCATTTGTTCTTAATATCTTCTTCATGGTTAAGGTGATTGAAAGCGGAGATGGCGAAGAACAATAAATTGGAGAGTTTTATTCAAAATCATCTTTAGGATTTGAAAATCCGTCATCCACTGAGAAGGAATGAAAACAAATATGGAATGAATCTTGGACGGTGCAATTCATCAACATTTACATTGCCTTCTAATGAACTAGAATATTCAGGTGACAGAGAATCATTGGCAATGAATTTTAGAAATTTAAGCGATCAAGAATTAACAGTTGGGAAGTGTATCAAAGATTTCCATCTACGTCCTTCATCTTTTTACAACAAGAGCGTCGGAACGATCAAAAATAAACTCAAAAACGAGTGGGATCACAATTTGCGGTAAAGTACGATATTCTGAGTAACACAGATGCAAATAGAGCAGCAGTATCATATGTGTTTGGTGATATTCTTGCGAAATCATCATGCAACTGAAAAGGAACTTGTTTTGTAACACGTCTATCGCAACATCTTTACACACGTCCTATCACGCGAATTTTAACTGCTGTTTCTCGCTGCTGGAATATGGACCAATTCTACGTTGCCGCTATTTTTCAGTGAGTGCCACTGCAACTGTTCTCTGTTAAAACGAAGGCCACAAAAATCCTTGTTTTGAAATACTTCCTATTTATTGCTACGAGATGAAGGCAGGCTTTTGCTTGTGCAACAGAAGGGAAAGACAATTGTGCCTCTTCTCAGCGAAAAATGGTGTTTTCAATTTTGTTATCTTTTTAAAATCTTTCAATAAAGCCATGGAACTGCTGATCATCTTCAGAGAATGACGAAGATGATCAGTGGAACAGTTTTCTACAGTCCAGTTTTCAAATTTAAAGGAATGCAAATGAAAGACGTACAATTGAATTTTGACAGATCAATTTCAATCCTTCATTGATAACAAGTCTGGATGCATTACTACATTCTATCAGTCGTATGAGCCACAAAGAAAGAACTCTAGTATTTCACCCATCCAGATAATGAGCGGAGTGTTACTACGTACCTTACTTACATGTGAGGGTACTATTCAAAGTTGTTTCTATTCATACTATTTCGTTAAAATTGATGCAACGTTTAGGTGGACCTACGAAATATTTTATTTGGCACTACGACATTCTCTGGAAATTCGGGGTGCTTATCATGAGAATTTATACGATAAAGCAACAAACGATTCGTACTAGATGACCTGTTATTCAAATACATATCACATTAGCAAATGCACGCGTTCGAGACTGCATTATTGGGGAATATGACTTAGTGCCTTGAAGTTCTAAGATTCAAGATTGCGACATGAACAGAAATCGCTTCTAGTTTCCACGTAAGATACAAATCTATGAAGCAGGAAAGTAGGAAATCCAATTGATCACTTTTTGGGGCAGAATACACCGTGCAAATAAATCAAGTAATATTGATGATTAGCAAAAAAATCTATCTTTGCCTTCGCACAGTTTTTGATGAAAATTAATTCAATTTTACGATGAGGACCTGCATTTTGTGCTCGTCAAGCTCGATTGGGTGTTGCATGCCTGATTTTTCCCAGATACAGGATGCTAATAGATTATACGAAAATAGGGTCTCGCTTGATTTCATGGAGAGGGATGTGTATATTGCGGGTGATCACCGAACGCATGATGAATCCGAGACGGTTTGTAGGCCCGAGAAGTTTGCGAACGGTGGTAAGCTTGTGGATTTCTTCTCTGATAAAGTGTCCAAGTCGGTCAAAGAAGAAACGGTCTGAGTCCCGAAGTCGGGTGAACTGTTCGAGTACCGTATGCTGGAATAGCGGCCCGAAAGAGCTCCCTGGCTCGTTCTATTCTGCCACGCCGAGCATTCACGCGTCCACATCGCCGATGCAAGTACGGTACGCACGGCACAGCAGCGCCAATGTGTTTGGGCCACTCGAGATCTGCTCGAACGAAGTGTAGGGCGCGAGATGGACACTGCGCCGCACCTCATTGCAAGACGGAACGCCATTATCGCGGCCACATTAAATGTTGAAGGCCACCAGATCTATTTGCATGTTGCTTCCTTTTGAGATGATGAGGAAGTTCCGCACTTTGCCAGTTACACCGCGGTGGACTAAGGACGCATCATACCGCGGAAGAAAGAATCGATACCTCCCCGAACGCATACTTGTGTTCTGAATAAAACATCGCAAAATTTGAGATTACGTCTGGCGCCCCGAGGGTGTGGTCAACTCGGAACGCGACGGTGGAAAGCCCGTAGAGATGTCAGCATGCATGAGTGTGTTGCAACCACGATAGGGCTCAAGTTTAGTGTCAATGAGGGTGGGGATGAATTCGTGGAAGGTGATAATTGTTGTCGGAGCGGTGGTTGTTAGTGTCTTCAGGTCTGTGTGTTCTCAGAAGGAAGGAGAGATACCTCTTTATACTAAGCTAATTGTAAAAGAACTACGACTACGACTTACTACATGACACTACAACCTAACGTGGTGCGATGGCAGTTGGCCAACGGGTTTGGAATTTTCAAACCATCACTGGTGAATTGGAATGCAGTGGCACTTCAGGTGATGACGCCGACAAGCCATGACAGGTGACGTCGATAGGCGTCAGGATTCTAACATTCGTACTATTTCTTTCTTTTTCTTCTATTAAATGCGTAATTTGTTTTTTTCTTGTGTCTTCATGTATGATGCAAAGATTGATAAGATGATCGAGAATACCAGTTGACTAAGTTTTGTGCAGTAAGGAAGCTTTGACAGGCTTCGTAAGTGCATCTGCAATATTGAACTTGGAAATAACGTGCCCTGTATTTGAAATCTGTCCACAGGAGTAGGACTGACGTAAATATGCAATGTCTATTAACAGTCTTTTCTCCGAAACTCCAGACAACTTAGTAATAGTATTGAAGATCGACTTGGAGTCGGTCATAAGATGCACAGGAAATCGTCTTCCGGTAATTGTATTCAAGTCATGAGCGAGAGTTTGACAATAATCATGACAAGAAACAAATGCATACAACTCAGCTGCCAGGACAGATCTTACAACTCGTCGGCTTTTCCAAGAAGCGTAGTGGATGGCTGCCGCTTTATAGTATTTGTCGATCAGAACAATGACGATTCCGAGTTGAGATTTTAGGTCTGAACTATTAGCGAATGCTGCATCAGAGTAGCTTCTAAAACAAACACTTTCGAGGTCTTGAACGGGGAAGAGGATTCTTATATCATCTGACTTAACTTTTCTAATTGCTGAATTCAAAGACTTTGCATGCTCATTTCGAGCTTCTTCGGACTTGACTTGAGAAAGCTTAGCGAGGGAGAATGCAACATCTGGCCTTGTCCCACTCGCAATATATTCTAACTGCCCTCGAAGGCTAGCAAATTGTTTGGGTGTGAATTTATTAGAATCTAAACACTCCAAACTATGTGCATATGGGCGTTGGCTCAGAATATGACTCGACTAAGCTTTCTGTATGCACAGTCCACCAAACTTTAACGGAAAACTTGTCTGCTTTTCTTTCACGTCAAATCCTTTGCACTTGGTTTCTTCCTCATTGACAAAAACCTTTGATCCAGTACCAATAGTATCACCTACAAGCGTGCCTACAGCTCCCAAAAACTTGTTCGTTTCATTTTTGTAGAAAATGCAAGGGTCCATGACAGACTGAATCATACCTAGATCATTTCCATGATAAATTCGATACGTTTTCCACCAATAACCGGGGGATTCGGTTAATCCGTAGATTGGTTTCAACGCACGAAGATAACTTCCTGGAGGATGATTCATCATCGGCATTAGATCTGGTTTATTAGGAGGCTTGATTAATACTTGACGGGCCAATTGATAAGCAGATTGTGTAAACGCTTGTTTAACAACGCGTGTCCATAATGGAAAGTCATACATCTGGCTTAGTGAAAGAATTAAACGAATCGACGATCGAAGAACTGTTGGAGCGTCATTGACAATGGTAGCTTTCCCAGGATCGAGGTGTCCTTGAATGATCAATCGTGACTTGAAAATTTCTCTTCCTTGTTCATCAGTTTTAATCGCGTTCTCCATACGAGACTTCAAGATGGTAGCGTCTGCAGGAATTTGTTCTGGTTTGACAACTTCATACGATCCTCTGGATAGAAGTCCTTGGATTCCAGATAATGCAGATTCATGGAAACGTTTATCAATCGGCTCAGTGACGGTTCGAGTTTCTTGCACGTCAAATTCATAATCTGGACGTATACTTTCGCCAATTTCTTGCACAGGGTTTGTCACATTAACCTTTGCTGTAATTGTTCTCCAGATTTCTTTCTTGAAAATCAAATGTTCAGAATCCCCGTCATCGTAGTTGACATGATATTCCTGAGTTTCTTGATTTAATGACGTCACTGTACCTCGATTGAAAGAATCATCCTTTGGCCAATATACTTCAACTCCATCACCGACGTTCGGATTCTCTCGTTTAAAAGGTGCTACAGCAGTGATCGAAAATGGCTCAATGAACTTCCCCATGTCGACATACGCGGTGTCGTAGTTGTTATATCGAACTAGCTTGAATGGTCCCTCCCAACATTTCTTCTTCTCATGGTAAACTCGAACTTCGGATCCTGGACTAATACTTTCTTACCTAGCTTACAAGCTAGCTTCAAACGTTTTTCTTCAACAATACTTTCCATTTGCTTTCTGGACAACTCCATAGCTGCAAAACGTTCTCTCTGGTTTAGAGATAAGTGGGGAATGTTTCCGAGAGTAATTTTAGGTATTCTTCCGAAACCAGTAGAGATGGAATCAGACCTTCTGGATTTGCAGTTTTGTTCAGTCCATGAAAAGCTATTGCGAGGGACAGCTTATTACCCCTATTTGCCTGTTTCACTTTAATTTTCTTGTAAATTTTTCTAAGTGGGGCATGGTAATGTTCGCCAGGGCCAAGGGAATTATGTGACTCGCAAGGTATTTCCTTAGTGATGATACCAAACTCTTCGAATGTTTTCTTGAAGAAAGTGCTTGTAAAGCAAGGTCCGTAATCATGGGAGAGAATATTGGGGAATGCAACATAAACAGTGACCCAGCAAGAGACAAAAGCATTCCATACATCCTCTGGACTTTCGCCTTCTAAAAACATTACAGCCGAAAAATGAGTTCCACGGTCCACAACATGCAAAACCAGAGCATCAGGGCGTGGTTCTATCCAAGACAAGTCAACAATAACTTCATGATTGAACTAGATGTCATCCGGCATAGTTACTTGAAATATGAAAGGCTTGGGAGCCATTTGCTGCCACGACTGACAATGCTTGGAAATCTCGTCCAGTAATCTTCTAGTGTTCGAATCAAACTGCTTCGGAGCTGCTTTCTTCAGAAGCTTACATAGCTTTTCGGGAGTAGAATGGACAAATCGTCGATGAATCTTTAACAAGTCCGATCTACTGAAGAGTATCACAGCCGGAGACCATTCCAAATATAGGTGACCATTCTTCTTTACCAGTTCCACTTTCAAAGAGGGATTTTCACTGCAAATCAACTCTCTGGAAACTTCATTTACGTACCACTTGTGTTGTTCCATCTTGGTCAGACAAAAAAGAAGAGGTGTGCGGCTTACGTCAATGACATCCGTTACATACTCCAGAAATTTGCCGAAATTGTTGATCGGGAACGAATTACAGTGGATCCGAGACTTTTGTGGACTCCATCAACCAATCGGAACGTTTCCTTACTTGGAGATAGGTCTAAGGGAGTATTAGTATGCAAGCAGTATCGCTTATAAGCTTCCAGTCCTGCAACACTCTTCTCTGCTCCGTTATCCATGCAAATTCCTTCGAACGATGAATTATCCTTCTTGCTCTTCAATAGTAATTGAATTAACTCGCTTGATTCAGTGGAAGATCTCACGAGGAAATGTGAGAGTGAATGAGTAAAAGACCGATCAGCAAGGTTCTTGAAAGTATGCTGATATTCTTTATCCGGAAGTTTGGAATTTTCGAGAGAGTTGAAATTTATGTCTTTCGAGTTCATACTGATTTCAGCAGATGTCGAAGAATAGTACTCACTCCACGTTTCATCGTCAAAATTTTGAATAAGATCCAGAGCTTCATAACATTCGTCGCAGTCGCAAGAGACAGTATCCGACGAGAAAACTCGATTTACAAAACTGACCTTCCGGGAAGATGAAAGCTTCGGGCATTCATGGATCAGATGCTCATCAGATAGGCAAACTCGACAAAGGAGACGCATGAAATTACGGATCGGATTCTTTCCGTCACTGTGCTTCCGTAGAGTGTCCCGTTTCTGGATGGGTCGCGGTCCACTGTAGTATCGGTGATAAGAAAAACCGGGTCTATCCTTTGTAAAGTTTACATCTTTTCGATAGGCTGGAACTGTAGCTTTACTTGATTCAGCCGATTCCAGGTTTTTCTCTGCTGTGCTTGCTCGAGCCAAGGATTCCTAGATGTCTAGAAGTCTATTGGAAGGCATTGGTGACAATCTATGTGCCCATGTTTCTCCCTTGCACGCATTCATGAGTGTATCTCGCAGATTTTGGTCGTCTTGGTAGGACGGTCCAAGTTAGAGTTGAATAGTGGAGGCTATGGAGCACATGTCACGGAGTGCCGAGTGCCTAGTTGCTCCTTCTTTCTGCATGAAATCAGAAAAATTCAATCCATTTCATTTCTGGAGCAACCTATCTCGGCGTTCCATAGACATAAAGCAATTGTAGAGCATCGTAAAGGCTTGGTCCAGGTTCTGAGCTCTGGGACGAACATGCTTGTGGTAGAATCTTGAAGCCTCGATTTCAGGGCCAAACATGATGTACAGGTTGTCATAGGCTTCTTCCTTGGTTAACTTGAACGTCGTGCAGATATTCATAAAGCCCTGATGGAATGTTCCAAGATTTTCTGTGATGGAACCAGAGCCCATGAATTTCGGCTTGAGATGAGGGAACGCCTGGAACAGCCCACTCACATTCGACCCAGTGTGATCGTTTCCATCTCGACGAGAAGGAAGACGCAGTATGGCTCCGATACTCGAATAATCGCAGTTCCTGGCACTGTGGCTGACATGCGGAGTCGGATTCATTCGTGGTCCATCGTTCGGGGGGATTGAACGTTCGACATTGTTTCTTGCAAGAACTATTTGCGAGATATTTTCTGCAAGAACAGAAATTTGACGTTTTAAATCTTGAATTTCTGGGTTAGCAAGCAACGAGGTAGCGTTCTGAACCCTAGTCGAAGATCCAACCCTAGGCCACACAGGTCCTCGAAATGAAATGTTGTGATTGAATTCATTACACATACCCTTGATTCTACCGACAGATTGATGAAACAAAGTAGAAATCCAGATAATGTTCTGTAGGCTTTCATCGATGAATGAACGATCAGGAATCTCTAGCCTTGCGAGAAAGTCTGTGGTCATCGGAGAATCGTTAAAGGAAACCATAACTTCAAGCAATACAGAAAATGGAAGCATAGGGTTAAGAAAGAATTCATTCGAGAAAACATCAGAAGCGGGAGGAAACGAAGTTCTCATTGTCACCAGAATTTCAGTTTAGCAGTCTTGATCATTGGGGCCGGAAAACTGCAACGGAGCATCGGCAATATGAATCGCAGTCTTTCCTATTTCTGATTTCGCTTGCACAAAGGCAACTCGTCTCTTGAGCCTAGAATGTTTAGCCGATCTAGCTGCAGCTGTAATAGCATCGCTGTCCTGCGGGTTACTCATCCTTCCTACATACTTCGAAGTGAAAGTACATGGGTTTTAGCAATTGTGCAAGAAAAACATTTTTGGAGAGAATGTTCCAAAGTTTAACTAGACACTTAAAGATGAAACAGAAGAACTTCAATGACCTCGAGCCAATAGAAAGGAACTAATCGATAAATAAGTAACGACTAACGGCGAGTATTACCTAAGTGCAGTGTCGATTTCTCGTGAGCAATGAGTTCAGAGAACGAACGGAAGGGACGACGAGATCCTGCGCACTTATCACAGCCCCAAGGCTTGAGCTGAAACAGACGGCGACCATGCGCTTTACTTCCAAGGTGCTTGATATAGTTGTCCTCGCGTTGGCAAGTGACTGCCGGACCGCAGGAGTGACAATCAAATGTCGAGAAGATTCCCGACCTGAGACCACGGAGAAGACAAGCTTCCAAACGCAGCTGCTGCTTCTTCTCCCAATCCAGTATCACTTCCAGCTCAGTAAGGATACGAGATTGAGAAGACGAAGTGGTCGCGCCGGAGTCGCACACGTCTTGATTCTTCTTGTCGGACGACTTGTTTGCCTTCTTGCACACTTTCGTCGTCGCAGTCGCAGTTGTGCGACCGCGTTCTGCGCGTCTGTGAGCTTTCCTTACACCCGCAGCCTTGCGAGAAATATCTTTATTGATGCTGGGCGGTGGGGTCAGAGGGCGGAAGTTGTCGATATCCTTCTCACGCTGCGCCTTTCGAGTAGCGCGTGTTTTTCTCCGTCGCTGGCGGAAGCTTGGGAGCGGCGTGGGGGTGAGATCGATCAGCTCGCCCACGACTTCGCCAGCAACGTCCCAGTTCGAAATATACACAGTAGCGTTGACCTTATCCTTGCCACGAGTCGGCGACAACGATACCAAAGGTAAGGTTGAGGTGGACTCGATGTCGGGGGTGAGGGTCGGCGTCTTCACTGCGCGGATAACGACGGTTACTACTGTTGACGATGACGACACAAGGAGCTCAAGGTCAAAGAGCGTTGTGCCAGGCGAGGTAGCTTCGTAGGTTAGCTGCGAAAACGTACGAGAGCACGTCGTATTAACGAGTACGAGGACGAAGACGAGGACGGCGGTGTTGACGTCGAGGTCTAGGTCGATGTCAACGGGCGTTCAGTTAGGCAAGGATACTAACGAACTTTTCCACGGCACCCGACACCAAATCGACTAATTGGATCCAATGTCTTCGGAGCAGTGGCTGTTGGTGTTTTCAGTTCTGTGTGTCCTCAGAAAGAAGGAGAGACACCTCTTTATACTAATCTAATTGTGAAAGAACTACGACTACGACTTACTACATGACACTACAACCTAACGTGGTGCGATGGCGGTTGGCCAACGGGTTTGGAATTTTCAAACCATCAATGGTGAATTAGCATGTAGTGGCACTTCAAGTGATGACACCGACAAGCCATGAGAGGTGACGTCGATGGGCGTCAGGATTCTAACACTACTGCCTCGCAGTATGGTGACTTAGGTTCACCTCTTCCCAAGTAAGGGTAATGTCGGGTCCTCTGCTGCAGGTACCATTCCTGACACATTCATCAGCAGGTGTTGACAGTTCTGATAACTTATTATTTTGATTTCATTTTCCGTATTGTAGTCTGCACATAGTCCTTTCTTGACACAGTCTTCTATATGCAACCCCATTACATATAAGACGTCATCTATAGAAATCACCCATGATATCTTCCCTCTTTCTTTAAAAGACAAGATTTTTTCAAGATAATGAACAAGCTTATCACTGATAATGTGATAGTCAGGGCCTTATAGACTCTAGCGTCGTCTACTTGCTACTTATACACTTCACCATCACTCATATCGAGGATATATTTCTGAGCGTGTATTCTTGCTGCGATCTTATCCAACACAGTGTCTAGTCTCAAACAAGCTACTTTAGACAGTCTTGTCACCGCGTCTAGTTTCCTAACATCGATAGACCTTTCACTACCTAGTACCCTTACGCCAGTAAGTAAACCCTTAGATGTCTCCCATTTGAAACACATCTCGGGATTCCTACCATTTTTACCACTGCAGTCTATAGCTCAGCAAGACGATTTCACCTCCATACATAGCATATTGCTGATGGTAATCGCCGCTTAGTACCGAATCATTATAATTTGTTACCGTCCTTAATACGCGTCCGTTCAAGTCCTGTTTAGTTGTACACATTTCCCTGACGCCTCTAGCTATTTGTAGCAACTGCCTCGTCCTGGAAATCCTGTTAGTGTCACTTCTCATTGTCTTTCTTGTACCGTCAACACCGGCTATTTTCTTCTTGTATTCCAAACAAATCTGCTCTTTTGGGTTCTTGCACACGTCCTCGAAAGTTTCTTTCGGTATTTCAGTGATACGCACTGCTGACGTTACTCCTAATCCTAAATCCAGATACCCTACCCTCCAGCATTTTGGATTCTTGCTGTAACTAGGCCCTGCAAAGAAAGTATCAGTAGGCATGGAATCCATACCAGATACTGATTTCCAGAATGGTCCGTATCTTTCTCCGAATATCATATTCCATTCAGAATTTGTGTACCCGTATTTGTTTCCTTTTGTGAAGACTTTATTCCCCACTAAGAATTTTCGACTAACTTCGAAATCTATCTCGGCAACTCTCGAGAAACTGTCACTTGCACACCTTGTTATACTTAAGTAGAACTCCACGTCTTTTTCGGTTTCTACCACTGACGGTTTTCTTGTTATCGCTGTCATGATTACAGCAGTTATAGTAGTGACTATCACAGTCCTGAACAGTCCAGTGACAATCCAATTATAAAGGAAAGTGTTAGTCCGTATTGTTTTTCCTTTTTTAAGGTGCATGGCTGAACATACACTGACGAAGAATCCGTAAACTGCCTTATCTAGCAGTTCATAGATTACAATGGACAACATTATTGTTGCTATTGTTGTTAACGCTCCCCATTTAATTGTAATGTCGAATGGCGTCAACATTTTAGTCTGTAAAATTTCAGTGAAAATACAACGTAATGGCTATAGTTACATTTTCACTGAAATTTTACCATATGCTATTGTTGAAAAGTCGTAGAGAGAGCGGAAGAGCGCGGTTAGTAAACTGTTTCAGATAGTAGTAGGACAGACACCTTTTCCAGCGATTCAGTATAAGTCTAACGAAGAACAAAGAGAGGGCACTAACGCCGGATGATTGTCAGGTTCTGCTGACGTCGGTATTTATTGTGCCCGAGTTGCTCACCCAAAATTCCGATTAATTCACACGGGACGGATTGAGCAACTCTATTGTACGTAACTAACTGAATTTGATAATTCATCGGCTAGGCTATATAATTCCAACCGACCCAAGCGCCTGTACAATGCTGTGCAGTGGTTCGATTATTTCCGGGAGATCGGATAGTGGAAATGGTGGGGTAATGTTTGGAGAGTGGTGAATTCAATTCCTGAAGTGCCCATGGTGGTAGGGGTGAAGGGACCGAAAGGTCTTGAAAGTACCTCCGCCGCACATTCACGAAACGCACATTTTGTCTTCGATCGACATGAAATAATCCAAATTCCCTACTAGCTTTGCGCTCCCCGTGACGATATGTAATGCCATGTGTCTTCAGGCGCTTCTTTTTTGCAGCTTAGGATAGTAACACCAAATCTTTGTAGTAAGCGAGGTAGGAAGCTTGTAGAACACAACAGCTATACATTTAAGTATTGCGTGTAGATGATGAAACAAACCATCGAAGTAAGGTCTCGCCTTCCGTAGAAATCCCATCATCAATAGATTCTGTCAAGAACCACAATTGCAGTAGGATCTGTAGCCACTGAGCACCTTGACAAACACTGGGTCTTCATGACAGTAACGTCATGGATACACACTGGCTTACTTTTAAATACCGAGTCAATCTAGAAGCTATAATATTTGTGTTGGATACAATCTATTTATGAGAGTTCCTGTTAACCACAGCCAACCAAATGAACGGCATCGATACGGAAACTAAAGCAAAGGTATTTCAAGGTCATTCTAACTAGATGTGGGCGTCTTTGCTGCGATCTGTGAAAAAAATAATCGATATCAATCGATAAACCCTTACACGAACCAAATTGCATCAGCTACGAACAGAAAGTTCTAGTTGCGGAGGCTGTACTTCCTTCGCTTTGCTGCATCATTGCGAAGATTTTTTATGACGGAGAGTACCTTCTACGGTACTCGCGGCCAGGCGTTGGAGGATGGTCTTGCGTATGCAATCACACCTCGTAGGATACAGAGGTGGGTTTTCGTATGGGTCGCCTATGTCAAATGTTCTCGTTGTATCTATACTGTGGCACTGTTTGAGTCAGGTGACTGCTTCACGGTGATGCAGTAAAAGAGATGCCGTTATCCCATGGTCCAACCGCCCAACTGTTTTCACCCACACTAATGCATCGGTTGGCAGCACGAGCGTCCGATTCGACACAACACACTGTAGAGGCACCACAGCCCATTCACTCTGCCCATATTTGGTTAAATCAGCCTTAAAGCTACCGATACGCAGCCAAGTCCATCATGCCGGATGGCAGTGATGTAACGTCTTCACAAGTTTGGGGATCGTGATGTTGGGATGTTAAAACTGAAAACTACATATGGCTCCCGCCTCAACGCCCGCTCTACCTTGTGTTCAATTGATTCCCTCCCGTATTCGCACATGTATCAGGCCGTTTCTATATAAGGTGGGCGTCAAACTGGCAATGTATTCGTGTTAAATAACATTCGTGTACATGTGCGCATATCTCGATAAGCCGGCACGAGTGAAGTTTTGCCCTCTCGAAAATCCAGTAGATGAATGCTTCCACCGGTGTTCTGGCCATTGCTCCACCACAATCCCAACTTCGTGCGAAAGAAATGTCTTAAAATACTTAAGTTGCTCAATCGTATTTTGCCACATCTCTGGGCAATCCACCATATCCTATCTGACTTTTTGGATTGTAATCGAAACCGGAAACGAATTTGATAGTTCACTGTCTCCTTCGAACCAGTGGAAGAGTTGATATAAAGGACAGGCTTCGACAGCACCAGAAAGTTGTTTGACTCAGCTCTAAGATTCGACGTTCTACTCGGCTCCAAAATTTCGAGACAGTACCTTCGGGGTACGACCGAATGCGAATGCGAAAGGTTTGCCTATTAAACTAATATACTAAATGCTAGTCTTTATCACAATAGCTACACAATTTTTTGCACATTTAAAAATCGGGCCTTGTTATCAACTACATTTGCTGTACGTAATAGATTCACAATTTCTTGGAAACTAAGGCCACTTTTTAGCACGATGCACTTTTAATCTTCTTCATTAATAGAATTCTAAATTGACACTTTATTATTTGAAAGAAATAGAATTCACTCAAGCAACCCAAATTACTATCAAGCTCGAATCTTACTGGATGCAAATCTGATACTTTAATCTAGTGTAGAGATCCCATTAAGTTAAGGTATTTGAATTGTCTATTAAAATGTGATAGCATACGGAATTTCAGTCCCTTTTGATTCTCCAATACTTAACAGCAATAGAACACATGTAGAATTCGAAGATGGTACGTAAATTATGATGCGAAATGGCATTCTATAAAATATTATAACCAGCTAATCTCATTCGTGATGTAAATTAAAGCTAGCAATTGATGTAATGTAGAGAAATAGAATGGAAGAATGTGTTTAGATCTACTTGAGGAAAAATTCAATGAGCTATTGATGTTTTAAAACTAGTCGGAAAATAATTATCTATTAGCTGATCAGTTCATTAATTGGTTTGTTGGCTACTTTTTCATTGTATTGCATTGTCCAATTTACGAAAACTTTTAGTTTCATATCTACCTTGGTAGTCGCACATATAAATTAAGTAATAATATGGCATCTACGATTTCGCCGTAAAGACTGCGGATCCACATACTGACTGGGAGCTATGTTTAAGTGATACTGGTAGCCACATCAGTGTATTTTTAAAAATGTTAGTTTATTAAAACTATAAATTGGCTAGAATACTCTAGTACTTCGAACAGTAAATGTCACGTGACTTTCTTAATTGTCCTGTCCCTGCAGCATTCTCTCCTGCCCAATATGAACTGTTCGCAATATTTTGTCTCTCAAGAACTTTCAGACCGCAAAATATCTAGGGTTTCAGCTGAATCAGTCTTATGCAACTTTACCGCACAAAGCGATAATTATTAATCAATCTTTCGAAATCCTGATTAAAAAGCATTTTTTCTCAGTTTTACGTTCTTTATCGTTTCTTTCATTTTCTAGACTGTATATTAAAATTTTAGGCATAAATTGTCCGCAACTACTCGCGTTTCCAATATATTACAATAAAAAATATTGCAATACTTTACCGCAAAATCGATCCAATATTATTTTCCATTGAACTGAAGATCTATATGCCGTGCTACATTTTTTTAAGTAAATTAAACTATTGGCCTGCCCACTTTCAGTACATGTTTTCAGTATTTAAAAATTTGAATTAGAACATGTGCATGTTCTAGTTCTGAGCATCTCATTTCATCTGAGCAATGATCTTGCAAGGAAAAAATCAAACCAAAAAAGAGCTAGTGCAAGTACTTCCTAAGCATGCAGGTGAAAATTATCGTGATATAATACCAAACGTGTGCATCTCGATTCGTATAGCAGTCATTCACTATTGTCGCAACAGTCCAAAAGTTGAATTACGCAAAGACGGTGGAAAATTAGTATTGAAGAAGGGCACAGTATATTCTAATCCATATAGTAACTTAAGAGCTTGGCTTGCCAAGGGAAATAAATTGGCTTTATTCGATATTTATTTTCAGAAATTGGAGCATAAAAATTTAATTTCTAATTTACGGCTAACTTTAAAAGGTAGTCGACATCGTTAATGCTTTCTCAACATGATAGAGCATTACTTGAATGGATTGCACTTATTTGACAAGAAAATATTCCAATCAATGCTGTTAAATCTAGGAAGTTCCGACGCTCTTATCACGACGAAATCTGATAGCCGCCGCGCATGTCGTTCAATCACTCCGAATTGAATTATCGAAATAGAGCAGTGGAAAGCGACGATCCCACCCAGGCTGTGACG
>JAAUYH010195393.1_pt1 | contig 16806 bp, 10 predicted proteins | sample 7278061 | NCBI WGS metagenome assembly JAAUYH01 (sample SAMN14350203, study PRJNA611818) | marine sediment metagenome | isolation source: surface marine sediment (0.6m) | place: French Polynesia: Moorea | collected 2018-08 | reverse complement strand
TTTAAATTAGGTAATCTTTTCTTACAATTTCCTTTTAATAAACGTGCTTGTTTAGAAATTAGCATCGCCTGTTATCAATTAGCTTTACAAGAAAGGCGACAAGATAAGGTAGCCCTAGATTGGGCAACCACTCAAAATAATCTGGCACTTGCCTACAGTGACAGAATCGCCGGGGACAGAAGGAAGAATCTGGAAAATGCCATCGCCTGTTACGAGTTAGCTTTACAAGAAAGGCGACAAGATAAGGTACCCCTAGATTGGGCAGCCACTCAAAATAATCTGGGAAATGTGTACCGTGAGAGAATCGCAGGGGACAGAAGGGAGAATCTGGAAAGAGCGATCTCCTGTTACGAGTTAGCTTTGCAAGCAAGGCGACAAGATGAGGTACCCCTAGAGTGGGCAATGACTCACAATAATCTGGGAAATGCTTACCGTGAGAGAATTGCAGGGGACAGAAGGGAGAATCTGGAAAGAGCGATCTCCTGTTACGAGTTAGCTTTACAAGAAAGGCGACAAGATAAGGTACCCCTAGATTGGGCAATGACTCACAATAATCTGGGAAATGCCTACAGTGAGAGAATCGAAGGGGACAAGGGTGAGAATCTGGAAAGAGCGATCGCCTGTTATGAGTTGGCATTACAAGAATGGCGACAAGATAAGGTACCCCTAGATTGGGCAACCATTCAAAATAATCTGGGTGAAGCCTACAGAAACAGAACCGAAGGGGAGAGAAGGGAGAATCTTGAAAAAGCGATCGCCTGTTACGAATTGGTCTTACAAGAAAGGCGACAAGATAACGTCCCCCTAGATTGGGCAGCCACTCAAAATAATCTGGGAATTGCGTACTTTTACAGAATTAAAGGGGAGAGAAGGGAGAATCTGGAAAATGCCATTGACTGCTATGAGTTGGCATTACAGGAAAGGCGACAAGATAACGTCCCCTTAGATTGGGCAGCCACTCAAAATAATCTGGGTCTTGCTTACAGTGACCGCATCCGAGGCGAGAAAGCTGAGAATCTGGAACGGGTGATCGCTTGTTACCAAGAGGCTCTAAAAGTCAGAACTCGCAAAGCCTTTCCCCAAAACCACGCCGAAACTTTATTGAACTTGGGTACTACTCACCAAAGGTCAAAACAGTTCGCCTCAGCTTACAATACCTTTGAATCTGCCATTGATACCGTAGAATCTTTGCGGGAGGGAATAGTTTCTGGAGAAGAAACCAAACGCAAACAGGCAGAAGAATGGAACAAACTTTATAGCCAGATGGTAGAAGTTTGCCTGGAATTGAGTAAGACTACGGAAGCGATTGAATATGTTGAACGTAGCAAAACCCGCAATTTAGTTGAACAAATTCTCAACCGCGACCTGAAAACTATCTTTCCCGCAGAAGTTGCCACTCAGCTAGAAAAATACAGGGATGACATAGCCGAAAGACAATATCAAATCCAGTATGGCAAAGCAGAAAATCTAACAGCCCTAGAACAACATCTCCAACAGTTGCGACAGCAGCGCAACGAATTGCAAAACCGCTACTTACCCGTTGGGTATAGTTTTAAATTTGACTCATTCCAAGCTACTTTGGATGATCGTACAGCCATTATCGAGTGGTATATTCTCAACGATAAAATTCTAGCGTTTATTGTTAAAACTCAAGGAGAAGTCACTGTTTGGCAATCCCAACCAAAAGACTTAAAAGCTTTTATTGATTTGGTAAGTCAATATTTGCAAAACTACTACAATCAAAAAGAAAAAGACCAGTGGCAGAATAGCTTAGGGGAAGAATTTAAAAAATTAGCCTCGATTCTGCACATTGATGAAATATTAACCCAGATTCCAAACCACTGCGATCAACTCATCTTAATTCCCCATCGCTTCCTGCACTTGTTACCCCTTCATGCACTCCCGGTAACAAATCAAGATTCTGAAAATTCGCCTTGTCTTCTAGATTTATTTGCTAGTGGTTTAGGTTATGCACCCAGTTGTCAACTACTGCAACAGGTACAAAAGCGTAAACGTCCTAATTTTAAATCCCTGTTTGCGATTCAAAACCCAACAGAAGACTTATACCAAGATTATGAAAAAGATTTAGGAGCAGTCTCAGCGATCAAAAAACAATTTACTGACAAGGATATTTTAAAACAAGCCAATGCCAAAAAAACCAAAATCATCCATTATGATGAAAACACAAAACTTTTTACATTAAATGAAAAATTAGCTCAAGCTCACAATATATTTTTCTTTTGTCACGGTTTCTTTAATCCTAATTCTTCTTTAGATTCTGGTTTACAGTTAGCCGATGCAAGCCTTTCCTTGGCAGATATCATTACTCACTTCAAGTTAAACAAATGTCGCTTAGTCACTCTTGCTGCTTGCGAAACAGGTATTATTGATTCCAATAATGTGAGTGATGAATACATTGGCTTACCCTATGGTTTCCTCTTAGCTGGGAGCACAAATGTAGTTAGTAGTCTGTGGACTGTAAGTGCTACTGCTACTGCTTTATTGATGATTAAATTTTACGAAGAATTACAGACACAAAGTAGGATCACAGTAGCTCTAAATACAACCCAACGCTGGTTAAGGGATACGACGACACAAGGATTTCAAACCTGGCTGAAGAACTCAAAACTAATAAATGAACTAGGTAGGGCTGAGCGAACGCAACTTAAAATAAGACTTAATCAATATTTTACTGATAAGAACTGCGGTTCAAACACCAAACCCTTTGAGTTACCTTTTTATTGGTCAGCTTTTTTTGTTACAGGTAAAGGAGTATGATTAGTGTCAATTTACCAAAATAGCATTCAGGCTTTTATTCAAGTGATCGAATCTGAATCTAATTTGATTTCCCATCAAGATTGGGTTGATTTGAATCAATTAGTTAGTGATCTTTCAGAAGATGCAGAGGAAATCTCAAAAATTATTGAAGATTGGTTAGAACTCAATTCCCGTAATCAAATTCTCCAAGCTTACGAACGGCAACCGGAAGTAATCATTTCTTCATCCTCCATCGACTCGGATAAAAATTTAGGTCCAGGTAATACTAAATCTCCCACTAAACCCAATCAACCTAGCCAATCTGATAAAGAATTGTTAGATAATGCCATTAAAAAGAACTCGCCTTTGTTTAATTCCCCACCACCCAAACAGCAGCCGTGAAGAATTTCACCATCAGCCTCTATGCTTTCCATCTGCGCCACACCCTCACTGATGCTCCCGATGAAGTTGACGCAGATGCTAATCTTTTATGGGAGAATCTAGCAAAACTGGGTGAAGCTTCACTTCCATTTCCTGATTTGAAAGAATTACGGTCAAAATTAATTTGTTATCAAAATGGCAATTACTACCCCAAGGGGGAGCAAGGTAGACAAACCGAATGGTTAACAGATTCTGGCAGGGTAGATTTAGGGAGTATTTCTACAACAGAAGGTTTTAAAATCAACGCCAATATTCAGCCTTTTCTACTGAATGATACCTACGCGGCAGATCTCACTCTTTCCCCAGAATCACCCAACATATCCATTGATATACAGCAACTGCAACATTTCCAGCCAGGTTTTTTACTACCATCTAAAATTCAAGCATCTTTAGGACAAACTTTATGGATTTATGGGGAAGTAGATGCAAATGAAAACTGTCAAGAACTTGCTAACAAATATTCAGTTGCATTGCTTGCAGGAACAAACTTAAATCCTGTTTTAGTGAATTATGGCGAAATTTTTGGTAGTTTACTATTTGAATACCAAGCGACTGACCCTAACGAACCTCAAAACTTGACTAAAAAATCTCATATTTTGATATACCTGAATAATAGTCAAGCTCAAAAACCAGAATTAGAAGATAAAGCCTATGACTGGCTATTAAATTTACTTTGTTGTCGTCATAAAATACTCTATATTTATCAGCAAGCTTGCGATCGCTACCCAGAAGCAAGAGGCATTTATAGCTATTTAGAAAAAAAGATAAAAGAATTTCCCAATTTGATAGCTGACTCCCAGGTACAGCTACCAAAACTCAAAGAATTACTAGCAGAAATGCCACAAAAAAGCCTTGACTATGCTCGTTGTCTACAAGACTTAGAATCACACCACACAGCTATTACTACAAATATCAGTAATTACAAAACGTGTTTAGAACAAATTACCGCGATAGGGGGAGATAGCCCCAAATTATGGCAAGATTTTCTAAATCGCGCCGAAAACCAATGGCAGGAACAAATAAAAACCTATCTCAAATATCTTACCCCTGGTCAAAACCTTTTTGAACAGATGATTGGCACAATTCGCGGCATAGTAGAGGTAGAACAAGCCAAACGCGATCAACGTTTAGAAAGAACAGTTCAGATAATTGGTACTGGTCTAGCTGTGGGCGCACTTGTTGCTTCTAGCTCCCCTAATTCTCTTCGGGAGAAACCTATTCTCCCTCCCTTTGCTTCTAATACCCTTCATCCTTTTTTCTTCTCTTTTCTAGTAAGCTTTAGTGCCGCCGTAATAGCTGGGATAATAGCTGGATTTTTAGGTTGGTTATGGACTCGAGGGAAATAGCTTTCTTAGCAGACTTTAATCAAAACATCGCTACTCAACCCTTGCCTGATTTACGGCGTTGCATATGTATTGTTTCATATTGCGGGCGTTGCTGAATCAAGCTATGAAAAGCAAATTTATCATATTATGTCATATGTTCTCAAAAAGCTAATAGCCAAGAGCCAAGAACCAAGAGCCATATTCGTATTACTATTTAATTCATGTTTTAAATCAGCAACGCCATATTGCGTTAGGCGCGATCGCTGCTTTACTTGTCGGTCTAATTATCTGGTTGAGCTCAAAAGGAAAATAAACAACAGTCAACATCAAGATCTAGCAAAGAGTGTTAGTAAGTAATGCGATCGCTCTAATTAAAAAGTACCAGTGCGATCTTACGACCCAAAGGCGTTAAATACGCGATCATCTTGGTCAGTAAGGATTGATAAATTAATAAATTAATCAAGCTTTAACCAGAGAAACTTTTTGCTATTTGAAAAATCTGGGCTGCTGAAACTTTTGCGAAACATGTAAGATTACAATTTGATTTGTTTAAATTTGTATTTCCGATGTCATTATACTAGGTATAACCCCGTATAATAAATCTAACTCTTTGCTTAGCCCATAGCGGTTCAACTTAGTTATGAAATGAGAGAACGTCGACCTTCGTTATGCAAGTTTATTAAAAGCTTTATTAATACAATATTCAGAGGATTTTTCTCCAGCAACCCCCAAAACTTACCAAGAGAATCCCCAGAAAGGATTTATGGAGCTCCAGCGAATCTAAGACTACCGAATCAGAATGAGGAGCAGTCTAACATCCCAGAAACAGGAGCAGTCGGTCAGCAAAATAATACGAATAATACTCTTACCTGGCAGCCTGGTTACCAACTAAAGAGCGGTGAATTTATTATTGAAAGAGAACTAGGTCGGGGGGGATTTGGGATTACTTATCTGGCTCAAGATAAAAATGGTAGTCGATTTGTGCTCAAAACTATTATTAACCAAGTTGAAGAACAAAGTAGGGAGAAATGGGCCGAGTTTTGGGAAAATTTAGCTAATGAAGCCGTTAAATTAGCTCAGTGTGGGGGGCGCAATCCTCATATCGTCAAATTATATAAAATCATTAGAGAAAGAGAATTCCCTTGTATTGTTATGGAATATATTGAGGGTTTAACTTTAGACTCGATAGTAGAAGCAAGGGGCAAGTTAGAGCAAAAAGAAGCGATCGAATATATTACACAAATCGGGACTGCTTTAACAGAAATTCACCGCCAAGGATTACTTCATCGAGATGTAAAACCACTCAATATTATAGTACGTCAAGATGGTTCGGGAGCAGTCTTAATTGATTTTGGCATTGCGAGAAAGTTTGCCTCGGGAGTAACCAAAACCTATCTTCCGGCTGTCAGTCCAGGATTTGCCCCGATTGAGCAATATCGATGGCGTTCTATACAAGATACTTATACTGATGTTTATGGCTTAGCTGCTACCTTATATTTCGCCTTAACCGGACAAAAACCAGTAACAGCAGAGCGGAGGTTCAATGGAATTCCCTTAACGCCACCTAACCAGATTAATAGCAAGATTAGCCAGCGAGTAAATTGGGCAATCATGCAGGGGATGCAATTAAAGGGCAGAGAAAGACCTCGTTCCATAGAAGCTTTTTTGGGGGAACTGCTTGGGGACTCAGGGAAAGTTGCTACGGTAATCTTGAATGATCGATCATCAAGTAATCACAGTCGTGCTCTAGAATATCCTGAGGGGCCAGTCGGAATTGATTCTTCTTTTTATATTGAGCGTCCTGAAGTCGATCCTCTTTGTTACCAAGCAATTCTTAAACCGGGAGCCTTAATTCGGATTAAAGCACCGAAGTTAATGGGGAAAACTTCTTTGATCAATAGAATACTCAATGTAGCTGATCGAGAGCTTGATTGTCGGACTGTACAGTTAAATCTCTTGGAAACTAATGAAGAGGTATTGAGCAGTCTCAAAAATTTTTTACAATGGTTTTGCGCCAGCACAGCTCGGGCACTGAAATTGCCTCATCAGCTTAATGAACTTTGGGATGATGATTTTCTCACTTCTACTTCTAATTGCACTAATTATTTTGAGGATTATTTATTAACGCAAATCGATTGTCCCTTAGTCTTAAGTTTAGATGAAGTAGATCGGATTTTTCCCTATGAGAAAATTGCGCCTGATTTTTTTGCTCTGCTGCGATTTTGGCATGAAAAAGGAAAAAATCACGCGGTTTGGCAACAGCTGCGGTTGGTTGTGGCTCATTCAACGGAAGTTTATCTGAAGCTAAAAACTACCCAATCTCCCTTTAATGTAGGAATACCTGTGGAATTACCTGAGTTGACACCAGGACAAGTCCAGGAGTTAGCTAGTCGCCATCAATTAGTTTGGGATGATACCCAGGTCAGAGCCTTAATGAAACTGGTGGGAGGACATCCCCATTTGCTGCGACGGGCAATGTATAGTATTGCCCGTGAGAAGGTAACTTTGGAGGATTTATTATCCAATACTGCTACTAGTGAAGGGATCTATAAAGATCATCTACGCCGATTTGACTGGAGTTTGAAGCAAGATCCCCATTTAGCCAGCGTGTTTAAAAAAGTGGTGACTACGGAGTCCGGCTTGGAATTAGATTCTTCCCAGCAACTAAGGTTAGCTCGTATGGGTTTAATTAAGGTTATAGGAAATTTAGCTGTACCCAGATGTAATTTGTATCGTCAGTATTTTAGTCATTAGTCTCCAGTTTTTCTGTCCATGAACCAACAACCATCAACCAGGTACGAATATCAATTAGGTGGTAGTTTACCCGCTGATTCCTGTCTTTATGTCCAGCGACAGGCAGATGAGCAACTCTACAAAGCCTTAAAAGCCGGGGAATTTTGCTATGTGCTTAACTGTCGGCAGATGGGTAAGTCTAGCTTGCGAGTTCGTACCATGCGTCGACTACAGAAAGATGGTCTTGCCTGTGCTGATATAGATATCACCGAAATTGGTTGTGGATCTGTGACCCCAAAGCAGTGGTATGCAGGGATTATCAACAGTTTGGCTAGAGGTTTTGGGTTAAGAGCAGAGTTTGAACTACGAACTTGGTTGAAAAAACAGACACATCTTTCCTCAATTCAGCAGTTGACCGAGTTTGTTGAGTCGGTGTTGTTAGTTCAAGTTAAGCAAAATCTGGTAATCTTTATCGATGAAATAGATAGTGTTCTCGGTCTGGACTTCTCTCTGGATGACTTCTTTGCTTGGATTAGGGCTTGTTACAATAAGCGAGTAGATGAAATTGAATATAATCGTCTCACTTTTTGTTTATTGGGGGTGGCTACTCCTGGAGATTTGATTCAGGATAAAAGACGAACTCCTTTTAATATTGGTAAAGCTATTGAACTGAATGGTTTTCGACTCGGCGAAGCACAACCTTTAGTTCTCGGTTTAAAAGATCATGTAGCTAAACCTCAGGAAGTTCTCCAGCAGATCTTATCCTGGACTGGGGGTCAACCTTTTCTGACCCAAAAACTTTGTCGGCTAGTAGTGGGGGAGTGGGAATCTCCCCTCACCCCCCTCAATCTCAATAAGAAAGAGACTTCAGTTGCACAGGTCGTCCAGAAGAGAATCATTGAAAATTGGGAAACCCAGGATGAACCGGAACATTTAAAGACAATACGCGATCGCATACTGAGAAATGAGCAACGGGCTGGTAAGCTGTTGGGACTATATCAGCAGATCTTGAATCAGGGGAGTATCGTCGCTGATGGTAGTGAGGAACAGACAGAATTAAGGCTTTCGGGGTTGGTTGTTAAAAAAGATGGATGTTTAAAGGTTAGTAACCGAATTTATCAGGCTGTTTTCCAGAGAGCTTGGTTGAAGAAGGCTTTTGCGAAGCTACGTCCTTATTCGGAAGCTTTTACTGCTTGGGTTGATTCTGGATGTTCAGATGAATCTCGTTTGTTACGGGGGGAAGCATTAAAAGATGCTCAGGATTGGGCGAGAGGTAAAAGTTTGAGTGGTTTCGATTATCAGTTTTTGGCCGCGGGACAAGAATTGGATATGCGAGAAGTTCAACTTGCTTTGGCTGCTGAGAAAGAGTCTGCTGAGATATTAGCCAAGGCGAATGAGACTTTAATTAAGGCTCAAGAAAAAGCCAAGCGGATGAGACGTAGATCGCTGGTTTTTTCATCTGTTGTAATAAGTCTTGCTGTAGGAATTTCTCTTGTCATTCCGATTATTTGGGGAGCGATAATAGCTTATAGACATTATAATCGAGGACTACAACTAACTGATGCAGGAGACTATAGAACAGCCATAGCTGAATACAATAAAGCAATTTCAATTAGGCCAGATCTTGCGCCCGCTTTGACTAATCGAGGATATGCTCAGGGCAAATTAGGCAGACATCCAGATAAGTATTATTCCTGCGCCCAAGCGACTTATGTTGCTCCAAATTTTGCCGAAGCTTGGAATTGTAAAGGATTAGCCCTCTTTGATCTTCAGAGATACGAACTTGCATTAAAGGATTATGATCGAGCGATCGCTGTTTCTAAAGAACAGGGTGATGAGCAAGAATCCTATCGAGCTTGGTATAACAAAGGTGAAGCTCTAATTAAATTAGGGCGATATGAAGAAGCAATTGCTGAAACCCAAAAAGTGCTTGCTATTAAGCCAGGCTATTTTTTTGCTTGGACCCAAATATGTAGTGCCCTATTCGAGTTGCAGCGATATCATGATGCGAAAAGAAACTGTCAACAGTCGAAGGCTATTAAACCAGACTATTGGCTGACGATTAAACTATTGGCGGAAATTCAACAGAAAATTGAGCCCAAAAAGGAAGCCCAAAAGCTCAAAAAGCTCAATCCTAACTAATAAATTTTGAGCTGATTTACCAACCGATTAACTCTAAAAAAACGAAAATCAACTATCCATTTTGTAAAAGCGATCGCCCTAACCGAAAAGCCCAAGTGCGTGTTTAGTTTTGTCCGTCAAACTCGCGCGACGCGAAGCTAGTCCTTTAGGGCGTTCCTTAGCGGAGACCCTTCGGGTAGAGCTGCGCAAGCGTCAAAAATTTTGAACTTTGAATTTTGAATTTTGAATTCAAAAAATGGTCAGGAGCCCCAACAGAGTTCGCTCGTCAATTATTGCCAAACCCTTTACTACGGTTAGTGGTAGGAAGAGTAAAACAATTTTCAATTTGTTGTCGTAATTTTTCCCGATCAAGGTTTTGACCAATTAAAACTAATTGGTTTTTCTTCTCACCATTCCATTCTTCATCTTCGATACTAAATCTCTTGCCACTTAAATGGAAAATATGGCGTTTAGGACTTTCATTAAACCAAAGAATCCCTTTAGCACGAAAGACATTTTCCGGCAGTTGATTATCAAGAAAATATTGAAACTTTCTAATATTTAAAGGCTTATTACTTTGAATCGAAATAGAGGTAAAACCATCGTTTTCTAAATGATTGGAATGGTGGTCATGATGTTCATGATCGTGATCGTGGTGGTCGTGATGATCATGGTCATGATCGTGACTGTGCTCATGTTCAGATGAAGTATCACCAAAATACTTATCAGACTCGAATAGACCAACACTCAATATTAGAGGTAAAGCAACTTGGGACTTTTGAGTACGCAGAATTCTGGCATCATTCTTAAAATCTCGAACTCTAATTTCTAAAGCATCAACATCTGCTTCATCTACCAAGTCAGTTTTGTTAAGAATAATCACATCCCCATACTGAATTTGACTATGAGCAGCTTGGGAATTAAACAAATCCAGACTATAGTTAGCACAATCTACCATAGTGACAATAGAGTCAAGACGGGTCATATCTCGTAACTCTGTACCCAAGAAAGTCAAAGCAATAGGAAGAGGATCGGCAATTCCCGTAGTTTCTACCACTAAATAATCAATTTTATCTTCCCGCTCAAGTATGCTATAAACTGCTTTTACTAAGTCCTCGTTAATGGTGCAGCAAACACAACCATTGTTGAGCTCTACCATATTGTCATCAGTGGAGACAATCAATTCATTATCAATCCCAATTTCGCCAAACTCATTTACCAGGACAGCCGTTTTGAGACCTTCTTGGTTAGTTAAAATATGGTTGAGGAGTGTTGTTTTTCCGCTACCTAAGAAACCTGTAATGATAGTAACGGGTAAACCTTTTTTTTGTACATCCATAGTGATGGTAGTTTGAGTATCAACTTTTGCCATAGTGATTGCTTGTAATAGAAATTTTCAAAAACAGCAAATTTGCAGCTTGGTTTGTCATAACCTGCATTGTCCAGATTCTTTACTATTATGACGTATTGGCAACATAAACCGTGTCTAGTTTGAAACCTATAGTTTTGAATATAGTAACACTACCAGAGGACGCAACAAAATAACTATCCGTAGTGCCAGACATGATAGAATTATGTCAATAAAATCATTACATTCATATCATTAAATCTATTATCCAGACATAAACAACCATAGTTATTCGTAGATTAACTAGAGTGGAACTAATTTTTTACAGCAAAAACAATCTTTAAATTAAGCGGTGAGAGTTGGAATATCATGTCAGATTCAAATTATCTAATTAATCAAGAACAAATCCCTGGTGGAACAGTTATTAATAATCGCTACTTGATTAAAAAGGTTCTAGGACAAGGAGGTTTAGGTCGGACTTATCTGGCTTTCGACACCCATCGTTTCAATGAACCTTGCGTTCTCAAAGAATTTGCCCCTCTAGGTTCGGGGTTATATGATCTAGAAAAATCGAGAGATTTATTTAAAAGGGAAGCAAAAATACTTCATCATATTACTCATCCTCAAATACCCAAATTCTTAGCCTGTTTTGAAGGAAAAGGACGATTATTCTTGGTTCAAGAATATGTTAAAGGGAAAACCTACTCTGCTTTACTTCAGGAACGTCAACGCAACCAAATGGTATTTAGCGAAATAGAAGTTGTTAAATGGTTGATAAGTTTATTGCCAATTTTAGAATATATTCATGATTTAGGGATTATTCATCGTGATATTTCTCCTGATAATATTATGCAACCTGATGGCCAAGAACTCCCTGTATTAATAGATTTTGGCGTGGGGAAACTAACTAATACAACTTCCCCAGAATATGCTCAAGGAAGTTTTCCAGGTCATTCCTATGTGGGAAAAATGTCCTTTGTCGGGAAAATTGGTTATGCACCTCGGGAACAAATTAGTATGGGTCGTTGTTCTCCTAGTAGTGATATCTATGCTTTAGGAGTCACTGCTTTAGTGATGCTGACAGGAAAAGAACCTACTGCTTTACTAGATCAATACTCTTTAGAGTGGCAATGGCATAAATTTGTCGATGTCAGTCCCAAATTAAGCAAAATACTCAATAAAATGATTGAGGAAAGACCATTACAACGATATCAATCCGCACAAGAAACTCTACTAAATATTCAAGAAAGCTATCCTGTCTCTCAATACCCTTCTGTAGCAATAGCTGCTCCCCATCAAACTTCACAGGTACAAACCGCTTCTGAGGATGATGATGAGGATGAGACCGTGATTGTCCCTCATTCGGTGCATCGTTCATCGCCTTCTGCAGTAGAGCCAGTAAATCCTCAACCTCGAAGATCATCGAATGCTAATAATTCTGCTGCCAGAGAAGTTGATCATAGAGAGGAAACAATACAAGAGACCATGATTGTCAGTAATGATTATCGTGCAAGGAAGCCTCAAAGTTCTTCTAGCTCACAGAATCAAAAATCACGCCAAAATCCTAATTCACGCTCACATTATGCTCCCCAATCCCATAACTCATTTTCTGTAAATAGGATCGATCCTGATTTTGTCAGACGTTGTGAACAAGAATTAGCCTATTGTATTGGACCGATGGCTAGCTTGATTATCGAGGAGATTTTAGAAGAAGAAAGACCATCATCTCATAATGCCTTAATGGAAGCCATAGCACTACAAATTCCTGATATCAAAAAAGCGATGGAATTTCGTCAACGACTTATGAAAAATTAATAATTGCCAATACTATCCATTTTAAACTGGTCGTCAATCCATTAGGACTTTAACTAAATTTCTGCCTGATAAAATTAATCAACTGATTCATTTGCTTTCTCATTTGTTCCATATCTTTTTCCATTTTCTCAACTTGAGACTTGAGAGATTCAATCTCAGCTGTCATCACAGATGCATCAACAACATGAGAACTCGATGAATCGCCCCCCACTTGAGTTAAATGAGACTGTTTCTTCGATTTTACCATCGCCTCACGAATAGCATCTACTAATTGCTTTCCGTCAAAGGGTTTTTCTACAAAAGCAAAATACTCAAAAGGTTCGGGGAGTTTATCTGTAACTTCCTCTTTGCGTCCTGACATTAAAACTAGAGGAATATTTCTGAGTCTTTTTTCCTTTTGGATTGCTTGGTAAACTTCCCAACCACTCATTTTAGGAAGTAGAAAATCTAACATGATTAGATTAGGATTTTCAGTTCTAATCAAGTTAAATCCTTCCAAACCATCTTTGGCTTCAATGATTTTAAAGTTACCCTCTGGTAACATATCCTTGACTCGCATTCTAATAACTTTGCTATCGTCAATAACCAAAATTTTCTGATTGGACACAGTTAACTCCTTAGTGACTACTCTCTCTTCCTAACTATAGAGATTTACTTAGTTTATTTAGCAATATTATGGCGCGTTCATTTTTTAGAATTCCCGTTAACACTGTCAAAATCACTATAACTACCATTAATATTTTTAATATTGCCATCTTCTCTTCTCAATAATTATGAATCAAATTAAACCCTTGAACTCTACTAAAACTGATTTACGTCGGGAAGTAACTAAACTACCATCTTGGCTAAAAGCAACCATTGGCAAGGCTAGTGATATCTCTACTGTACAAAAAATTATTAAAAAAAGAGAAATCCATACGATTTGTGAAGAAGGAAGATGTCCTAACCGAGGAGAATGCTATGCTAATAAAACAGCTACTTTTCTTTTAATGGGTCAAGTTTGCACCCGAGCTTGCGCTTTTTGTCAGGTAGATAAAGGAAAAGCGCCTATGATTTTAGATCCTGAGGAGCCAAGAAAAGTTGCTGAAGCTATATCTTTATTGGGGCTGCACTATGTTGTTTTAACTTCTGTCGCTCGTGATGATTTGGCTGATGGTGGTGCAGCATGGTTTGTAAAGGTGATGGACGCGATTCGCCAAACTAATCCACAAACAGAGATTGAAGTTTTAACGCCAGATTTTTGGAGTGGTAAAGCAGGAAGTGTTTCCCAAAAAGCCAGAGTTGCTACTGTGGTCGCGGCTAAACCTGCTTGTTATAATCACAATCTCGAAACGGTACCACGCCTCCAAGCACCAGTACGGAGGGGGGCAAAATACGATCGCTCTCTAAATGTTCTCCGCTGGGTAAAAGAACTAGACTCGACCATTCCTACCAAATCAGGATTAATGCTGGGACTAGGAGAAACCGAAGCCGAAATTATTAACACAATGAAAGATTTACGCCAGATTAACTGCGATCGCCTTACAATTGGTCAGTATATGCGTCCCTCACTGGAGCATTTACCAGTACAAAAATATTGGACCCCAGAAGAATTTATCTGTCTAGGAGACATAGCCCGTTCTCTAGGTTTTTCTCATGTTCGTTCTGGTCCTTTAGTTCGGAGTTCATACCATGCGGGCGAGTAAATCTGAGACAATCGCCCAGACATAATTAAGATGAAGTCAATGGCCCAAAGAAAGGCTATCTGTCATGGCAAGTAGCGATTACTTTATACTGAGCTGCTAGAGCGTCGATTCAGTAATCATAAAATTCTTGTTCAGAGAAGCAGAGGGAGGAAAGCTGAAAGTATTGATTTTTCGTTCCTCAATTTGTTAGCTTTTATTACTGAGCTCAAAAATCGAGAACATAGCCCAAAATTTTTTTGTATTAATTTGAGGTTGGAAAATACTTTTTTTAACTTAATGAAGCTAGATAAAGAAAAAAGGATTGGTAATAGTATTGATTACTAAAATCAGAGTAACTGTTACCTAATCCATAAAGTACTATCATGATTTATTGGGTACTAGAAGATTTATGCATTAGCTTATTTTATAGAGTTCTATATCGTAGGGATTACCAGGAGTTGATTTGTTGTCTCTAAAGGCATATACTCCTCCATCGGACAAATCGTATTTTTTCCATTGTTTGTAATCATTACGACCATCTGTATCAAATTCAATGATTCCCCCATCATAGGCAGTCCATACTGAACTAGAGCCAGGTTTCGCAAACTTTGGCTTGGTTAACTTTCCATCGACAAAGTAGTTGATATCGTATTGAGTCTCGTTGTTAATTGTGAATACCTCATATCCACCGCTAACTTTTTCCCCATCTTTCTCATCTAACTCCATGAAAAGGTCTTGATTATTAAAAGCAATTTCGAGCATTTGATTATTAATATTTGACATAACTTTTCTCTTTTGAAATAAATTCAACTTTCCTAGCAATAGGTATTTATTCAGGCAGCAAATAATCAAAACAATAAAATACAATACTTAAAGTAAATTTATATTTGCTCCTTCAGTTATTCATTAGGATCAGGTTTTTATCCTTATGCACTGATCCTGAGAAACCATACTCTGCACGGTAATAAATTGCGTTTTTGAACTCTGACCCGGAGCTGCGCGGGCGTAGGGCGCTGACAGCTAAAGGTTTAGTATTAATCTGATACTGAAAATCAGCAACAGTATCAATTAATTCTTGCTGAGACTTTCAGGAAACAAATTCAATTTCTGAAGATTAAGCAACGAGAGTAAAACCAAGTTCGTCAGCTCTTTTCTGTAGATTTTGAAGAACTCGTTCTTGATATTGCTCATAATTAGTACGACATTATTGAGTTTTGTTGTAGCAACTATTAAATATAAAGGGTGCACTTAACTGATATATATTGCGCCTCCCGCTTCTAAAATTTGTTTTGTTTCCTCACCAAGACCAGTATTCTTCCCAAATTTAGTTCCTGTAACTACAGCTAAACTTAGACTAGTATTACTTAAGTTAGCTTCTTGTAAATTAGCATAGCTGAGATTGGCACCAATCAAATTAGCAATGGCGAAACTTGTGCGATACAAGTTTCCATGGCTTAAATCAGCATTTTCTAGATAGGCTCCGCTTAGATCGGCACCACTCAGGTTAACATAACTAAGATTAGCTTCACTTAAATCTGCATCGGTTAAATCAACCCCTCTGAGATTGGCTTTTTTGAGGTTAGCACCATTGAGGTCAATCCCAGTGAGATTAGCTGCTAGTAAATTGCCTCCTGCTAAATCAGTTTTCAGATTTAACTTTGCCAGTTGAGCCAATTCTGCCATCTCATCAGTTTTGGCTGTATAAATTTGTTGAATTAGCTGTTGGAGCTCCTCTGCTGGAACAGGAATTTCAGGTGTTTTCTCTTCTTCGCAAATCTCTTGCGCTAATAAATTAGTAGCACCTAATTGTACGCAACTTAGAGAAGATGGTAGTTGGTGTTTACAGAGGAAAAAAACAATCGCTCTTTCTACTACTCCATGCTTATTAGGACTAAGATCATGCCGCCATAAATCTTCGGCATCAGCCAGAGTAATATCTGCGGGAAAAACTATCCAATTTGCCTTTAAACTAGAGGAGTGACTGGTTATCTTAATAGTTCCTAGCTTAATTCGCTTCAGGGATTCTTCTACAAGTGGTTTGGCTGACTCTAATGTAAATACCCAAGTTGTTTCAGTTTCAGAAGTTTCAGTTGTAATCTTAAAGTAATTATCTAACTGAGAGTTGCTTTCATGCAGTTGGCTATTTTTTAGTCTCAGTCTGAGTTGACCTCCTTGTAACCCTAACTTGATGCGACCATCTAATAAGGGGAACCATTGTTGATTAAAGTTAAGACTTAAATACAGGTCAAACTGATCGCTATTGGTTGAATTAGAAGCAATGGGAATAGCTTCTAATGCCATTGAGAACAACTCTGGGTATAAGTTCTGAGACTTCAACAACTGCATGATTACAACTAATTAAACTAATGTGACAGTTCTTGTTAAATGTTAGCAAGCTTATCTGCGCAGAAGATAGAAACTTTTCATCTTTCTATCTTCCTCTAGAATAAACTCCTAAGCATTAAGGCAACTGTTACATAATGATAAGTTGTGTGACACTCCAGCAGCCTAAAGGCGTGCTGGCTTCTAAACAACACTAATACTTTGGGTAGAAATCAGACGATTTCCCTCGAATGAGGTACTTGGGATATTAGTTCGTGTT
>JAAUYH010070707.1_pt1 | contig 16817 bp, 17 predicted proteins | sample 7278061 | NCBI WGS metagenome assembly JAAUYH01 (sample SAMN14350203, study PRJNA611818) | marine sediment metagenome | isolation source: surface marine sediment (0.6m) | place: French Polynesia: Moorea | collected 2018-08 | reverse complement strand
GTAATAGTAAGTATTCTTTTAATTACAGTTATTTTTTTTCAAGTTTCACAAGATAGTTTAGGATTATCTGGCTATTCCAGTTCAGCTCAGCGAAGAATAAATCTTTTCATTGCTATTGCTATTTTTATATATTTTGGAATAGCTATAAAATTTAATTTATCGAATCCGACTTTTTAAAAATTTTTTCCTAACTTTTTGAAATATAAATAGTTAGGAAAAAATTTTCAATTTACCAGAATCCTAATGACACAGCTTTATCAATGGGTAAACATGCACCAATTCCTAACCAAACAGCCACAAAAAAGCCAAGAATAAAAGTTAAACTTGCTATAGGACGTCTAAATGGATTTTGGAATTTATTAACATTCTCAATAAATGGAACAGTAATTAATCCTAATGGTACAGCAGCCATTGCTAAAACTCCTAATAACTTGTTCGGTAAAACACGTAATAAGTTAAATGTAGGGAAAAAGTACCATTCAGGTAAAATTTCTAATGGAGTATTAAATGGATCAGCGGGTTCACCTAATTGTGTTGGAGCTAATACTGATAAACCAACAACACACACAAGTGTTCCTAACATAGTAAGTGGAAAAACATATAAAAGATCATTTGGCCAAGCTGGATGAAACTCGACCACCGCATCCATAAATGGAAAAATGGAATACAATGGTCTGTTCCCGAACCGTACTTGCAACTTTCACTGCATACGGCTCTCCGGTAGATCACATCAAGAACCCAACTTTTTTCTCATATTCTTTTGCAATTCATTTAAAGATGGGCCATCATACAAACCTGCGTGTACTTTTTGGTGACAGTTTTTACACAACGGTATTTGCTTTCGATTTAGAAGTGCCATTTGTTGACGAAATCCTTCATACCGAAATCCCTGTTTTCGAACGTGCTTCACATGATGCATTTCGATAGGGTATTCATCTGAGTCGCATATGGCGCATGATAATCCCAAAGAAGATCGAGCTACTAGATTAGCATAACGGTGTGTTGGTATTCTTATTTTTATACCTTTTAACCATTTTTTTTCACTCAATTTCCAACTCGTTTTATAAGGAAACGAGACTGTTTTCTTTGTTTTTGGGATTTTAACTGTTAAAGTCTTCTTATACTTTTTAAAGATTTTAGAACATGACATACGATGTCGATGTCCTAATGTCATAGCACAAGACATATGCAGTAAGTAGTGAATATATTGAAGTCTTCCTCGGTTTGTACAACCCGAATAGTAATTGAGCAGACCAAGCCATATACTCCGATAATGACTTACAATGACATGATCTTCTAAAACTGTATAGGACGCTCTACTAATTGGGCGGACTTCTGTTTTTAACTGTTTAAAATAACCTCGATCTATATACCGTTTTGTAACTTTTGCTACTGGTACATCGAATCTTAATTGAGGTTGACCTCTTCGGATTGTTTGAACTCCCTTTCCTTTATAAGTAGAAATCGGACGATTTCTGGGTAAGAAAATGTCATATCCTAAAAAATGTGCATTCCCTTTTCGTAAGTCAGTTACCTTTGTTTTCAAAGGATGAAGTTTTTGTGCCAATGAGTTTTTCAGAAAGTTTGCGATTTGATCTTTAATCCAAACAGCCATTTCTTGATCTCCTGAAACCCCAACCATCCAATCATCTGCATATCTCACGTATTCAATTCGAATTACCTTTTCTTTTAGGCTATCTGTCTGAAGCCGCTTGTTTCTTAAAGTTTTTAAACTTTTTGCAAGTACTTGGCGTTGTTTTGATTGGGGCAAAAAATTTTCCATCTCACGATGGAGTCTTCCAATTTTATGCTCTAAAGATTTATATTCAGGATTTCTCAATTTATTTTTCTTAAATTTTGGTTTTTCCAGTTTTATCTTTATTTCTGAGATGAAGTTATCTAATTCATGGTAATAAATATTTGCTAAAATTGGCGAAACAATACTACCTTGAGGGACTCCTGTTTCAGACCATAAAGTACGCTCTTCATCTAGCACTCCACATCTTAATAATTTCCAAACAAGTCGAATGAACCTAGGATCATTGATTCGTTTTTTTAAGATTTCGACCAATTTATGGTGGTCAATCGTGGGATAGGCTTGCTCTATATCACCTTCAATAACATAATCCACCCATCGGAACTTTTGTTCAACATGTGCTAATGCGTCGTGACACCCTAAGCCTGCTCTAAAACCAAAACTTTCTGTAGAAAAGACAGGCTCATAAATTGCCTCTAAAATTATCCTGATAACTTCTTGTACAATTTTATCATTTGCCGTTGGAAGTCCTAAAGGTCTTCTTTTGCCATTTCCTGCAGGAATATAAATTAATTTTACTGGCTTGAATTTATAAGTTTCATTACATACTTTATTTTGAAGTCTTTTCAATCTTTTTAACGACATTCCATCCATTGTTTCTGGTGTACTTCCAGGAGTTAGCGCACCTTGATTTTCTTTAAGATTTTCATAAGCAGTTATCCATAACTCGTCCTTATTGAGGATTCGGAAAATATCTATGTGCTTCCACTTTGAATTTCTTTTACTCAACTTGCTGATTGTTATCAATCTTTTCATTTTTATGTTCCTTATTTCCAGGTTAAAATAATTGTTGATAACGGATCTACCTAATTCCTTATCTGGAATTTCTTTTCACATAGGGTTTCCACCCCTTAGTGAACAATACAGTTTTTAAGATGTGCGAGCTTGACATGTAGGGACGGTCGTTTGAAGTTTTGTGTCTAAAGACCTTTGCAAAGGAATAGGACCTTTAGTCGGGCGGCGAACCTGTCAAACTAAATTCCTCAAATATCCGATTTCTTGATATGATATTCGGCTACTAGGGGCCAGCATACTCCTAACCTTCAAGCAGTCTAGCTTTATCCCGATGCCATTTAGCCTCAGGGAGACCTCTTGGTGAGTTCAAGTTACCACCTCATCCCCTTTTAACAACATGCTATTGTCCCCTCCTGATTTCCCATTCAGGTAAGTTGTTGGCTTTAGAATCATTGATCCTAGATTCTTAGTGGCGCTATTCACTAAAACGCATCACATTTATTTCATCTTAACTTTCTGTTCACACTTCGCCGTAGTAATTATGCCCCATTCCTTTCGCTAATTTAGCTCTCAGTTTTGGGTCAGTTAAATCAGGTTTTTTAATTACTGACATAATAATTTTGATAATTAATAATTAATATATATATATAAACACAAATTAGACAAAAAGTTTTATCTAAATTATAATGGACCCGAGATACCTTGTTTACGGATCATTAAAAAGTGAGTTAGCATTAAAACAGCTGCAGCTAATGGTAAAACAAATGTATGAGCGCTATAGAATCTTGTTAAAGTACTTTGACCTACACTTTCTCCACCTCTTAAAATTAGTACTAAAGGTGGTCCAACAATTGGAACTGCTGCAGGTACTCCTGTTACAATTTTACAAGCCCAAAATCCTACTTGATCCCAAGGTAATGAATACCCTGTAACACCAAATGAAACTGTAACCACTGCTAAAGTTACACCTGTAACCCATGTTAATTCTCTAGGTTTTTTAAATCCACCCGTTAAGTAAACTCTAAATATATGTAATACCATCATTAGTACCATCATACTCGCTGACCAACGATGAATTGAACGAATTAACCATCCAAAATTTACACTTGTCATAATGTATTCAACAGACGCGAAGGCATCTACAACGCTCGGTCTATAATAGAATGTCATTGCAAAACCAGTTGCAACTTGAATTAAAAAACAAGTAAAAACTAAACCACCAAAACAATAAAAAATATTCACATGTGGGGGGACATATTTACTAGAAATATCATCAGCAATTGCTTGAACTTCTAACCGTTCTTCAAACCAATCATAAACTTTATTCATAACTATAATAAATATTTTAGAATATTTAAACACATATAAGCATATTTTAAATTTTAGAACTAAAGGCGAGAGTGGGATTCGAACCCACGGAACCCGCAAAGATTCATCTGATTTCAAATCAGACGCAATCGACCAACTCTGCCATCTCGCCAAAAGATTAGCTAAAAAACTAATCTTAAATATTACCGAACATTAATTTTAATTAGCTCTCATAGGTAGTAGTACCACTAAATTTAATAGTAGCTGGTTCTGGATTTTTACCAATTGAGAATAGTCGGCTATTTGCCGGAGTTCGACCTGGATTTACTTTTTCTGGAAAAACACCATCTTTAGGATGCAAATATTGAACTTCACCGCTAGGAAATATTCTATAGATTTTATAATCATTAATCTTAAAAGTACGTAATTGGCTACCTAATGCTAAGCATTGCTCTTTTCGAGCTAAATATAGTAAGTTTTCACCATTCCGCATAATAGCAGCACCGCCTGTTGGCATTTCAAATATTTGCTCTTTTGGACTTGTCCAAGTAATAGCGTATTTTTCTTCAACTTCAGCTGAACGAAGCCAGCCTCCAGTACTCCCACCAAAGGTAGGAAAAGGTGTTTGTAAATTTAATGTCATCTGTAAAACTTTAAAAATGTTTAACTTTCAATATATAATTTTAATAAAAAAATCATTTTTTTATTAAAATTATTAAAATTCTAGCGGAGAATGGATTTGAACCATTGACCTTCGGGTTATGAGCCCAACGAGCTACCAGGCTGCTCTACTCCGCGCCAATAATTTTAATCTTTAAGTTAGAGATTACCATAAAATATTGATAAATGTAAAGAAAATAGTAATTTAAATATTTCGATTAAAAACTGAAAAAACTTTCCAAATCTTTAAGAGAAATAAAATAATTTATTACTCAGGAATTCAATTCTTTTTGATAAGTTTAAAAAACACCAAATTTTCTTTTCCTATTTTTATTTTCAAGTCTATCAAAACTACTATTTGTTTTTTTACGAACACATATAATTTAGGAATTAGATACACAGCAAAAAATCTTGAAATTTTAATCTCCTTAAAACTATTATCAAACAAAATATCTTCGATTTTTATTTGGAACAACTCAAGCGTCGGTTGATATAGAAAAAAAGATTTAAATTCTTGAAACTCAAGTTTCGTCACTTCAAAACAAAATACTGGATTTAAAAGGTTCTTTTAAATAACTCACAAGTGTCAAAAACTATTCAGGATTATAGACTAAAAAGTGAACAAAGCCCTAGTAATCCGAGAATAATCTTCAGCAAGTTCAAGAACCAGCGTATGAAATATCAAAAAGCTTATCAGAGGCCCAAATAAGACTCGTAAAGACGCTTGAACGAAGTGAAGAGTATATTATATATTAAATCAAAAGAAAGCTCAGGATGACTATAATTTCATCACTTTGGGAAAGATTTCCTTAAAAGAATATTAGGATTGTTTGACCCCAAAGCAACAAAATAAAAAACCACTTGGTTTAGAAAAGCGAAAAAATAAAATTTACTCCTCCAAAAATCATCTTATAAATCCAATACTTATACTTCTTCAAATTCATTTCCACTATAATAGTGTCTAATCAAAGCTGCAATTAGACCTGAATAAATCCGATTTTTTGAAATATCAAAAGGTGAAAAATAAATTTTAGATAATTTCTAATTTGTTCCGAGGGACTTATGGAGTGACCCTAAACCGTAAAGAACTTGATTTAAAACTTCTTTTTTTAAGGTTATTGTTCTGCTTTTGTGAATGGTAGAAAAATCTCATTCGAGTACTTTGAGATCAACTTCGCTCCTAGAATTTTCACAAAAACAAATCCCCAAAATATTATCTTGCGACCCTGTTATTCTTATTACTTTATAAATCTCACCAGAATTTGAAAATCTCTCATCATCTTACCTTTTAATTAGATTTAAAATGGATTTTCTCACCATATTTTAATTCGTGATGCGGCTCGATAAAATCATGTTTTAACCAAGTAACATCGTCTTGTGTATGTGTTTCAACTTACAATCGTTTCCAAACTAAGATTTGGTCAATATTCGCATCAAATCGTTTACATTCAATAAGTTTTCTAATAATTTCACTGAGAATTTGATGGAATGGAACGTTTATTAATTAAATAAAGCTATAGATTGGCGCCAATATACCTAATTTATTGTAATAAAAATAGGTTATATTTTGATCAATAAAACCATTTCTACTTTTAAAAGTAGAAATAGTTTCTATAATAATGTAGCACCTTTTAATTAAATTTTTGTTTTAAACGACTAGCTTTTCCTCTTAGATTTCTTAAATAATAAAGTTTTCCTCTACGTACTTTTGCAGAACGTAAAACGCTAATTGAGTCAATTTTTGGAGAATGAATTAGAAAAATCCTTTCAACACCGATTCCTTGAAATACTTTGCGAACTGTAATTGTTGTATTGATTGAAGTATTTTTTTTTGCTAGAATAGTACCCTCATAAAATTGAACACGTTCCTTATTTCCTTCAATAATTTTAACTCCAATTTTTACACTATCACCAATTTTTAATATTGGAAGATCTGGTTTTATAAATTGTTTTTCAACATTTTTAATTATTTGTTGAGTATTTAATTTAATCATAACTTGTAATTTAACTATTTTTTTTTTACTTAAGTCTACAAATAGATTTTAAAAAACACAATAGGAAAAATAATTATAGTGCATTCGACTGGATTCGAACCAGTGATGTTCCATATAGGAAAACGGATTATGAGTCCGGTGCCTTCTACCACTCGGCCACGAATGCAAGTTTGGAACTGATGGGAATTGAACCCATGTCCATTTATCATTTTTTCATTTGTTCGTTCACAGGCATAGTTTCAGGAAACAGAAAATAAAAAGAATTAGTCAAAACCAAATTTAAAAAATTATTTAGTGAAAAATCTAATATAAGAAACGTATAAAACTAAAAAGCAAATTTTAAAGAATTTTTATTAAAATTTACTGTTTTATATAAAAATGAAATAATACTATTAGCCTTTAATTTTTAAAGTTGTAATTTTTTACGAAGAATACAAGCTTCGACCTGAATCACAAATGAACTAATTATAAATGTCGAAACCAAAATCAGCCCCATAATTTATGGTATATATTATTTATTTTTAATATTATTTGACCCTAAGCATGAAGGGAATCGAACCCTTGACTTTCAGAACCGGAACCTGATGCTCTATCCACTGAGCTACATGCTTTTTAAATTAAGGTATTTTATAAAATTTTAACAAATTTTTGATTTTTATATCGATAAAATTTATTTCCAATATATTTCTTTTTTTTGCTAAAAATAATTTTTAATTATTTTTAGCAAAAAAAAGAAATATATTAGTAATAAATTTTACCACCACCCCATTTTTCTGTTTGAACTTTTGGTTGTAATAAAATATGACCAGCAATAGCAGTCATATCTTCATCTGTTATTGAACGCATACGAGGATAAACATCTGCACTTTTAATACTTGGATGCACTTCAGCAATTGATTCTAATCCATCATAGGTTACCGGGTTTTTTAAATAATCAACCAATGCTGCTACATTATCTCTTCGTGGCGTAGCAAGACTTAATGCTTCAGGGTCTAATCCAACGTTAGGATTAGTTTTTGTAATACCACCAACATGACATGCTCCACAAGTCGCATTAAATAAACGCTTACCTCGTTTTACTTGTTCAGGCGATAAAACAATCGTTTTTCCTGACTCATCAGCAACTACTGTTCTTGTTGCTTCATCTAAATCAATAGCTGAAGCTGTTGTTACAAATAAACTAAAAATACTGAAAGCTATTAAAGAAAAAAATTGTGAATATTTTTTCATAAAAATTTAAAAATGTTCTTTAAAAATTTGAAACCAAGATAATAATTCAATGAAAATTATTACTTTTCTTTATCTTTTTTTAATTTTGATATTTTCTCAATTAAGCCTCTCAATCGAATATTTTCCCATCCAGTAACTAATACTGTAGTAATAATTAAAACTTGGCTAAACAATAAAATTGGATCTAACCGCCAACCGTGAATAATAAGAATTGAACTATAAAGGAGTCCAATTGTTGCAAAAAATATATCTTCATCTCTAGCAACTTCTGGTTTAATATTCCTAAGAAAATATAAAATTAATACACCAAAAGTTACGATAATTCCTAAAAATATATTTGGACCAAAACTAAAATTTATCATAAATTTTTGAGGTTTAATTAAATAATATATAACATATTAACGAGGTCTAATAAATTCAAAAATAATGATTTAATTCTTGTCATCATTTAATTTATAAAATTAAAAATCTCTTGTAACTCGATCATTTTGACCTATAAATATTAAAACCCCACCAATAGCAAGCACAATAGTAGCACCTGCAATTAAACTAGCAATAAAATTTCCTAATGAAGGTGTCATTTTTTACATCCTGTTAATTAAAATAATAAAATAGTTACAATAACTACACTAATTATTATATCAAGTTTTTTAAAAAAATATTACTAATGTTTAGTAGATAATAATTCAAAATATTTTTTAGATATAGATTTAACATTTTTATAACATTTTAATTTTAACAAATGAAATAAAATGTTAAAAATTACTAACTCTTCTAATAATATAATAATATAATAATAAATATTTTTATTACTCACTTTTAGTAGTGAGTAATAAAAATATTTAGAAATTACTTAATATTAATAATAAAATAATAAATAGAGAATAGATATAGATTTAATAGCTAGTAAATAAATATTAGTTTGTGCTGCTATCTTACAATTCTGACACTTTAAAAACATTTATTTCATTCTATTAAATACTATATCCTATAGGAATTATAATCTAATTTTTTTTTATGTCAAGGAAAAGAGATATTTTTTTTATATAAAATTAATTTTTTAAATTTTTTAATCCAATTCAATATTTATTATTGCAATTTTATTTAATTTATAGTAATATTATTAAAAAGCCCGGATAGCTCAGTTGGTAGAGCAGTGGATTGAAGATCCTCGTGTCACCAGTTCGAATCTGGTTCTGGGCATTTTTATTGGTTTTTGACTAAATTATAGAATTTTGTTTTTTTTTTATCGAATTGTAATTTTATGCTTCCTGTTGGTCCATTTCGATGTTTAGCAACAATTAATTCAATAGATTCTAAATTTTGATAGCTATTTAATTTTGGTTGTGATATCATTAAAACCAGATCAGCATCTTGCTCAATTGAACCACTTTCTCTTAAATCTGATAAAATAGGTTTTTTATCTAAACGATTTTCAACATTTCTACTTAATTGAGATAAACCAATGATTGGAACATCAAATTCCCGTGCAATTGTTTTTAATGATCTTGTTATTTTTGATAATTCTTGAGTCCGATTTTCAATTTTTGAATTTGAATTTTGCATTAATTGAATATAATCAATAATAATTAAGCCTAATTTAGTTTGTTCAAAAAGAATTGTTTTAATTCTAGATCGAATATCTTGAATTGTAAGATTAACTGTATCGTCAATAAAGAATGGAAATTTTGAAAAGATTTTAATTATTTTATTTAACTTAAGCCAATCATTTTTGTACAGTTTACCACTTTTTAGTCGCATTTGATTTATATTTGTTTCCATAGCTAAAAGTCTATACATTATTTGCTCTTTTGACATTTCTAAACTAAAAAATAAAATTGGAACTTTTGAAGTTTTTATAATATTTGCTGCAATTGTCAAGCTTAAAGCTGTTTTTCCAATGGAAGGTCTCCCAGCCAGTATAATTAAATCAGATTTTTGAAAGCCTTGAATTAATGAATCTAGATCCTTAAGCCCTGATAATAGACCAGGTAATTGAGGATTTAAGGATTTCATTTTTAATTCAAAAAATATATTTGTAACTAATTCGGCACTATTGGATAATTTTTGCGTTTGAATTTCATTTGTTAAATTAAATATTTTTGTTTCTAATTCAGTTATTATCTTTTCTAAAGGAATACTCGTAATATAGCTAGTATTAATTAGTTCATATCCTAACTTTATAAATGAACGTCTTATATATTTATCTTTTAATAATTTTAAATATTCTTCAAGATAAATTAAATTTGGCATTTGGCTTAAAAGTTCTATTATAACTCTTATACCTCCAATTTTTTTTACAAGTCCATTCTCTTGAATAAAAGAAATTAGTGTTAAAATATCAATATGCATATTTTTTTGATACATAAAAAGAATAATTTTATAAATTTCTTGGTGATTTTTAAAATAAAACATATCAATTGAAATTGTTTTGAAAGTTAATTCAATTGCTTCAGAATTTAGCAATAATGAACTAAGAATCATTTTTTCTGCTAAAAAATTATGTGGCAAATGCTTACCAATTACTGTCTCAGAAAGGTTCATATTTTTATAAAAATTAATTGAAAATTAAAAATTTTTAACTTGTAATTTCAAGTCGTTAAGTTTATATTTATGGTACGCGTCCTTAGTTCAGTTGGTAGAACGCTAGTTTCCAAAATTAGATGTCGAGGGTTCGAGTCCTTCAGGACGTGGTTCTCTTTTTTAAGAGGTTTTTTTAATTTTTAGAATTTAACATGCTAGAAAATTTTCGATAAATTTTTAGAAAAATATTCTAATTTTAAATTATGTCATACTTTTAAAGTTTTTATGAATTTTCGAATCTAAATTTTAATTATTGATTTATATCCTTATTACATTATGGGTAAAAAAATTACTGCTTTAATAAAATTAGCTTTGCCAGCTAGTAAAGCTACTCCAGCACCACCTGTAGGACCAGCCTTAGGCCAACATGGTGTCAATATTGCTGCTTTTTGTAAAGAGTATAATGCAAAAACAAGTGATAAAGTGGGGTTAATTATACCGGTTGAAATTTCAGTTTATGAAGATCGTAGTTATACGTTTGTCCTTAAAACTCCTCCTGCTTCTGTATTATTAGCTAAAGCTGCAAAAATTAAAGAGGGTTCTTCAACTCCAAATAAAATTATTGTAGGCTCAATTACAAAAGCTCAATTAGAAGAAATTGCAAATATTAAATTGCCAGATTTAAATACTACTAAATTATCAAGTGCAATGCGAATTGTTGAAGGAACGGCCAAAAATATGGGAATCTCTATTGTTGATTAACTATAATTAATAAAATTTTAATGGAAAAAAAATTATGCGAAAATTATCGCGTCGTAAGGAAAAAGTTTTAAAATTAATTACTAAACCTGTCTATTCTAATATTGAAGAAGCTATTTTAATATTAAAAGAGACTGCTACAGCAAAGTTTGTTGAATCTGTTGAATTACATGCAAATTTAAATATTGATCCGAAGTATGCAGACCAACAATTGCGAACTACTGTTTTATTACCACATGGAATTGGAAAAACAGTTCGCATCGCTGTTTTAACAAATGAAGAAAATTTTGAAGAAGCGAATTTAGCAAACGCTGATATAGTAGGAAATGATGATTTAATTGATGAAATAAGTCAAGGGAATCTTAATTTTGACTTATTAGTGGTGACACCCAATATGATGCCAAAATTGGCAAAATTAGGCCGAATTCTTGGGCCAAGAGGTTTAATGCCTTCGCCCAAGTCAGGCACGGTTACAAGCAATTTAAAAGAAACATTAAATGAATTTAAAAAAGGGAAATTTGAATACAAAGCTGACAAAAGTGGAATTGTTCATGTCAATTTTGGTAAATCAGATTTTCAAACGAAACAATTAATTGAAAATTTAACTGTTTTATATAATTCTATTGAACAAAATCGGCCATCGGGAGTAAAAGGTAAATATTTTAAAAATTTATCAATTTGTACGTCCATGGGTCCTTCTATAAAGCTTGATTTAGAAATATTTGCAAAATAAAAATAATCTTATAAAAAATATTATGTCAGAAAAAATTAATCAAATTGTTGAAGATTTAAAAACATTAACATTATTAGAAGCTTCAGAATTAGTAACAAAAATTGAAGAAACGTTTGGTGTAGACGCTTCCGCAGTAAGTGGTGGTGGTATAGTTGCATCTCCTCTAGCGGCCACTGAAGAAGTAGAAGAAAAAACTGAATTTACTCTAATGCTTGATGAAGTTCCTGCAGATAAAAAAATTGCTGTTTTAAAAATTGTTCGTGGTTTAACTGGATTAGGATTAAAAGAAGCAAAAGAATTAGTTGAGTCAGCTCCTAAACAAGTGCAAGCAGATTTAGCAAAAGACGCAGCAGAAGATGGGAAAAAACAAATTGAAGCAGCCGGTGGTAAAGCTTCATTAGTTTAGACAGATGCAAAAATTATTAAATTTCAGAAATCTAATTAGATCGAAAAGATATTTTATTAAATTAAAAAAAAATTTTTTTGCAACAAATTTAAGTGTTATAATATAAATTAGTAAAGTAATAAAAATGTTACTTTATAATTATAAAATAATAAGGAGTTATATGGTTACTTACAAAGTGACATTATTAAGCGAAGAGCATGATATTAATTCTACAATTGATTGTAATGATGATGTATTTGTTTTAGATGCAGCTGAAGAGCAAGGTATTGAATTACCTTATTCATGTCGTGCAGGTGCATGTTCGACTTGTGCAGGAAAGGTAACAGAAGGGACTATTGATCAGTCAGAACAAACTTTTTTAGATGATGCTCAAGTTGAAGAAGGATTTGTTTTAACTTGTATTGCATATCCAAAATCAGACTGTACTATTTTAGTACATCAAGAGGATGATTTATATTAATTTTTATCTTAAATTAAAATTCGAAATTGAAATTTCGAATTTTAATTCCAATTCTGAAAGTAAAAATTTGATTAGTAAAAAAAGTATTTAGTTTTATAAGAGAATTTAATTTATTAACTAGTAAATTCTCATGGATAAACCATTCACATTTAAGATACGCTGGTTTAATTATGAAAATGTGAAAGACGAATTTTTTTTCTATAGAATATAATTAAATTTATGTCTAATATAATAATATTTAATAAAAAAATAGCAATAATACTACATTAATTATCTATAGGAGTTGGTTTAAATATTTTTAAAGAAAAGCTTTATATGTTAAAAAATATTAAAAAAGTTTTTCGAAAAGAATCTAAGTTATAATGCACTCCAGAAGAAAATATTAGAGATGCAATTATTAAGGTCGGAATAAAATCAGCAGAAGAAGCTGTGTACGGAGCGGGAAATAGCACAGAAAAACTTGTAGAGTGGTAGAAAAAATAGGAGGTTATGTTGATGGAGGAACAAAATTGTCGGGTGGTGGTAAATACGCGGGTGCTCTGGGTAGTATTGGCCTCAAAACAACAAAGGATATTGCTCTTGGAGATGCCGTATATACAGGACTTTGTGATATATCTGGGATGTGTGAAACAATTGCTTTAGGTTGCTCAACAATAAAAGTAATCCCATATAAAGGTCAGATTTATCTGTATGCAAAAATTATAAGTAAAGGTTGCATGTCTTACCGAAATCTTTGCGCTGGGGATGGATGCTAAATTATTGGGACTTTGACGAGAAATAGTAACAAGTGATTAAGTAACTCGAAATTTTTTTTTCGCTACTTAATCACTTATCAAACAAATGGTTTTTTATCCTTTTAGACTTTAAAGTTATTTAGGAATTAGATTAAGGTTTGAATTATTGATAAAGTTTTGTACGACTAATATGTGAAGACATGTCTTCACACGTATTTGATATTAGATCCTATTCGCTACGCTCATAATATTTTTTTCAGGATATCTTGGCTTCCGCTTGACGTTGAAATCCTGTTTGAATGATTTCTATTTTCTCCTGTTCGGAAAGATTCCCTAGAGTGATGAATTTTGGGTCATGAAGGCCTTTATCTTGATTTGCATCTTTGCTAGCAATTATATTACTGACTGCTTGAAAGTAGCGTAACGGACTTAATTTTGACCTCTGAGACACTTTTTGATTCCATCTCTTCTCGTCCTTAAGTTGGATTTTTAAATTCACTCTCATTTTGGAGTAAATTAGTGCTCTGTTCATTCCATTCACTAGGAAGAGTCTCTGACTGTGAAACAGGCGCTATGGCTTCGTTCTCTTATTCAATTATTTGTTGTTGAAGAGAATTGAAGTGATTTTGAAGATTTCCAAGAAGATTATCAATTGTAGCTTCTCCTTAAGGATTCGAACCTTCACCCAACGATTTCGTATCCTCCCCTTTTTTGAAATAGAAATTGCAGAAGAGCATCTTTTTTATTTTGTCGAATAACATTTTTAACTTTTTTCCAAAAAAGTGGGGGAGATTTGTAGATAAAATTTCATAATCTTGGGTGGTTTCGATAATTTCTGAAGCATAAAAAAAGAAACCGCGTAAAGATCGTATTTTACGTTGTTTAGAATCCAATTCTTGAATTAGCTCAACTGACTGATAAATATTATCTAAATGAATATCTGTTTGTTAATAGACGAATAAATAATAGTTTTGATCAACTTGGAAATAAGAAAAGAAAATAGTTTGTTGTTTGAACTGATTAAAAAGAATTGTATTTTTTTGGGAGTTAAATAAAGAGTTTAATAGTCCTGGATTTGAATCTTAATCTTTGTATGATTATTTTATAATATTCATTACTGGAAGTGGTAATATACTGGTAGCCCCAAAAAAAGTTTATAAGACAGCGGAATTTTCAAAATTAAAATTTCTTGTACTTTTAATTTTGAATCTTCAAAGGCATGCCAAGATAGAATGATCACTCAGCTGAATGTTTCTTAAAGTACAAATAGAAAGTAGATATTTCAACATCAGGTAGGGCTCAGGCTTCAGATAGAAATGTAATTATTTATTCTGCCACTAATAAGGCGATGACAAAAGAATTTGCTGCTACTTTGAAAAATTTTATGAAAAATTTCGAAATACAAGAAGGTTTTTTTCGAGCTCATGGGAATGATTTTTTAAGCTTTTACAATATGAAAAAGGAATAAAAGAAAAGAGAAAATTTATTGCTAAAGACAATTTCAATTAACATATATATGAACTTTTTGAACTTAAAAATAAGAATGAAAAAATAGCCGACTTAGTCCACAAATTTTACAACTTAACTTTCATGTTTTTATAAAATAAACTTTTCTTTTACAATAACTTCTTTAAACGTTGATAGAATTTTAAGCTTTGTATATATAACATGAGACGGTTAATTCAAGATAGTTTGATTGGAGTCCCCGTTTCAAGTTAAATAAACTAGAGTATTCCGCTCACTTTGTTCATACTTAATAATATTTTTTTAAAAGAATCTTGATTTCTTCTTTGTTCAAAATCACTAACGCTTGGTTCACTCTGCTCACTAAAGATGTTTCAATAATTCCTCCAAAATTTTTCCTAATAGATTTCCTTAGTTAAGCTTAAAGGCGTCTTCTGGCTGTTTCTAGGTACCATAGAAAGCAGTTCTGAATTTTATTAGGTTTAATGGCTGAGAGCATAGTTTGTAAATGGTCGACATTTTTTAAGCAGTGCATATTTTTTCATATGGACACTTTTTATCATTAGAGACTTTTTGGGCTTTAAATACATGTTTCTGATACTTTTAATATTAAATATTTCACAACAATCTTGCAATCAATATCGAAGAAGACTTTATATCATTTAATAATCAAAGATCGAGCTAGAGTTATCTAATTCAAAGATTTTGATGGGCAATTTGAACTTCATTCATGAGGGTGGTAGATGGACTCAACAACTCGAATTTGACCCAAATTGTTTAAGGTTTGACGCTAATTCTTTTATTATTAAAGTAATAAGTAGGTAACATGGGTAGTTGTTTCTTTTTTTAATCAAATATTCTATAATTTAGGTGATTATCTAGTACCACTATTTTAGTAAGTTAATTCAGTGATTTTAGATTTAAGTCCTACCTCACAAATTTAAAAACAATATCAAAAATATATCAAAAGACTTAAAAAATGATCTCATTAATAGATACACTTTACTACCATTAATTTCAATCCACACATTTAGAATGATTTCTTAATACTTGGGAAGTGTTTTAAAATCTTACCAAAGATTTAAGCGTAGAATATTTAGCGTCATCAAAAAATGATATACACTATAATATTAGGTATCAAAAAATTTATTACTATATATAGATTTAAATACGGTAATGGGTTTAGAACTAATTTACTACGCTCTCTATAGAAAATATAAAGTAGTCTGACTGGATAAATTTGATTTAAATAATATTTTAATGGTTGTACTGGATAACTCCATCATAACGAAGACGGAATTACTTACTCTCAGATTTGACGTATAAAGTTTTTACAGAGAGGAAAGTTAAAAATGAATATCTGGAATAAATCAAAAATTTTCTAAATAAAAATATTAAGGAATTAGTTTCATAGGGATAAAGGTCCAAAAATTTGGTGAGATTACGAATTTAGTGAAAAGATTTCGATAAATAGATAAATAGTATTTCATTAATTATTAACTATATGTGCCGGGACTGACGAGACTCGAACTCGCAACTTCCGCCGTGACAGGGCGGTGCTCTAACCAATTGAACTACAATCCCATACTTTCTATACTATTTATATTAATTTTATTTTTTTGTATGTCAAATTTTTTATTCTAAAGGAGAAACAGGGATTCGAACCCTGGGTACAATAAATTGTACGATAGATTAGCAATCTATTGCTTTCGACCACTCAGCCATTTCTCCTTAAATAATTTTTTTATTTTTAATCTATATTGCTAATTTAGTTTTTTTTATTAAATATAATGAATTTCTAAAACTAGAATGGTTTTTATTTATTCTAACATTAAAGTAAAATAGATTTGGCTCTGGTTGGATTTGAACCTACGACCTTGGGCTTATGAATCCCCTGCTCTAACCACTGAGCTACAGAGCCTTATACTATACAACTACTAATATTATCACACATTATTAAAAATGTAACATTAATTTATTCTAATCAAATAAATC